>Ga0181406_1000324_pt1 | contig 18598 bp, 16 predicted proteins | sample 29SPOviralmetaG_FD_130135 | JGI IMG/M metagenome (GOLD analysis project Ga0181406, IMG submission 130135) | Marine viral communities from the oligotrophic San Pedro Time Series (SPOT) site, San Pedro Channel, CA, USA - 29 SPOT_SRF_2011-12-20 | ecosystem: Environmental > Aquatic > Marine > Strait... | reverse complement strand
TTATTGATATAACTTGTCCTACACCAATTTTAAAACTATCGTCTACAGAATAAGCAACTCCGTAAAAATATACATAGTGTGTGTCCCCATCTCTAAGTTTTATGTGGGTAAAGTCTAGTAACTTACCTGTATGAGGTCCTTTTGCAGTGCCCCCACTATTAGAAAAAGGATGACTTGAAGCGTTGTTTATAATTGCTTTTAACATTAGTGGATTATGTAATGAGTCAATAAGTTCCCACCTTCTAACGTCACTTACTGCTACATAAATATCTGCTCCACTATCAGCTGTTTCAGGAGATGACCCTCTAACAACTACAATAGTTGTACCATCTGTTATAGATACTACCTCTAGTTCTTCAGTATTTGTACCAAATTTAATTATCTGACCAGTATAAAACTCTGCACTTGATGAAACTGTAATAGCTGTTTCGCTATCATCTAAAGCTTCGTTTAAAGTAGCTGTTAGTTTTGTGTTTGCCCCATCTCTAAAACTAACTAAATCTTTCCATTTAGTCCCGTTCCAATAAGAAAAAATAGGTCTTTTTATGACTCTAGTAGGATTCGCTGTAGATATTGCCATTTAGAAACTTACTCCCTCTCTAAACTTAGCTACAAAAGAAATACTAAATGCCCATCTATCTTCTAATCCCGGAGTTTGTGAAAATTGAAATTGTTGTACTGCCCCTCTATAAACACCACCACCTGTAGCTAAAGCACCACTTGTGTTCTCTGGGGTTGTAGCATCTCCTATCTCTAATTGCAAATCGGTTGAATCACTTGTAACCCATGTAATAAGTTTGTTCTCTAAATAGTTTTTATATGGCACGTAATAAGTTTGTGTGCTACCTGATATAGTATGAGAAACTTTCTGCATCCCTTTGAATGTAGTTGAATCTGTGTTGGTAGTATCCAGTCCTATATTATCTACAAGACCTGAAATAGTAATTGCTGGTCTAGTAGTTCCCAAATCAAATATTTCTGGGTTACTTCTAGGTAATGCAATATGTATTGGGGTTCTTGAAAAAGATAATGCTAGTTGGTCTGCTTTCAGTGCAAGCCTAACGCTAGCTGAAGCGTGTGTATTATCTCTCAAGAAAACCGATAACTCGTCTGCCATTTAAATTCCTCCGAAGGTATATATTATATTATACCCATACTAGAAAGATTTACGTTGAAAGTTTAGTATCTACCTACACCTAACATCATTTCTTGAAAGTATAGGTCATCTTCATATTGAGCAGCTTCGTCATGATAACGAGCTACGTAGTTGTCTTTTGCTTGGTTTGTTAAGTCGATTGCATTGTTTGCAGCATTCATATTTCTAAATTCGGCTGGTGACCTTACAGTCGCAAAAGGAGGAAGGTTTTCTGTAGATGAAAAAACTGAATTATTTGCATATTCATTACCTGACATCTGGGCGGCATAATTAAATCCCTGCATCCCCGGTATCATAGTTTCTGCCATAGCGGAACTTTGACCTAAAGCATTAAAAAGGTTCCCAACTGCACGAATCCCTCCACTAAAAATTTGGTCATCCGAAGCTTGTATTCTTTCTCGCTCTACTCGTTTCTCGTCCTCACTTTGAAGTTTAGGTATTGATATCCCCCCTATGCCCTTTCCCCCCATTTGAAACGGGTTCATTAGGTCTACTACATTCCCGGGAATATTTATCAAACCTTCGACCATTCGTTCTGTTTGGAATAAAGCATCATCCAAGTAGTTAACAATTTTGTTTGCTGGGGTACTTAGTGAACGCCCCGGAGGTCCACCGGGATATCCTTCGGGAGCTCCAAACTCTGCAAATTCATCAATCTGACCAGCCCCAAAACCTAAGCTTTCATGAGGAGCTCTTCTAGGAACTAAAATAGGCCCAATATCAGGTAAGCCGGGAAGCTCCTTTTTATCATATAAAAAATTAGGAGTTTGATTTTCAAGTTCTTCCTCTATTCGTTTTTGTCTTTGGGCAGCCATTTTCTCTGCTTCTGTCATTCCTTTAAACCAGCCCATTTCTTTTCCTACCCATTCGGCTACGGTTCGCATCATTTTACCAATCGCTTCAGCTCCGTGAGGTGAGTCCCACCATGTCACAACAACGTTGTTCCAAAAATCCTGTAGTAGTTGTTTAATGAATCCCCAAACTCCATCTGTGTTATTTTTTACATTTTCTAAATACGCAGCTGCTCGCTTACCAAAACCTTCTAAAGCGTCTGCTTTTGCTTGAACATGAGGTATAAAATCTATCATGTTGTTTAATACCCATTTGATTACTGGCATTAGGGGTATCAACATAATATCAACGAAGGCACCTAAAATTTGGAATACGGTACCAAAAACTCCTGTAAATATCTGTGATTGTTTTAAAATAGACGCAAGGCTTACATTTACTCCTAGTAATCCTGCTGTCTTGCCGGTCATTTTTTTAAGTTGTTTGGTTCTGTTGACACCACTTTCGATAAGACCTCTTTCCATTAGTCTCTTTCGAGCTTGTGAACCACCAGCACCTATTGGAGATAATGCTTGTATAGAATCTTTAGCAAGTCTAACTGTGCCTGTTGCAGCACCTATGCCGATTCCCGCAGCACCTGTAGCTAAACCAGTGGCAAGGGTAGCTCCACCCAACATGAGGGAAGCTGCTCCACCTGCTAATCCTATAATACCAATCATTAAAATCCTCCCTTGGGCCCTTTAAAACTGTTAGCACTTGCTCGTGCTTCAGCTTCTTGTTGTCTTTGTGTCAACGCCATTTCTACTCCCATAACCATATAAAGTTCTTCATCTGAGAAATTAGTAATAGCCTCCCAAGAAAAACCCGTTTTTAAAAGTTGTATGATAGTTAACCAATAGCTAAAGACCATGTGCTCACTTTTATCTACAGGTAGTCCTTTTAAGAAAACTAAGACTCTTTTTTTATTTCATCAGGTGTTTGACCCCCCTTATCTCCGAAAGCGTTGGGTACTATTTTCTCTAAAGCAGTACCTAGTCTGTCGTCAATAGAAACTAAAAAGGCTTCTGTTGTAGGTCCCCAAGGAGCTTCTACAATGATTTCCTTTAAACATTCCCTTATATACTTGTCGCCATCAAAAGAAGATTGCCCATCGTTAGTTACTTTTAGACATCTGGATACAAGTTGGTTTCTGCGACTCCATGATAGAGTTTTTACAGAAACTTCAAATTCATCCCCAGTCTGTTCAATAACTACTGTCTTTCTTTCTACTGTTGGTTCAACCGTATATTTAGTGTGGTCAAATGCTTTTCTTTGCTGTGCCATATTTTTCTCCTTACTTATTATTTATGGATATACAGGTACATTATCTCTTATTGTTATCTTCAAACTTCTAAATATCATACTTAAATCCACTTCTAACTGTTGGTCACCTGTTATGTCATGAGCAGCACTATTGATAAAAATACCTTGTTTATTTAATTGATTTGTATTATCTGTGCCCTCTGTAGGTGAACCAGCTGTAGTAGATGTTGGTATGTCTATTATTATATAATCATTAGTCCCTCTTTCAAACTTCATAGAAGCTGTCATACCTCTTCTGTGTATACTTCCTCCACCAGCACCATAATCACCTTCTAATAATAATTGTCTAAATAATTCTAATGCTCCACCTTGGTCGGAATTTGCTGCTGTTGCACCTGCACTGACATCTGCGTCTGGTAGAGCAACTGTTGCAGACATGGAATATTCTCTAGCTCCTTCTCTTATTTCGTAAGGACCTCTAGCTCTTCTTCCTTGTTTACCGATATAATATCTTGGTTCCTCACCATTTGAAATTGATAATGAAAAACTTCTTATTCTAGCAAATTCTTGTCCAAAGAATTTTATGGTTCCTTCTGAAAAATAATATGGAGCTGTTGTTGGATAACCAGTTCCGTTATTAAGGGCTGCTGCCCCTCTATGACTAGGCTCACCTATATCATCATGGTCAATTTGTTGCATTAATCCAAATCTAGGCAAGTTAGCGGCAACACTAGCACCTACATAATCATCTCCTAAAGCTGTACCCCCAACCGTTTTTTGGTTTTGTTGGTTGTGTACCATGTTTAGAAAATTTACTCCGTCCCAAGACATTGCTAACATTCCACCTTCTTCTGCAGATATTGTGGTAGAACCTATCATTCCCCCCACATATCTTCTGTCAAAATTTCTAGCCGTAGTTTCAGAACTATCTTTCATATGTATATGCCATGATACTGTATCAAGGCTTGTTGACTCTTCAATAGTATGGTCATAATAAGTATTGCTAGCATCAACTACGTTTATTACAGAATTGTTAACATGGGCATGTTGGAAAGGGTAGTTTATTTTAAAGTTATCTGCTGTAGGTTCAGCTACTACTCGTCTTACTTCGGCAAAAGCACCATCAGTTGTTGAGTCTGAACTTCCACTAATTTTAAAATAATCTCCTGCAGCTAAATTAGCTACTTGAGCACCATCTGCTGCAAAGTATATATCACCTTTAGCAGTTGCTCCATTTAATAATATTGTTCCTGCCTCAATAGTTCCGGGGGTTGTCTTAATTGTACCTATTGGAAATCTTAGTGGCCATCCATTTAATAAAGTGATTCCACTAACCGAACCAGACAGAGTTTGTTGTCCGGGATAAAATGTAGATACATTTCTTTTAGATTGTGTACTAAGAAATCTTCTTCCTTCAATACTCATCTCTGGGTCTGGCGTATCTACTGTTTCATAAATGCCCGGAATAAATGTAATATATTTATCGTTATCATTCCTAGTATCATCTCCACCAATAGCAGAAACACATAGTACTGTTTGTCCACTTGCGTGTGCAAAAGCTAAAGGTCTATCTAAAACAAGTGATGTCCCAGATTGACTTTCAACTCTACGTATTTCGTGAGGTACTATTGTTTGCCCAGCTGAGCCGGCAATAGTTCCTATTCTAATCATATCTCCGGGAGTAAATCTTGTTTTGACTGCGGCATCATCAGCATGGTCAGCAGCAGCAGTACTACCTTCAAATCCCCTAACGACAGTTGCATCTCTGTTATTTGTTCCAGCTATAGCCGTAACTTGCATGCTTTCACTACCGACTTGTAAAACCTGCCCTATATATAATTCAGGGTCACCAGTACTACCATTATCAAATGAGATAGCTGTATCTGCAGCATCAGCAGTGGTATCTCCAAAACATAAAACTGCATTTGAACCTGATGTATTAAAAACATTAAATTCTGCGTTTAGGGTTATAGTTCTGCTGCCTACCGCAGCGGCTGCTCCTAATGTTGCTGTAGGGGTACGTGCTAAAGTCCCCTCCATCATTTCCGGGTCTCCGCCTTGTGCAGTTTCTGCTGCAAATGTTAATTGTGCTTGGTCGCTTCGATATATTGCCATGTTTAAATTACTCCATAATTTATGTAGTATAGTTTATTATACTAAGTTTCTAATAAAATTCCGTTGTTCTCTAATTGAATCTCCAGAGTGCCTGTCCATATGTTAGCCTGTTCTCCAACCTCTTCATTAAAAGTCATGAACTGCTGTCTTTGAAAATTAGTTAAAGAGTGCATTCTAGCATGAGAAATTCTTCTTACTTCTCTCATTAGGTCAAATAACCTTTGTCTACTAGTTAAAGTATATAATTCTATCTCTATAGAATACAATCTGTTCCCATACTTCCTGTTACCTATAGGCATTTCTTGAACCGCTGGGTTGCCAGTCCTACCTATCAAGTGGTCTCCCACATTTAAATCAAATCTAAATGGTTGATTAGCACCATTTACTGTAGTCAAAGAAGGTTTTGTTACATTACTTGCATTCCATTGACTATTTATATCAGTCATTATGTCGTCAATTGCTATTGGTTCAGGCATTAAAACACCTCAAAAGCACGCATACTATCTAAATTAGCCTCGATTTCATTCTGCCATGATTGGATTCGGCTACTGATATCATATCTATCCATACCACTAACCACTAACCCACCATAATCAGCACTTCGAGCAATTTCTGTAGCAGCTAGTTTTTTTGTCATATCTGTAACCATACCGCCCTGTCTTATATCTGTTTGAATATCTCTACCATATAAATAAGTTACTTTCACAGGCATAGTAAATTCTCCACCACCCCATCTCCATACTGGAGCATTGTAAGAAGTAAATCTTGCTGGTAACAAGAAGTACCTTGAGAATTGCACCATCCCTGTATCAGGAACTAAAAAGTAGTCACCTGTTCTTCCTTGTCTTTTAGAATCCCAACCAGCACCACTCCATATTTGTAAGTCTAATATTTTGTAGGCATCTGCTTTATCTAAATGAAAACCATTTAAATTAAATTGTTGATATTCATTGTAAACAATATTTGGTCTCCAAGATTTTCTAGATTGCATATCTATGTAAGACTGTGCCTCATAAATATATTGTTCTACTGTAGATTTTGAAGGAACTGTAGAACTAGTAAAATCAGTACCGCTAAGTACATTTTTAAGTTGCATTAGTTCATATATATCTTTAGTCGTACAGTAAGCTGCGTGAGGTCTCATTTGTATACGCTTAAATGTTGGTGCTGTACTTACACTACTAGGTGAAGATATTCTTACCCAATATAATGTACTACCATCTATTGCTACGGTAGCCCAATCGCTTAGTAAGTTTGCTGGAAATATTTCAGCTCCATCTTTACCAAAACCATATTGTCCACCCTCACTATCATCAGGGTCTAATTGATATCTTCCAGACGCTGGTATAAACTCGGTCCACGCACTGCCACTATAGTATTCATATTTTAAGGTTCCTAAACTTCCTGCCCCATCAATATCAAAAATCGCCATGTCAAACTTACTGTCATGACCTAAATATAAAAAATGACTTGTTTCGACAAAAGCTCCAAACGAAGTACCTGAAGGCGATTGTGCCTCTAAGGTCATATCCCCGTAATTAGAACCGTTATAAGTTAATACTTTTGTAAATTCGGCTCCAGCAGTGGTCGCCATTTATATCTCCTAGGAGTCTTTATCTCCTGTTTTACCTTTTATTGCTTCTTTAGCTGCTTCTACAACTTCGTCTGGTACTCCACCTTCATTTATTATTTCTGGTGTATCATCTTTCCCTCTAAGGTACATTAGTACACCTTGTAGGTTTTGTACTTGTCCGACTAATTGTTCTCTGTGTGCATTTACTTTGTTTAGTTCATCGACTAAAGCTTCCATTTTTTCAGTAACTGCTTTTAAATCGTTTTGTACATCTATCTCTGCCATGTTTCTTTTCTCCTATATTCTTTATCCCTTTTTATAAGGGTCTTTATTATTATACTAGATTTTATTAACTATCTATACTGTCATCCCAGTCACTTCTTTTAGTCCAAGTACCACTATCGTAGTCATACTTGTCCCCATAGTAAGCTGATGGAACATTAGTTACACTCTCGACTATAGTAGAGTTACCACTATGTAAGTCTCCAATTATTAACTCTGGTGGGTCTCCTACTGTTATTTCTGTAGATGTAACAGTTAATGTTTTATCATCTGGATAAACATATTTTACTCGTTTACTTTCGTCTGATGCATAACCATTAGATGTTGTCCATCCTGATGAAATTATTATTTTACTCATTTGTTTTCTCCTATTCTATTCTTTATATTCGTGGTGCATTAATTAATACAGTTGTGGCTGTTAGTGCTTTACCTACATGTACTGTTCCAACAGTTGTTGTTAAAGCTCCTCCGTCTGATATATACAAATGGCTTCCTATTGTTAAGGAACTTTGCCCTGTACCAATACCACCTGTAGTTGTCACTGTGCCTGTGGCTCCATCTGAAATTGCCGAATTAGCAATCCCAATAAAGCTACCAGCATTGTCAGCTACTACTGGTAATATCCCAAGCGTTCCTAATGTACCTGTTTGAGGATTAAATGCTATAAAACTTTTGTTTGAATTAGTATCATAACAAGATGTTATATAGTTTATGTATCCACCACCGGTATCCCCATTTTCTGGTGCTACCATTGCAACAGCACCTACAACAAATTCTGCACTACTACCTGTACCAGATATTTCTCCCGTTGTAGTTATTACTCCACTATAACCATGAACTATAACAAATTTAGCGGCATCTGGGTTATAATGCCCATGAAAATACAGCCCATATTCCATGTCTGCTGGTAAGTTTTCGTTACCATGCAATGAGCGTGTACCCGCTGTTATAGAACCTGAAGCACTAGTAAAGGGTATAAACTCTGCTCCCCCTGCATATCCTTGACAAGCCATAAGATTTATATTTTTAACTGGGTCGTGCATAACCCTCATTGGTTGTGCCCCACCTATTTGTACACTGTTTAATGCCACGGCTGTCCCTGCTGTTAAAGTACCATTCCCACCGCCATCAGGGTCAAAAGATATAGATACTGCATAAGGATAGTTACTGTTTTGTGTATCCCTATAAACAACCATAGCTCTTTCATCATTATCGTCAAAACAGATACCCACACCATTGTCTCCACTTACATCATGTGCGTATAGTTGGGTATTAGAAGTAAATAAGTTAATATCATTGTCACTAGCACCTCTTATATTAACAGCTTTCATGTAAAGTTGATTAGAGTTATCTGCGTCTTCAAAAACAATAATAGCTCTGTTGTGAGTTGAGTCAAAACAAACAGCAGCATTTCTTTGTGAATTGTCTATTCCTTGAGCACCACCTATTGTCATTGTGTTTGAAGCTGCATCATTTACTGTAAAAGTTACGGACCTTAGACCGTTAGTTGTAGTATATACCCACAAAAATCTATCAACATTAGTATCGTATATTATCTCTCTTGCTGGTTGATAATTTATTGCTGAACTTTCAGCTACAACAGGAGTACCAAATGATAGTGTATGATTAGCAGCACTTGTTATATGCCCAAGTGCTAGGGTTGCGTAACTACTATTACTTCCGTCTCTATAACCAACGGCAATTTTATTATTATCTGGGTCAAATCCTGAAGAAATGTAAATAGAGTTACCACCACCCGGCTCGATTCTAGTAGCTCCCGGAGATGAAAACGTATTAAAGTCTAATCCAGCTTGAAGTGCTGCAGCGGTTTTTATTTTTCCATCTGATTCTAAAGCTACCAAATCACCTGCAGAAATTGCTCCATCAGCTACAGCGTCAAAAGAACTACCACCACTACCAATATATGTGCTTAAATCAGAAGCAGGTATTTGCTTAGTTGTTGAACCATCAATTACAATAAATGCATCTGCATCGGCAAGAGTAATTGAAGAAGTAGATTTAGCAGAACCATCTAAAAGATTTAATTCTGCCGCAGTTGAACCTACATTAGTACCACCAATATCTAAAGTTGTAACTGATAACTCACCAGCAACGGTAACAATGCTACCACTTGCTGTAAGTGTAAGTAAATCTTCGTCTCCAACAGGTCCTATAGTACCAGTGGTTTTTATAACAAGCCCACCATCGTCTATAGTTAGTATATCTGTACCATCTATGTCGAACACCATCTTTCCATGGTCACCAGTTCCTGATGCAGTAGCACTAGAGAAATGAACCTCTTCTGCTGTTTTGTTACTCCCACCATTAAGTACTTCTATCTTCAAAGCTTCTGTAGCACTTGTCCCAATACTAAGTGATGTATCTGCATTGTTAGCATCGTGAAATAAGGTTACATCACTAAATGTCATTGCTAATGCATTCGAAACAGCACCAATTGTTGTAAGTCCTGCTAGAGTTGTTACATTAGGTTGTGACGCAGTTGTTATAGTTGCTGCTAAACCACTATCATCTATTGTAACAATATCGCTTCCGTCTACATCAAAAACCATTTTACCATGATTTGATGTTCCTGACGCTGTAGCGGTACTAAAGTGTACTTCTTCAGCGGTCTTATTACTGCCCCCATTTAATACTTGTATAATAAGAGATTCGGCAGCTGATGTACCTAAAGATAATTTTACGTCAGCATTGTTTGCATCTCTATAAAATTCTAAGTCAGCGTTTGTTGTTAGCTTACCGGCTGCATGAGTTACAGTTACGTTCCCATTATTGAAATTTAAAACTCCTCCAGAAGCAATAAATAAATCAGACCACATAAGGCTAGTTGTACCTAGGGCAGTTCCATCGCTAGTTCCGGGAGAAAGACTATTTTCAGCTAACTCTACTTCTTTTGCATTATTAGCATAGAAGTTTATTTTGTTAGTATCTTCAAAGTCTATTTTTGTTTCGTTGTCTTCACCAATTTTTATATCTGCGACTAATAAAGAAGTTATACCTGTTTGGGCTGCATCAATATTTAATGTATTTGTAGATAAAGTTACACCTGTCCCCGCTGTAAAAGCAGTTTTAGATATAGCAATAGCTGCAGATGCATTAATATCTGCGTCTACAATGGCACCATCTAAGATACCAGCTGACGATACACTAGCCGCTGACGGCTCTGAACCAACAAATCCCATTAGTTTATTCCTCCTTTGTTATTATACTCATTTTTTAACTATCTATACTGTCATCCCAGTCACTTCTTTTAGTCCAAGTACCACTATCGTAGTCATACTTGTCCCCAAAGTAAGCTGATGGAACATTAGTTACACTCTCGACTATAGTAGAGTTACCACTATGTAAGTCTCCAATTATTAACTCTGGTGGGTCTCCTACTGTTATTTGTTCAGATGTAACAGTTAATGTTTTATCATCTGGATAAACATATTTCACTCGTTTGCTTTGGTCTGTTGCATAACCATTAGATGTTGTCCATCCTGATGAAATTATTATTTTACTCATTTACTTCTCCTATTGCTTGACTGGTGCATTTACTAGTATTGTAGTTGCTGATAAAGCTCTACCGACTGGGGTTCCACCTGAAGTTGTTACTAAAGCTCCCCCAGAATCAATATAGTACTGAGAGCCAACAGTTAAACTACTTTGGTTTGTTCCTATTCCTCCACTTGTTACTGTACCCGTAGCATCATTAGAAATTGCTGAATTTGCAATACCTATGAACTTTCCACAATTGTAAGGAACTGTTGGTAAGGTGGCATACATAGCCTTCTCTGCAGTATTTGCAAAATAAAAAATAGCGTGTTTATTAGAGTTCGTATCGTAAGCAGCTGACATATAGGTAATATACCCACCATTAGTCTCGCCATTTTTTGGAACATAAGCAATTGTATCATCTACAGTATACGTTGCACTACTTCCGGTTCCGGAAATGTCACCTGTTTGAACTATCATACCACTATAAGAATTAAAAACAACTATTCTTTCAAAATCTGGATTATAGTTTGCAAATGTGGGACTTCCAAGTTCATGTCCTAAAGCAGCAACAGCGGTTTCTGTAAACATAGTTCCGGCTGTTATTGTTCCTGAAGAACTTGTAAATGGCATGTATAACAGATTTGTTCCACCTGAATTTCTAGTAACAAATAAATTAATGTTCTTAGCTGCATGATGTACAAGACTACCATGATAACCAGCATTTAGTGTTACGGTGTTTAAAACTACCGCAGTACCCACAGTAAGTGAATTATCAGAATTATCTACTGTTAAAGCCACGGCTGTTGGGCGACGACTATTACTAGCATCCCCATAAACAAACATTACTTTGTTATCATTAGAATCAAAACACATACCTAGTACAATTGTATCTGCATCATCAGCGTCTGTAACAGCCGCAACTGAACCTATACTTTGTATATCATTGTCACTGCTCCCCCTTACGGTAAATGCAACAGCGTTAAAATGATTGCTGTCTCCCTCATCTTCAAACACCATAACCATTCGGTTTGCATTTGAGTCAAAGACAATTGAGAAAGCTCGGTCAGAAGAATCTTCAAGTGTTTGTTGACTTCCTGCAGTAATTGTATTAGAGGCTGCATCATTTACAGTGCATACTTTAGCATATATCTTGCCGTCGCCAGTTTGATAAGGCACTACAAATCTATCTACACTTGTATCATAAGGAATATTTGCTCCTGTTATAACGTTATATCCTGTACCACCACTACTTAAGACTACCGGAGTTCCGAAAGACATTGTATGAGCAGCTGCATCACTTATATGACCCATTGCCATAGTTGGGTAGTTACTATTGTCAGCGTCTCTGTAAGCTACAATAAATTTATTATTATCTGGGTCAAAACCGATAGAAGAATAATAACCATCATCATTAGCATCAACTGTTGTACCCGAGTTAGATGCAAACCCAGCCCAAGCTTTACCTTCTTGGATACCTTGAGCTTTTTCTATATCACCATCAGCTCTAATAGCTACTAGGTCACCAGCTGAAATAGCACCATTTGCTGTTGCTGTAAACTCAACTCCTCCACCTCCAGCATCTTCCCAAGCTGGAGCTGTTCCTGCACCAGTAGAGGTTAGTACTTGACCATCTGAACCATAATTAGCACCACCAATTCCAATTTCTCCTTGTGAAGTAAATCTAAATTTTTCTGTGGCGGCTTCAGAATGTCCTGTTTTGAATACTAAGTCTGTTGCATTGACAGAAGCACTAAATGTTCCTTGTGCTACTGCTTCAATACCAGCTGCTACTGTAATAGCATCTGTACCATCAGCTTCGTGTGGTGCTTGAAATTCAATCTTTCCAAGAACATCGTTTGCATTAATATCTGTAAGAGATGTTGCAAGTAATAATTTTCCTGTACTTGTCGTAGCATCTGCAGACGCACCCATTATTCTTAGTTGGTCTGCTGACTCATCCCATTCCATATAAGCTCCGGATGAAGCTCCAAAAAACTTCACATCATGTCTTGTATCATTAACACCTATAGTAAGCGTACCTACCATTGAAGTGTTCCCAGTAACATCTAGACTAGCCGTAACGTCTAATTGGTCTGCGGATTCGTCCCATTCCATATATTTGCCAGATGTAGCTCCGAAGAATTTTACATCATGACCAGTGTCGTCTACACCTACAGTCAAGGTGCCAACCATTGATGAATTTCCTGTAACATCAAAACTACCTGTAACATCTAGTTGGTCGGCAGATTCATCCCACTCCATATATTTACCTGAAGTAGCACCAAAGAATTTTACATCCTGTCCTGTATCGTCTACACCTACAGTAATAGTACTAGTAAAAGTTTTTGCTCCACTAAAGGTTTGTGTCCCACTTAAATGTGCTGTGTCTGAATCAAGGTACGCAGAAGCAATGGCAGTTCCTTGCCAAACACCCGTTGCTATAGTCCCAACTGCCGTTATTTGTGTTTGTGAAGCATCCACACTAAGTGAGTGAGCTATGCTTTCCCCACTAGTTGCCCCATCTGAGGTAAGACCTGTACCAGCAGTAATACTTGCAACGTAGTTACCAGTGGTGTGCGAACCCATTGTAATAAGATTATTAAGAGTTGATTGCCCAGTACCACCATCTGCAACTGGAACATCGGTACCACCCGCACGGTAAACTGCATTGCCTTCAATAGTAATATCACCTGAACCTGAACGAGCAATAGTAGTATCAGAAGCATGTCCTAATTCAATGTCTTGAGTAAATGTTACCGAACCATCAGCAGCAATTGCAATTGCGTCCTCATCCGAGGCTGACCCAATAGTTCCACCATCAGAAATGACTACATTAGAAGATATAGTTGGCTTTGTTCCTACGAATCCCAATTGTTACCTCCTAACTTATGTCACTAATTACACTAACCCATGTGTCTAAAGAACTGGCAGTGTCTGTATCTACTTTTAAGGCATCTCCACTTTCTAGCACAAACCTACTTCCTCCATCAATTAACTCTAATGAAGAAGCTGCAGGGATTGAAACCCCTTTAATTAAATAATGGTCCGCACTACTTACAGTAACAAAACAATCTACTACGATTGCTCCACTATGAATATTAGTTAATCGAATGCTAACCACCGCATCATCACCACCCGCAGTATAGAGGGTAGCTCCAGATGTTCCGGTTGCTCGTGCTATATGTCTCTCAAAATCTTGTGCCATTTGTTACTCCTATAGTATATTATACTATTCCTAATACTAAAAATTCTATAATGCTACCGCCATTGCTATTGCAAATCCTTTGGTCGCTGAATCACCAGATGCATATGTTTTTACGTCAGACGCTGGGATGGTTTTCATTGTTCCTCCATCATTGACAACAACTCCATCACCATCGGCAAGTGTTATTGAACCCCCTACGGAAGTATCTCCGTCCAATAAATTTAATTCAGCGGCTGTAGAAGTAACGTTTGTACCACCTATGTCCAAGGTAGTAACAGAAAGTTCTCCAGCTACAGTTACAATACTACCGCTAGCAGTAAGAGTAACTAAGTCTTCATCACCTACAGGACCAATTGTGCCTGTAGTTTTTACTACTAATCCACCATCATCTATTGTTAGAATATCAGTGCCGTCAATATCAAATACCATTTTACCATGGTCAGCTGTACCAGAAGCAGTTGCCGTTGAGAAGTGTATTTCTTCTGCTGTTTTATTAGAACCGCCATTAAGTACTTCAATGCTTAGTGCTTCTGTTGCAGATGTTCCTAGTTTTAATGAAACATCAGCATTATTTGCATCCTCATATATTGTTAGGTCTCCGCCAGTTAATGCTGTAATTGCTTGTGAAGCATCTACATTTAGTGTTACATCACCATCTGTTCCTCCACCAGAAAGACCAGTTCCAGCTACTACACTAGTAATATCTCCGTCTATTGTTGTCCCATTAATTCTAAATGTTTTTCCTGATGCTAAATTTATTCCTGAGTCATCAACGTCAAAAATATCTGTGCCGTCTACATTGAATGTAAATTTACCATGGTCACCTGTGGCTGAAGCTGTTGCTGTTGCAAAAGAAACTGACTCAGCAGTTTTATTGCTACCACCATTAAGTACCTGTATTGTTAAGGACTCTGTAGCACTTGTTCCCATTGTTAGTTTTACATCTGCGTTATTTGCATCTTCAAATATATCTAAGTCACTTCCTAAAGATTTATTAGTAAGTGTTTGTGTAGCAACTGTACTTACAAGTTCGCCACTACCGCCAGCTGGAAGAGTTAAAGTATTTGTTACTCCAGCACTATGAGGTTGGGCTTGTACAGTTTGGGCGTGAGCATTTGATGACTCACAATAAAATAAAATTTTTGCTACTGAACCTGTTCCTGTTCTAATATCAATTGTCCCGTCAGATATACTAATACCTCCAGAACTTCCATTACCATCCATAATGACTTTACCCGAACCATTTGGTAGTATGCTAATATCACCATTTGATACAGATATAATGTCGTTACTATTTACATCTAAGTCTCCACCTAATTGAGGAGTAGTGTCTTCTGAAAGGTTTGCAATAGCTGAGGATGTAGCCAGTCCTGCTACAATGGCTGACCTAGTAATTTTTTTAAGGCCGCCTCCAGATGTATCAATTGCAATAAAAACATCATCACTGGCAACTGAAGAGATTTCTGACAAACTTGCAACATCTGAAATATTAGAAGCTGCTAAAGTTCCACTAAGTGTGGTAGCTGTCAATCCGTTTACTGATAAATTAGCTAAGGTAAACCCTGAAGTAGTGTTTACTGTAGTTGTAGGTGCTTCATGACTATTTCCCGTAGCAGAAAACAATTTCCACATGTCCGAATCAGACGCATCTCTAAATAAACCAGAATATTTTGTACCACTATCTACGTACTTACCATACCAACCAATATCTACCGTATCCGCAGAGTTGTTGTCTGCTAATGCAAACATTGGGTCGTCCACAGTAACTGTTGTAGTGTTTACTGATACAGTGTCTCCATTTACGGTTAGGTTACCACTTAGAGTTAAGTTTGTTCCTGAAGCATCGCTTGCAAAAGAAGCAACTCCAGAAGAATTAATTGCAATTTGACCAGAAATTCCAGAATACACATAAGTAGGTATTCTAGTTACGGCTGTTTTGGTGTTTGTTCCGCCACCGCCATTATCAATAATAAATAAATCAGCATCAGCAATAGCTTCTCCGATATCATCTAAACCATCAATGTCTAGTCCATCGGCTGTTTGACCAACTAATTGTGAGCTTCTTGTATATAATCTGTTATTCGCTTGGGATAAAGGCATTTGTTATCTCCCCCATATAATGCCACGAATCCTTGCGTTTGTTCCACTTGCTCTTATTATGCTTATCTTACTTGAAATATAAATGTTATCATCAAAATAACCTTCATCTGCTGGAACTAACATGCCTGTTGATGTTGTGGCATCTTCATCAAAGGCTATATATGCTCCACCAGTTTCAACTACAAAAGAAACTTTGTTTCCTTCTTCCATCTTTCCTGCTAAATTTAATGCTGTTTCTACAGTACTACCTGTTGTAGTATGCGTAAATGTTGCATGTTTTTGATAGTTTTGGAGAAGTTCAATTTCCTGTCTCCAAGGTGCTTTATCTGCCATTCTGAGTCTCCTCCTTCTTTTTAAACTTTAACATAGTTGGTTTATAATTACCTAAGTTATGTGTCCTAACGTTTTCTTTCCCATTGGGCATAACAAAACCCTCTTGAGAAGCAATAGCAGCCATTGATGTATACGTAGGTTTAGCTAAAGCATCTCTGTACTCTTTATTCATTTTTGTTATATAAAACAAAGATTTTTCCATATGTTCAATTTTTTCAGTCATGTCTGCCACTCTTGTTTTTTGAATTGTAATATTTCCTTTTAAAGAATTATTTATTTGGTTATTGTCTAAAGTTGTTTTCAAAACCCCTTCTAACTCTTTTTTTAATTTACTAGAAAGTATTTGTAAATCTTCTATTTTTTCTAATAAAGCTTGAACCTGTGTACTTTTTTCTGCTGTTTCCCTTTGTAAATAATTAGTTCTTTGGTTTAACTCTTTATTTATTTTACTCGTTTCATCAGTAAAACTTTTTAACTTTTTATTTTCATTAGATACATGCTCAAAACGGCCTTCCGCTTTTAATTTTTCGGACATAGATTCTTCTATATTTTTATTTAATGTATCAATAGTAGTTTTAGAAGATTCAAACTTTAGCCTTATATCTGAAAGTTCTTTAGATTTACTCATAGCCTCTTGGGTCATTTTAGCTAGCTCTCTTCCCTTGGTCGCTAAAGTACTTTTATTTATACGAAGGTCCTCTTCTAAATCAGGTATTTTAGAATTGTTTTTTTCTAAAAACTCAATTTGTGTTTCTAAGTCTTTAATAGTTGATTGACTTTTTTGTTGCTTTTCTCTTATTAATTGAAACTCTTTTTCTAATTCTGAATTTCTTCTTTGTATTTTAGTACTAAACTCGTCTATGTTTTTATTGCGTTCAAGCTCAGAATTTAAATTTTTTATTTGGTCTTTATATTTTTCTTCGCCTGCAACATTATTAATTATAAACTTGTTTGAATGTTTTTTAACTTTTTTAGAAGATTTTTGAAAATCTTTAAGCTTCATAACCTTCTCTAGCCTCACCCGCTTTAAATCTATAGAAAGCAAGTTCATTTGATTTATGCAAATTAATTATCCAAGAAATTGGACTCTGGCTTTTAGAAACAACAGACAGTTTTTCATCTTCATGATAGGTAAGGTCTGATGCTATTACATTTTCAAGCTCTGCTTCATATCTAGGATTAGAACAAGAGAAGCTAAATGTCCCAGATTGTTTGTGATACATAGTCTGGCCTATTGGCACATCTACAGGTTCTTGCTTGAGAAAAAGTGTACATAAGTAAGTTTCTACTTCTTTTACAGGAGTTTCTTCAACCTTCACTTCGGTTTTTTTAACTTCTGTTTTTTTAACGGTTGTTTTTTTACTCGATTTTTTATTACTTGCCATGGCTTATTAGCTCCTTTTAGTCTGGTTTATTTTTGATTCTCTTTTTACATCTTCTTCTCTTCTTTTTCTAGCAACATCAGTTTCCCCTTTATGTTTTCTTCCTGCTCCAACCCCACGGATGACTCCCTTACCATGCCCACTTACAGAACGTTCTCCTGCTCCTGTGCCTGTAGCTCTTAGTCGTTTTTTACCACCACGAGCTTGAATAGTTTGTCCCCTATTCTCCGGTTTTGTCCATCTGTGCGATATTGGGTCAAAAACTTCCCCTTGACGAGGAGGTATTGATAATCGTTTTTCTAGAATAGAATCTGCTTTGACCGCATTTTTTAACGGTCCTCTTCTTATATATGTGTCAGCATTGTCTTTAGAATTAAAGAATGTCTGCATTTTATTCATAGCTGATTCTTTTCTGAGTCTACGACCCTTTTTTCTCATTGCTTGTTGTATTTGTCTTTCAAATTCTCTTTGTTGGGCTGCTGTAGGTTGCCCCATACCTCTTGTAACATCTCCACCAAAAAACCATCCTGCGATAGCTTCTAATGCTGGAGATATTTTTTTCTCAATTTTAGTTGATTGCTCAGACACCTCTGGGGTTTTTGATTTAGATAATGGAGTAAAGTCTTCTTTAAAGCCAGATAAATCATCTGTACTTCTATTCCAAGGATTTCTTTCTATGCCTCCAGCAATTTTAGCTGCTAAAGACCGTTCTTTCGCTGGGTCTCCTTCTGCAGCACTAATTTGGTCACTATACATTTCTCGTACAGAATCCAATCTAGTTCCACCGCCACCCTTACTACCTCTAACAATTGCCCAAGCAATAGCCCAAGGTGATTTAGCTTTCTGAGCTTTATAAAACATAT
>Ga0181406_1000323_pt1 | contig 18620 bp, 18 predicted proteins | sample 29SPOviralmetaG_FD_130135 | JGI IMG/M metagenome (GOLD analysis project Ga0181406, IMG submission 130135) | Marine viral communities from the oligotrophic San Pedro Time Series (SPOT) site, San Pedro Channel, CA, USA - 29 SPOT_SRF_2011-12-20 | ecosystem: Environmental > Aquatic > Marine > Strait... | reverse complement strand
GTAGAATATTTTGCTGATAATGATTCAAACAAAATTAATGAGTTAGAACAGTTTGGTTTTAGCGTAGAGGGTTTTCAAGGTTATTTAAATAGAAACAATCTTTCTGATGACTTCAGAGAAGATATAGAAGAAGGTATATTTACTCCTAAATTTCAAATAAGAGATATATTCACGATTGGTGCGGGTGGTGCCGCTGGTATAGCATCAACGGTAAAAGGTAAAGCGGATGATCTTGTAGATTTAGCAGTTTCAAAAGAAAGAGTTTTAGCCACATATATGAACCTTTACATGAATGATGTTCATGAAAAAGTTAATAGAAGAAGGTTTTACGAGGACTACTTACTTAATCCAAAAAATTACGAAAAGTATGATGATGCTGAAGAAGCTTATTTTGATTTTTTAGATACTAATAGTGAAGTAACGATTTATGATTTTGATGCTTTTGATAATTACTATGAAAAACATTTTCCTTTATTAGTAGCTAGACAGGCTGAAAACCTTAATAAACAAAAAAACCTTTCATTAGAAAGAGAGTCAGAAAATGATGTAACTGGTTTTTTTAAAGGAGCGGGTGAAACTTTATATGACGGTGTAGCAGGATTTTTAGAAGCAGGAGATGATACTCTAACTTGGTTAGATGATTTGATACTACCTGGAGGGAGTGATAGAGCTGAACAAAAAAGACTTTTAAACATAGAATCTGATTACGCTGATCCTAGAAAAGCTTTAACATATATGCGGGTTAGTGGTAAATCTGTTGATTATAATGGTAAAAATTATCTTAGAGATAGACAAGGTAATATATATAATACCACTGACAATATAAATGTTACTAAAATACTAACCACCGAGCAAGCTAAAAACATAAATGCTTTAATAGATATAAAAGGCGTAGATGACATAGACTCTAGTTTTAGAGGTTATTCTACAACTGGCGGTCATGTTATAGGTAACATTTTATTTCAAATACTGGGAACAAAAGGTGCAGGATCTGCAAGACTTGCTTCATCTACAATGTTTTTAAAAACCGCAAATAAAAGTAGAGCTTTATTTAACATGGGTAAGATAAATACTAGAGCTAGAGCTGTTACTGGTAGATTTGTTAGTACTAAGGGAACTTTTGGTGTAAAATTACCATTTGATGCTAGAATAATAGACGCATCTGCTTTTCAATCATTTTATGGAGCCGTTACTGGTTATGAAAATACTATAATGGAGGCTAAAAAACAAGGCTTAACAGATGCTGAAGCAGAAAAACTAGCTAATCTAGCTCAAACACAAATGGCTGTGTTGTATGGGTTAACTGGTCCAATAAACCCAAGATTACCAATGTTAAATTGGGTTGATGATGCTTTAACTAAAAACAAACTTATAAGCACTGCTATAAAAGAGTATAAAAAAACAGGTTCAAAAGAAGCTTTTAAAAACTCTATAGGCGCATCACTAAAACAAATATTTCCAAATAGAAAAACTTTATTAGGTTTTATAAGCGAAGGCTCTAAAGAAGTTGTACAAGAAAACATACAACAAGCTGGTGAATTTTTTATTGTTAATAGAAATGTTAATGAGAAAGCTGGTTTTGATTTAGTTAAGGCAGATTATAGTGTAGATGATTTTATTGAAACTAGTATACTATCTATGGCTGCTGGTGGTTTATTAGGCGGTGCTGGTTCTGCTAGATTTAATTTTAAACAAGATCCAAACGCCAGGGTGGCAAACTTATATCAATTATCAAGAAACATGAAGTCTTCTAAAAAGTTAATTGATTTCGCTGTTAAAAAAGGTAAGATAACGCAGAGCGAAGCTAATGATATTTTAAAACAAGCAGATGCAGTTGGTAAAGCTTCTAACAATACACCAGCTTGGATGTTACAGTCTCCAAACTCTTTTATAGAGTATGCTATGAAAAGCCAAGAGATATATGAAATTAAAAAATTAAAAGACAAAAAAGGTAAACAATTTCATAATAAGTTTAACGAGCAAATAAAAACGCTTGAAGAACAAATGCAAGAAATAGCAGACGCGGCGTCTGAAGAGGCTATAAAAAAAGAAACTGATATTGTCAAGAAAGTAGTTGGTGAAGAAAACGTAGTTGTTTTTGATAACGTTGCACAGATGATAGAAGCTGGTTTTAGTAATCTTACCGATTTAATGTCTGATGGTTTTTTAGAAAAAGATGGTAAGATTTACATTAACAAACAAGCTGCCCAAGCAACTCAAGCTGTGTCAGTTGCTTCACACAAATTACTACACAAGGTTTTAAAAGCTGAGTTTAAGAATAATCCTGAAATGAAAAGGATTGTTAAAGAATTTAAAGCTATATTAAAAAGCAAAGGTGTTCTTGATCCTATAGAAAACCGTATGAAGCTATATAGAAAGCAAGGTATTGATGTTGACGGTAAAGACGCTGATGAATACTTTACAGCTTTCTCTGATGCAATAGGTAAAAACGAAATACCTTTTCAATCGTTAGAAGAATCTAACTGGGTTGAAATAGGTAGAAAAATATTAGATTTATTTAGAACAAGATTTGGTCTTAAAAACGCACAGTTCACAAGTGGTCGACAAGTTTATGATTTTATTAGAGATTATCAGTCTAACATTAAGAAAGGTAAACTAACAGGTCAAGCTAAAAAGAAGTTAGCTGATTTTACACCAGACGAAGAAAGAAAAAGCTCTATTAGTTTAGTTAATAAAATAAATAGTTTAGTGTCAGAAGATGTTAAAACAAAGGAAGCATATTTTGATCCTAAAGTATTTAATCCTATATATAAAGAAACACAACGAGGTGGTTCTATATATAACTATGTAAACTCTAGATCAAGCAGTGCTCAACAAGCTGAAAAAACTTTAGAAAGCATTGTAGACAGATTAATAAACTTTGATCCATCAACCGGTAAATCATTTGCTGAGTTTATATTTGCTAATACTAACTTTGCTAGATTAGACGCTAACAAAGCTTTATTTGAAGAAGGTCAAAGAAAAACTACTAGTATAGATGATTCTACTAAACAAATTGCTGATACATCGACAGAAACACAAAGCCAACCTGATGTTAAAAAATACACTAAAATAAAAGATAGTGGTATAAATCCTAAAACTAAAGAAAATACTAAAGCTTCTATATTAAGAACAGTTAGAACTTTAAAATCAGGTTTAATAGATGCTAAAAGTTTAAACAAAAAAGTATCACCTATAATAGGTGAAATACTAAACAGTATAGGTAACTCACCAGCTTATGATGCTATAGTAAAAGAGCTTGGCACTAGAGATGATCTTAGAAAAAACTTATTAAAATTTAAAAAACCTATATTAGAAAACCTAACTACAACTTGGTTAATGAGAGGTATACCACAAGCAATACAAAAACAGGTTGATGGTAGTTTTACTTCTGATTGGCAAGGTAAAAAAATAGACAGAGAAACAGTTGGTACTGATAATGCTGGTAGAACTTCGGGGCATGATATAGTTAGAAGAATACCTAACGTAAACAACTCTGTTACCGAAGATCAATACTTAAGTAACTTTTACGATGCTAAGGGCAAATTGATAAGAGGTAGAAAAGAAGCTCTTGCAAAACAAATGGCTCAAGAATATGGTTTAGAAATATTGATAGATGAGTTACAGAATAATCCTAATGGTGAAATAGCTAAAGCATTTGATACAAACCAAGAGTCACAGGGTGTTATAAATGTTTTAGGTCAACTATCAAATATAATTGATCAGTCTGAAAGAGGTGGTGTTAAAAGAAGTATAAGTATAACTGATCCAGAAATACAACAAACTATAAGCACTGCAGTTATAATGGGCTTACAAGGTAGAGAAACAGACTTAGAAATATTTTTTGATAACCTGCCAACTAAATACAATTTTATTAAAGAAGCTTACGATCAATTAGCTATTGACACGCAGAACCTGAATGGTTATATTAAACCTCTTAAGAAATATGCAGAAACAGCTGATCCAAAAGTTAAAGTATATATAGATGAGTTTTTGTCTATGTCTAAAGATGAGAAGATAAAATCTGTAACTAAGTTTGCTGATAAAATGATAGACATTATACCTTCAAATGCTTTTAGTGGTGAATTAGGCGAAGCTGTACTAGCAATGCATTATAGAGTTATAGACCCTAACAGCAAAGAAGGTGCTAAGCTTAGAGCAAAAATGAAATCTAAAAGTGATGTAGGTACATTACCTTTTGATCCTTCTTTAATTAGAATAATGCAAGCTGGAACTCTTTTGTTTGGCAGAATAGAAACAAACATACTAAACAAAAATTTTAAATCAGATGCTGCTGCTAAGAAAGCGTTTAATGAAATGTTTTCTGAAGAAGTTGATAACGCAAACGCACACAATTTATTAGCATTAGAATATCTAATTGAACAAGCAACAGATATAGCTATTAGCGATCCTTCTTTAATACCAGGTTATTTATATTGGCTTCAATCAAATAGCGATAACGGTAAAGCTTTAAGAGGTTTAACAACGCTAGAAGAGGTTCAAATATTTGGTGAAAATCAAGCTCCGTTTGTTAGCAAAGAAGATTCTAAAGGTAATAGACAAGGTTACAAATCAATTACAGCTACCAATAGAGAAGCATTTGAAAATGGTGAAATAATAATTAATAGGTTTCACCCTGCTTTTAAGGAAGCTAAAGATTACATGAATAGAAAAGGTTATGAGCTTACTGAAAAACAATACAAAAAAAGACTAAGAGCTAAAGGAGAGCACAAGATTCCTTCAGCTAATAAGATGTTTGAAATAGCAGAGCATCAACTAGGTATTATAGCTTTAGGTTTAAAACATAATAACAAAAAAGCTTTAGGAGCTTTAAAAATAGCAAACAGAACTTCACTAAGTGATTTGTTGTCTAACTTTAGTCAACAATTAGGAACAGAGGTTTTGTCAGCAATACAAGATGAAGTACATGGTGTTACTAGTTCCTTAGGTGATCTAAGGATGATGGCTATATCAGAAGCTCAACAAAAGAGTTTTCACCCCACACAAGGTGATATACAAGCATTTTTTAGAGCACAAAGGGCATTAAAAATATATTTAGATAATATAGATATTAATAAAATAGCAGAAGTAAATTCTCAACAACAAGCTATAGATAACTCAAGAAAAAGATCTTATAGTGTTAATCCTAACGGTATGAGTGTTTATGATTTTGATGATACGCTCGCGTTTAGTGATAGTAAGATAATAGTTACAATGCCTGATGGTAAAGTAAAAAAGATAACACCTGCTCAATTTGCAGCTCAAGATGAAACGTTAAAAGCGCAAGGTGCTGCTTTTGATTTTAGTGAATTTAACAAGGTGGTAAAAGGTAGACCAGGCCCATTAGCTCCAAGACTTAAAAAAGCTATAGATAAGTTTGGTAATAAAAACATATACGTTTTAACAGCTAGACCACAAGCATCGGCAAAAGCTATATACAACTTTTTAAAAGGTATAGGTTTAGAAATACCTTTACAAAACATAACAGGTTTAGAAAACGGTACGCCTGCAGCTAAAGCTGGTTGGATAGTTAATAAAGTAGCAGAAGGTTATAATGATTTTTATTTTGTTGATGACGCTTATAAAAATGTTAAAGCAGTACAAGATGTTTTAAACGTGTTTGATGTAAAAGGTAAAGTTCAACAAGCTATAGCGGGTAGAAAAAGAAGTTTAAGTGTTGACTTAAACAAAATGATAGAGCGCAAAACAGGTATTAAACCTGAAGCTACTTTTTCAGAGGTTTTAGCTAGAAAAAAAGGTGCTAAAAAAGGTAAGTTTAAATTCTTCATACCTTACAGCGCTGATGATTTTAGAGGCTTAACATCTTATACTTTAGCTGGTAAAGGTAAACAAGGTGAGATTGATCAAAAGTTTTTTGAAGACAACTTAGTTACACCTTATACAAAAGGTATAGCTGCCATGGAACACGCTAGACAGGCGCTTAAAAATGACTATAGAGTTTTATTAAAAGGTAATCCTGAAATAAAAAAGAATTTAAATAAAAAGCTAGAAGGTATAGATTTTACTTTAGATCAAGCTATAAGAGTTTATTTATATAGTCAATCAGGGTATGAAACTCCTGGTATATCTAAAAGAGATAAAGCTAAATTAATATCTGTTGTATCTAACAATAAAGATGCTAAAAAGTTTGCAGATACACTTCAGTTAATATCTAAAAAAGATGTTTGGGTAGAACCTGCAGAGTTTTGGGATGTTGGTAGTGTGTTGAAAGATTTAAACTCTATGACTGAAAAAGTAAATAGAGCTGAATACTTAGCTGAGTTTATTGAAAATGTAGATACAGTATTTAGTCCACAAAACTTAAATAAATTAGAAGCTATATATGGATCTAATTATGTGTCTGCTTTAAAAGATATAATAAGAAGAATGAAGTCTGGTGTTAACAGACCAGCAAGGGCAGGTAAAATAGAACAAGCTTGGTTAAACTGGGTTAACAACTCTGTAGGTACTATAATGTTCTTTAACAGACGTTCCGCTTTATTACAGATGATTTCTTTTACAAACTTTGTTAATTGGTCAGATAATAATCCTTTATCTGCTGCTACAGCGTTTGCTAATCAAGCAGATTATTGGAAAGCTTGGTCTGAGATATTTAATTCAGATAAATTAAAACAAAGACGTGGTGGTTTAAAATCAGATGTTCAAGAGCAAGAAATAGCTAATCAAGCTAAAAACAGTAAAGACACAGCTGGTGCTATAATATCTTATTTATTAAAAATAGGTTTTACACCAACACAAATAGCGGATAGTATGGCTATTGCTACTGGTGGCGCTACTCTTTTAATAAACAGAACTAAAACTTATCAAAAGCAAGGTATGAGCTACAAGCAAGCTAGAACAAAAGCTTTTGAAGACTTTAGTAAAATATCAGATGAAACACAGCAATCTGGTGATCCTATGCTAATATCTCAACAACAATCTAGTCATTTAGGTAGGTTGATACTGGCTTTCCAAAATACACCGATGCAGTATACTAGATTAATAAAGAAAGCTGGTCAAGATTTAATAAAAGGTAGAGGTAGTGCTACAACTAATATAAGTAAAATAATGTATTATGGATTTATACAGAATGTTATATTTACTTCGTTACAGCAAGCTCTGTTTGCTTTACTACCTGAATTTGATCCTGAAGATGATGAAGAAAAATACGAAAAATTAATCAACACAAAACAGGAAAGAATAATAAATGGTATGATAGATACTATATTGAGAGGTAGTGGTTTAGCTGGAGCTGTTGTTTCTACTATAAAAAACACTATAAATAGATATTATAAAGAGGAGAAAAAAGGTTTTACCGCTGATCATACTTATACATTATTAGAGTTAGCCAACGTATCTCCACCTATTGGATCTAAACTTAGAAAATTATACTCCGCACTACAAACTAAAAAGTTTGACAAAGATGTTATAGCTGAAATGGGTATGGATGTTACCATAGATGGTAAATTAAATATATCACCTAGTTATGAAATACTTGGTAACGTGGTTTCTGCTGCGTTTAACTTACCTTTAGATAGAGCTATAGTAGAGTTAGAAGCTATATCTGAAGCATTAGATGATAGAAATACATCTTACCAAAGAATAGCATTGATGTTGGGTTGGAGAACTTGGGATGTAAACGCTAGAAACGAAGAGCAAGATGTTATAAAGATAATTTACAAAGAACTAAGACAAATAGAAGGTAAGGAAAAAGCAAGAATAACTAGAGAAGAAAATAAAGTTAAAGAGCAGAATAGAATAAAAAACATGACAGAAGCTGAGAGGATAGATTATTATAAAGAGAAAAACAGAAAAAACGCAGAAAGATCTAGAAAAGCAGCCGAAACAAGAAGAAGAAATATGTCTAACAATTAGATTTTAACAAAATCAAGTGATCTTACTTAATATAGACCAAATTTAACTATGAAAAACATAATATTTATAATTTTATTGTTGTTACCAACAATTGGATTGTCGCAAGAAAAACCTAAGAAAAACTTTTTTAAAGAGCTGTATGGAGACTTTTTAAAATATGGAACAGTATATGCTGCTGGTAATATTGGCAACGCTAAATTAGAGAAAAAAGATTATTTTATTCGAACTGATCCAGACAACTTATACGATATACCTCAAGTTGTAGATGAAACTGTGTATCACCCTAATGATTATAGAATAGGTATAGGTATACGTAAGTTAGCTCGTTTTAATTATGAGATTAAACCGAACTTTTATAATGGTACAGAAAACAATATAGGTTTATCAGCTCCAACATCTGCGGTGAAAGGTTTAGAATATCTTTTACATTATGAAAAACAAAGACAAAACGGCGATGAGTGGACCAATAAAAGATTTTTTGTAAGACACACTGGTAAACATCACATAGCTAAGTTTGAATCAAGAGAGTCAGGAGCTGTGGGTTTTGAATACATGTCTGGTGAAGTTAGAGCTAGAATACCTATTGGTAAAAAATTTAGTATATCAGCTGGTGCAATATATAGAACACACCAACAACCTTACGGGTATAATCCTATTGAAATATGGTTGAATGAAGAGGATGTTGATGGTAACGCTGTTAATCCTTGGTGGACGCTTGGTTATCAATATGGTTTTGTAGATATACCATATTCATCTACAGTATATAATCAAGATGGTACAACTACAGATATGTTTGCTTGGTTGTGGGAGAACTCTCAAGGCGATATAGTTGCTTATACTGACGAAGAGTTTAGAGATCGAATATATGGTAGCTTGATGAATCGATTTAACAATGAAGCTTGGTCAGAGCTAGATCCTTTTGCTGAAATAGCACCTATTGTCGGTTTTGACTTTTACCATTATAAAAATAATTTTTGGCTACACGCTTACGGCAACTATATATTACCATACCATAAATATGTAGCTGGTAATGAAGATTTTAGTTATTTACATAGAAACAATTGGGGTAAAGGTGGTCACAACAATGAGCTACCTGGTGAACAATGGGAAGATTATCAAGCTGGAATAATGTTTGGCTGGAAAGTAAATAAAGTATTAGGTGTATTTGTAGAAGGTGAATACACTAAGTTTTGGGATAGTAAGATATACCAAAGCAATTTTGGAATAAATATAACTTTTAAATAGAAATAAAATGAAGACATGTCCACTATGTGGAGGCTATTGTGGCCTCTGCTAATTAAATAACAATAAATCATGGCACGCGAATTAAATGAAAATACAGGCTTAGGCGTTGACATCGACGGTGATGGAAAGGCAGACTTTAAAATATCGTTGAAAACAATAGGAGCTGTAATATTTAGCATAGTATCTTTAACCGGAGTTTGGTTATCTTTGAAGGCTGATATAGCGTTAGCTATGGAAATGCCTAAACCTGTTATAGACAGGGTAGAATATGATCTAAAAGACGAGTTAATAAGACAAACAATCATGGACACTCAAGAAGATGTAGATAAAATACTTGAGGAACTTGAGAAGATTGATGAGAGGCTATATGACTTACAAAAAAACAAATAATGAAAAATATAATTTTAATTTTATTTACAACACTAACCATGGCACAAGTTGATGTGCCTGATAAATATTGGATAAGCGACGACGACTGGGAAGAAAAAATAGCTGGAGTTAGTGCTTTTGGTGATAATAACGAAGAAACTATAGTTGTAGAGTTTTGGGCCGAGTTTAACAAAGACAATTGCTTTAACGATTGGAGCAAGATAGAAGATGCTTTGTATTATAGGGTTGATATAACAGAAGCTCCAAAAGCTAAAAAAGAATACAGAGTAAGGATGGTTCCAACTATACTTATATTTAAAAACGGTAGCGTAGAAGAATCTTTCAAAGCTGGATTAGACTTGGAGCTGCCAACAGACATCACAGAAATACAATACGCTATAGACAAAATTAACGAACAATCAAGGTTTTAAAATGGGTTTTTTAAAAGGTTACGATATTAAGAAGTTTTATAAACAAAAACCTCCAAATAACAACTCTTTAACTACGTTAAAAGAAATACAGCAATTAAGTAGGATTCCTGGTGATGAAAAATTTGCAAGAGCCAAAGATAATATAGAATACTCTTTTGAAAAAATTACTAAAAAAAACGGTTTACCATTTCCTAAAAAAATAGTAAACAACTTGTTAGATGATTCAGCTAACGAAATAACAAAAATAAAAAAACACTTTAATAGACCTAGACCTTGGTCTTTGTCTAAGGAATTTGATGTGGATTTGAAAGCAGTTAAAATGGCTTCAATGAAAACACCATCTTATCCATCAGGGCACTCAGTTCAAGGTGTTCTAATAGGAAACGTTTTAGCTAAGATGTACCCACAGCATGCAAATGAATTTAAGAATGAAGGATTAGATATATCTAAAAGTAGGCGTGTAGCTAAAGCACACTACAAATCAGACTCAGATTTTGGAGAAAAAATTGGTAATGATATGTTTGATTATATAAAAAATAAAGTATGAGAGAAATAGATAAAATAATCGTACATTGTTCCGCAACTCAAGAAGGAAAAAACATATCAGCAGCTACTATTGATCAATGGCATAAGAAACGTGGGTGGAGAGGTATAGGTTATCATTATGTAGTAGGATTAAATGGAAATATAGAGTATGGGCGTAGTGTGTATAGCACAGGCGCGCATGTTAAGAATCACAATACAGGTTCTATAGGAATTTGTTATATTGGAGGTGTAGAATCAGAACGTGGTCCTGACGGTAAATGGGTTGCGAAAGATACTAGAACACCAGAACAAAAACAAAGTCTGTTAGACTTAATTAAAACGTTAAAGAGAATGCATCCTGATGCAACTGTACATGGGCACAACGAGTTTGCTGCTAAATCATGTCCTTGCTTCGATGCTAAAAAAGAGTATGAAGAAGTTTAATTCGTCTTCTGGTTACGTCCAGAAAAATAATCCGTTTGAAGTAACGAGCTGTGGTAGACGTAGAAACTTTATGCAATCACCATTAAAAAAAGCTGATCCACGTAGAACAATAGGACCAGGCAAAAACTTTAATAAAGCTAATCCAACAGGTACTGGTGCTGATGCAGGTGGTGGTATGACACAAAAAGGTGTTAACGAATATAAAAGAAATAATCCAGGTAGTGATTTAAAAACAGCAGTAACAACTAAGCCATCAGAGCTTAAACCTGGAAGTAAAGCTGCTGGAAGAAGAAAATCGTTTTGTGCTAGATCTCGTAACTGGAAAGGACCAAGAGGTAGAGCCGCTAGACGTAGATGGAACTGTTAAATAAATAAATTATGGGATATGTAAGCGCAGCTCAAAGAAAAGCAGTTTGGGCAAGTAAAAAAGACGGAGGTAAGGGTAATCCAAATAAAAAAGGATCTCCAGCTAAAAAGAAAGATAAATTTGTTTTAGAGTATAATAAAAAAGATGCAGTATCAGAGTTGGACGGAGCTAAACTAGGTAGAACTCCTACAGCTAGAGATAGTGCTTATGCATCTCGTGTTATTGCGCCTAAAAGAAAAAAAGGTAAAAACGTACAGAGTAATTATGATTTTATGCAGAAAAATTATCCTGGTACAAAAACACCAAAGAACGTAGAGTATAAAGCTGTAGAAGGTAAAGCTAAGTCTCCATTTAAAATGGAAGCTAAATCACCTTTAATGGGTAAGATCTCTGCTTCGTGTAAAGCAAGAGCTAAAAAGAAATTTAAAGTATGGCCTAGTGCTTATGCTTCTGGTTGGGGTGTAAGATGTACAAGAGGTGATTTTAATTAATTATGGCACATCCTTATAGTCATTTAAAAAAGAACGCATCTCCATTAAAATGTTGGAAGGGTTATGAAAGAGTACCTGGCACTGCTCAGGGTGCTAAAGGTAGTTGTCGTAAGTCTTCACCTATTAAAAAACAAAAAGGCGGAGGTACAACAAAAACTTGTCTACCTGCCGCCAAAATAAAAAGCTTATCTCCTGAGAAAAGAGCTCAACTAGTATCGTCTAAAAAATCATCAGGCGCTAGTGGTAAATATAAAAGATCATCTAAAACAAACGTTAAAGGTGCTAGACCAAAAGGCGCTACACTACGTGATTGGTTTCAAAAAGAAGACTGGCGTAGAGTTGATGATCCCTCTAAAAAATGTGGTGAATAATTATCCATCACAACTTACACACTCCTCACTAGTAGCAGCCGCTGCTATATCTCCTCTTAACACAGATTCAGTCCTCATATAGTAAAGAGTTTTAATACCTTTTTTCCAAGCTTCTAAATGAACCTTGTTTAAAAACTTAGGTTCTACTTGTGATGGAAAAGCTAGATTTAAACTTACAGCTTGATCAATATACTGTTGTCGTATTCCAGCTTGATTAACTAACTCTAACTGATTTATCTCTTTAAAAGTTTTATATACTTCTTTTATAGGCACACTATTTTGTGGGCCTATTTTTATTTTATCTAATTCTTTTATTCCTTGTACAGATCCACCGTCAGCTAATATTTGATCCCAAATTTTCTTTGTATTTAAACTATGTTTTTTTAGTTCTTCAACCAAAGTCGGGTTTTTACGTATGAAAGTACCCTTAGCACTTTGATCCGTAAATACATTAGCAGCCCAAGGCTCGATACCAGCACTGACATTACCAGATAACTTACTATTACTAACAGTAGGTGCAATAGCTCTGAGATGAGTATTCCTAAATCCCGTGCCCACACACCAAAGCGGTTCACCGTAAGCAGAAGCAAGAGCCATTGCAGCTCTCTCACTCTCAATTTTAATTTGTGAAAAAATCCTTCTTGTTTCATATTGTGATAATAAACCTTCAAAAGGTAAACCTTTTTGTTGTAGGTATGTGTGCCAACCTAACACACCTAATCCTAATGCTCTACCTTTTTCAGCTGATCTTATAGCGTTTTCAAAACCTCTTCTGTTTTTACCTTTTTGTATAAACTCTTCTAACACGCCATCTAAAAACCATATACTGTCGTATATTAAGTTACTGTCTTTCCATTCATCATATTTAGCTAAATTAAGACTAGACAGACAACATACGAAACTATGGTTTTCATCTGTGTGTAAAACAATTTCACTACATATATTAGTCATAAACACTTTTAAAGCATTATCTTTATACATGCTAGGGTTTTGTTTGTTTACATTTCCTTTATACATTATATATGGTTCGCCTGTAGCCTTACGCTTTTGAAGTAATTTACTCCATCTACGTCTTGCAACTTTATCACCATCTCTAAGCTTACGCATAAACTTATCACCTATTATAGCACACTGATGTAAGTTTAATGACTGCCTATTAACATCACCTTTTGGTTCTCTTATTTCTAACCAGTCTTCAAAGTCTTCATGATCTATGTTTAAATTAACTGATGCTGCGCCTCTTCGCACAGCTCCTTGATTTGTAGCTAATATAGTAGAGTCGTATATTTTACAGAAAGGTACAACACCGTCTGATGTTCCATTTCCTGTTATATTAGCGCCTGAAGGTCTAATCATATTTAATCCTATACCTACTCCACCACCGTGTTTAGCTAACAACATCATCTCTAAGTTTTTCTTACCTATATCATAAATGCTATCTGCTACATCAATACCGAAACAGGATATTGGTAATCCTCTTTCAGTACCTGTGTTTGATAATACAGGCGAGGCTAGACACAACCAACCTTTCCATATATAATCAAAGAATACATTTTCCATTTCTGGTTTTTGTAATCTAAAAGCTACCGTTTTTGCGACACGCGTGTAAGCGTCTCTAGGTGTTTCTCCTTGTAGCAAATATCCACCTTGTATTGTTTTTTTATATACATCAGCATCAGCCCACTCGGGATAATCCTGACCTTTAATCCATCTGTTACTCCACATTATAAACTATTAATTAAATGTTTTAACCAAGCTATTAAACCATTAAGGTTTAAAGCTACTAAATTCCATTGTTTTCTATATGATACCTGAACTATAACACATATAAAACCTGTTATAAATAATAACGGCTCTAATGTCCATTGTCCAGCTATTATAAACCCAGCACCCATATAACCTACTCTTGAAGCCATACGTTGTTCCGGTGTTAATCTCTTTCTGCTAACCATTGCTCTAAGCAATTTAGTTTTGAAGGTCTTCATAAATGTCGTCTTCTGTAATTTCAATTTTACCAAATGTCTTCGAAGTCTTCGCCCTCGTTAGCTTTTGAATAATCCGTTGGCCTAACAGCGAAAAAGTCTGTATGAGTGTGACCACCAGTAAGATGATCAAACCAAGCCATTTTTTCGATCGATTTCTCATCATAAAATGTAAAGTCTTGTTCTTTGTATTTTTTAGTTGTATAACCCAACTCTGCAAGCTTGTCACCAACTCTTTTCTTAATAAAATGTTTAAGATCATACTCTGTAATACCTTCAACGTCACCCATTTCAAATATCTTACTAATGTAAGTCATTTCAGCATTATGCATTGTTAAAGCGGCTTCAAATATGTGAGGTTCACACTCAGCTTTTAATCCAGGTATTTGTGAACACATATGTCTAAACAACTGACAACCCATTTTACTGTGTAACGATTCATCTCTTACAGACCATTTCATTTGTTGGCCAATGCCTTTAAGTAGATTACGGAGCTGAAAAGAATAAAGAACTGCAAAAGCACTATATAAAGATACTCCTTCTGCGAAAGCAGAAAAAACAGCCAATGACTTTCCGATACCCACTGGATCGTTGCCATCATATGCAACGAGATTGTCAAAACGATCAGCCGTAGCTGGCTCATGTAAAAAAGCTTCATAATCTTCAAGCCCAAGTGTTTCATTTAAATAACTATAAGCTACAGCATGTATTGTTTCTTGTGATCCAAACATCATGGCCATTTGCTGTATTTCGTGTTTAGGAAACCATGATACTACTTTTTGAGTCCAGTAATCACTTACTGCACATTCAGTCTGAGCAAAACCTAGCAGTATATTTCCCACTAGGTTTTTCTCTTTTTCATCTAACTTTTCGTTCCAGTCTTTAACATCACCACTCATTGGTATTTCTGTATGTAACCAAAAAGCTTGAGCTTGTTTTAGCCAACCCTCTGTATAATACTCTGGGTATTCAAATGGCTTATATGGTATACGCTCTGTAAATATTGGTGCTTTCATATTAATCGTAAAATAAAGTTAAACAAATATCAAATATAAACACGTATAAAACGTGATCTACCTTGTTGTTATCCAAATCTGGATAATTTCTATATCCGAACAAAACTCCTTCAAATAAACCGAAGGATAGTTCCCATTTTTTTATTTTCATCTACCTTGTCCTTTATAAAGTTTTATATAGTTTTTACTACCCTTAGACCTTGATGTTTTTGTTTTAGCGTGTACGCCTGGTCTTTTTTTCTTGGGCTTTGAAACGTACGCTTTTAATATTAATCTTGCCACGGTAAATTATGTTTTTTATATTGTTCTTTTAAATGTTTCATTTTTAAAAAACCTCTCTTGTCTATTGTCCACTTAATAAACCTATCAATCTGTCTAACCGCATACATGCGTCTAGCTATCTCCTTTTTACGCTGTTCGCTGTAATTAACCTTACTGTCTCGTCGCATTCTTTGTGATTTTGTGGTTTATATAAAGTTACATTAGGTAGGTGTTCTTGAACATATCTTTTAAACATTTTCCATCTAAGTGGAAATGATTCATTTGCTCTACCTTTACATTCAATAATAAATCCTTGACCCATAAAATCGGGTGTGTAGGATATATTAAGTATTTTCTTATGTCCACGATCTTTATACTCTCCTTTGCCGTTAGCACATCTTTCATAAGCAGACACGTCAAAATTATATGATGGAAAAATTTCATAAGTATGACCTTCATACACAGCTTGTATTTTAGCTTTTTTCAAAGCTATGTGCATGTATTTTTCAAGGCCGGACGCGAAAGTTATCCCATCAAAAGTAACTTTGTTACTTCTAACAGGACCTTTCTTTTTTCTTTTATAGTTCTTCCTCATCGTTTACGGGTATATCGTAGTGCTCACCAGTGTTACCGTTTTGCCCTATAATATCCATACGTTTTAACATTGATTCTTCTATTTCATCTTGCAAACAAGCTTTTGCAGATTCTATATATAAAAGTGCATCCATTATTTCTTCTTGCACATCTGTTAGAAACGCGTGTAAATCTTTTTTACCTGTTTCTATTTCGTTTTGCATTGTTTGACCGTATTTAGCTTGACCAATCAGACTACGTTGATCCATTTTAGCTACAACTTTTTGTACAATACTATCTTCAGTCTTAACTACGTAATTATTCATCTTTTACAAATGTTCCGTTAATCATTTTACCTGTTCTGCCTGATATTTCATTGTAAGCTTCTGCTATACACGTTTCTATGTTGACGTTGTTCATATGAGCTAGGTTTGTTAGTACAACTGTAATATCACCTATAGCGTCTATTATCTCGTCCTTATCGCCTTCTAGTGTAGCTGCTGCTAATTCACCAACCTCTTCTTGTAATTTAATTAACTGTGTTTTTACATCTCCATTTTTATACAAACCTCTTTGTTCAGCCCACTCTCTAATGTTCTCAAACATTTTAAGAGGCTTTTTAGTACACTTAGTAGGTTTAACATCAGGATTGTGATTTGGATTTAAAAAAGCTTCATAAAAAGCTTTGTTATATATAAAACTTCTTTGATCATCGTAATAAGAAATTTTAACATTAGATATAATCCAAGGAATTGTTTGTTTGGTAATTTCAAACTGGCCGTGATCCGTCTGCCAAGTCAACCCGACGTTATCCATTAACTGTCCTTTTAATTTATTAACTGGACATGGAAACGTAGTAGTCTGCTCCGTTGCGTTTATTTTCATATTGATTTTTGATTTTAGATTCTTGTATGGTTGTCTATCAACACGATAGCCATACTCTTTTTGAAGTTGTATCTCTTTTTCTGATATATAATCTACATCTTCAGATACTTCTAATACTTCATATTCATCAGGCAAGTAGCCTTGTTGTAATGTAACCCGGTTATTAAGATTACACGTAACACCTATCTTTTTACCTGGAATATGATATAAATAATAACTCATAATTTATCGTTGTATAAATGTAAATTATGCGCGTGATGGTAGTACCAGCCTGTGTCCATATTTAACACGTCTGCAACCATTTTTTGTAGATTACTGAATTGATATTGATCATTACAGAAACCGTACCAGAGGTCATTAGAACGCATATAGACTGACATGTTTAATAAATCATTTAGTATTGTAAACTGAACAGCATACGTACACGGTGTATCGTTTCTGTATGTGCTATATTCTTTACAATCATAAATAGTTATTGCTGCATGTCTGGTTTCTTTGTGTGTTCTTAATTTACCTATAACATAATCTAATTGATTATTCCTTTGCCATTGCCAACCGTAATTACTTCTAACATTACCATCAGCATCCATCATTTTATACCAGATTGGCGCTTTCTTAGCAATATCTTCCGCGTTAGGATCTCCTGACAAGTACCAGTCCCACTCTCTTTCAGCGTATTTAATGTTCCACTTACGCTCGACGTTGTGTATTTTATTTTGAAGAGGATTGGCAAGGGTAAACCCCACATTAAATAAAGCTCTTGTGTCAGCAAACGGAACACCTTCACGTATGATAAGATCGTGAAAATAATTGTAAGCTTCATTTGCATTTTTAAACTTTGTTCGCATATTTTTTATAATAATATAATTTATATTCAAATGTTTTTTTCCATATTTCAACAGGGCCAAAAGGCTCTGATGTACCTATAAGTTGTCTATTGGGGTAAACACCTTTTTCAATATCTATAACCCAAGTAGCAGAACCCCATTTGGTTTGCCTCGGACATATACATATATTATTTCTATTACACCATAGACTAGCTTCCATTTCTTTTGTATTAGGGCTATATGAACCCATTGGATTATGTTTCTTATTCCCACGGAAGGCTGCTGTCATCTTCTATAGGACTAACTTGTGGTACAAAAGAACCTGATTTAGGTTCCCATGTAAAAAAACTCTCTGCTCCATTTTCACCAAGGTTTTGAAACTTAACTTTCAATACTTTAACTTTAGTATTTTTAGCTTCATAATCCCTGTGAACTAACAAACCGTGATAGCTAGCATCATACCATTCACCGCCACCTTTTATGTTATACATATTAGGTTCTTGTGTTTTACCGTTTTGATCTCTTTGCATTTTAGTTGGATGTGCTACTATAAATACTAACGCATCATATTTCTTTGCAAACGTTTCTATTTTCATTAGGTAATCCATAGTATAACGATTAACATCGTCTGATACCGCGTTAATATCTCTTATCTTATTGTAAGGATCAATAACTAAACATTTAATACCTTTACGTTTAACTAGTTCAGCGCCTTTACGCAATACAGCTTCAAGGTCATATTTATCCATGTCTATAAAATAAAAGTTGTCATTAACATGATTTGCAACTTGTTTCCACTTATCACTACCTATATCGCTAACAGCTGGCATATCACCCCATACTTTACGCATTAACTTATGTGCGTGTAAATATGTAGGAGCATTTTCAGGAGATGCAAATGCAGTCTTCCAACCATATTCTTGATTATAACCTACACACATTTGATCTACAAAATCTG
>Ga0181406_1000322_pt1 | contig 18632 bp, 17 predicted proteins | sample 29SPOviralmetaG_FD_130135 | JGI IMG/M metagenome (GOLD analysis project Ga0181406, IMG submission 130135) | Marine viral communities from the oligotrophic San Pedro Time Series (SPOT) site, San Pedro Channel, CA, USA - 29 SPOT_SRF_2011-12-20 | ecosystem: Environmental > Aquatic > Marine > Strait... | reverse complement strand
TTTATTTCAGAGCCATATAAACCTGTAGGTATTGATAATATATTAGATTTTCTATATAATTTTCTATGGTTTTTTGTATAATGTATAGGTTCTTTTTTAGTTCCATATTTTTTTAAATAATCTCTATAAAAAAGATGATCTATTTGATTATATTTAATTACATTAATAGTATCACCCCCATAAGCAGCACTTTCTGAACTATAAAGTGAAACAGATTCTGAAGTATAACTCGTAGGATAATAAGTTACTTTATTTGATGCAGCAGATGCTGACGTAAAGTTATACTGTTTGTGGGCATTAAAGGGGATTAATGCTTTATCTTGAGGTGAAAATTTTTTAAAAACATATGAAATGCCCATTTAAATATCATTTTAGTAATCTAATTTTACTCTAACAAGTGCTTCTTTTGTAAAATCTTTAGCAACAGGTTGGCTTAATTTTGCTACCCCCATTAATTCAAAAGAATCATTATATAATCCTATTGTTGTAATAAATACTTTAGGGTTAAGTTTCATTGTTTCAAACCTAATATTTTTATTATTATCAACAAATGATTCATTGTTAGTGTAGTTATATTGATCATTTCTTACTCTACAAAAATAAAATTGTGAGTTTATTTCTTCAGTTGTGTCTACTATAAAATATTGTGATTCTGAAATAGATTGCAATAATTTAAGAGGATTTCTATCTGTATTTGCTGTAGGACCTCCTGCACTTACTGCTGGTTTTAATCGAGGTCCGCCAAAAGCATCTGCATTTAAAATTATTAATCCTGCTTCTGGGTAAAAATTACCATAAGAAGCACTAGTTCCTACTTGTGTAGTAGCAGTAGTACCTGTTAATACAGTACCATCAGCACCAGATACTATATTATAGTAGGTACCTAAATTAGATGACCCTACTCCAGTAGGATTAGTAACACTATCATCTGTAAGTTTTATAATTTGTTGATCCGCTTGTGCAATACCTGTAGTTGTTCCTGATAAATGTAGATTTAAAGATCCTTTAGTTAATCTTTGTTTATATCTTGATCTATTTATATTAATAACATATATTGAAGGTGGTGGGTTTGAAGCATTTGTCCCATGGGTACCAAAAGTAAAGTTTGCAGTATCGTCATTATAATGTAATTGTCTATACTGATTATAAGTAACTCTTGAAGCACCTAAACCAAAAGAACCAGTATCATTAGTAAAATCGGGGGAACCCGACCCTGCACTATGACCAAAAGCTATAGAGTATTGAACTTCATTACTATTAGCAGCTACAGTACTTCCTAACCATTCTGCTGCGGGATTATCATTATACACATCAATGTAGAATTGTCCCGAACTTGTTGGTGTTGTAAAATCTGCTTGTGCTGATGAAGTCCATGCTACTTGTAAATTATTAGTATTATTTGTCCATGTTGAAGTTACTAATTCTTGAGCTTGTCTAGTAACTATGTCATTATCTGTAAATCTTGTATACATTCTTTATAATTTTTATGATGATGTTGAATTTATGGTAATAGGAATGGTTATAACAGCCCCTGAAGTTACACCTTCTATAATAAGAGATGTAGATCTTGAAGTAGTTGTAGTATTAAATAAAGCATTACTAGTTGTGCCTTGTAGTACAAGAGAAGTTCCTCTAACAGATTCGGAATGAGCTATAGTAGAAAATTCACTTAAATCTGACATAGTAGCTAATTGAGTTCCTCCCGTAGATGTAAAAGTTTGTCTTAATCTATTATCTAATATAGTAAATATATATTCTTCGGCACCTGCCACATTACTACCATTTAAATTAAATGTAGTAGGAGTAATTGTTTCTTGAGCCCCTTGGTTTAAACTAATACCAGCAGAACCATAATTATGGCTAATAAATGGTATTGCGTTTGCCCCTCTTGTTAAAGTTATAAGCTTAGAATTCATGCAATTAGGACCTGTGGGCATAGCTTCAATTAAAGGCATATTTTCTATAGCCTCTGCAGAGTACTGAGTACCATTTGGGTGGCTTTCGTTAAATAAAGAATAATCTATTTCATCATCCGCTAATGCAAATTGTGTAATTTGAAAACTACCATCATTTCTAGCTAATAATTCGCGACCTCTTTTTGTTAATATCGCATCTACTGTAATTGAACTGTTATCTAAATATCCCATTGTGTTTTATTTTATTATAAATATATATTTTTTTAAAAAATTGTATGTTTTTTATGTTTGATTATTTGTATTTCGTGAAATTTGTTGTTTAGTGGCTGAAGTACTAGTTAATATTCCTGCTTTTTCTAAATAATATTCTATATTAAAAGCTACTTGTGGGTCTATATCTTTAGGTATTATTAATAAACCTAAATTTCCTATACCATTAACTAATTCTTCTTCTTTATCTAAATCTATTACTAAAGTATGGTCTTTATCTAAAAAAGAAATATCATACCTGAAGGAACCTGAATAGAAATTTTCAGTTGTCATACTGTCTAATTGTGAATCAGCATAAGCACTACCAATACTTGCTGAATATACACTATCATATCCTATTTCTCCTAAAGCACCCCCTTGAACATAGCAATCTATATTATCTATTCTGTCTACATTTATACCTTGTTGGATATATTGGGGAGGTCCAACATCAGCTCCACTACCACCACCCCCCGCTGAATGTACTAAAGTATTAAGAGGAGTACATCCATTACTATCTAAATCAATACCTGTTCCTGCATCTAAAGCAGCTGCGTGTGCACTTATAAAATCTTCTGAAAATGTGTTTATTGTTGGCATAAATCTCCCATCACCTCTTCCTTTAAAAGTAATTTCATGGTTAGTAGGTAATCCATCATTACATAAACCTGCTTGTTCTGATCCTAAAGCTGCTATGTTTTGGTCTACCTCAAAAGTACCTATACTTCTTTCATCAAATGATCCTGAAAGATCAAAATTTTTAGTTCCTTCAAAAAATGTAACATGTAATTCTGTTTTTTCTTGTTCTAATAAAGTAGTATCAGAATTATTTGTGTTAAGAAATCCTAAAGTATCTATTCCTATAAATCTGCTTGCAGAACCTAATCCTGTAGTAGCCATAAATTTAGCCATAGTATTTGTATCTGTATCAGGTTGGTGTATTATATTACCATAACTTCCACTATAATATTGTCTAGTAAATTTATTTTCTATTATTGAAGAAGAAGCAAATGAAGGACCTAGTCTAGAAGCTCCTAAATGAGCACCTTTCCCAGCTGTATTTGTTGAAAACATTTCTACTACACCATATCTAAGTCTTAAAGTATCTGATAAAGATGCAGTGGTTCCACCAGGAAATAATTGACCTACTGCCGAATGAGAAGTAATATAGTTGTCTTTTAGTGATCCTGATTTATATAAATATATAGAATTATTTTCTAAAAGAACTTTATTCATATGGTCTGCTGAACCTGAAGCTTCTCCCCCATGTTTAAATTCAAAGGTTTTAAGTAGATAACCTTTATTCATTTTTACTCTATGAAGACCTTTTAAATTAGTAGAAATAGATTCATCTATAACTTTTATTTTACATTTTTTCCCAGTAGGGAAATCATTTGTAATAAATCTGTGAAATTCTTCATAGGGATCTGATTTTTGATCTAAAATCTGAACAGTTTCTTGATCAGGATTTATTAATAATATTTTATTAATTCCTATATATGAATGGTTTTTTATAGTAGCATATTGAGGATCTTCAGTTCCCCCCACAACGGTATTAGCTATATATAAAGCTGTTGATGTGTAAGGCATTAAGGGAAGATTTTGATAACTAGTATCTCCAACATTAAATTCACCTATTTTAGCTGCTGTTAGTTTAGATCCATCATATCTAGAATTTTTCCAACTAGCTTGATCTAATAGGGCGTCATCAAATTCGGCAATCATTAATCTACTTTCATAGCTATGAGTTACTGGTGTTGATGTTCCTGGATAATTTGCTCCGTTTGCCATATTTTATAACTTTTAAGGTTGATTTATATATAAACTTGATGTTGTCATATTATATTCTGCATATTTATAATACTTATTAGATTTTTTTCCCCCTATCATATTTCCTAATAAAACTGATGACTCGTGTGCTTTATAGCCTTCAGGCTTTGTAGTTACAAAGGGTTTTATAGGAGCTTGACATGCTTGTTGATTTTCTCTATTAGAATCTATATTGGCAGGATTTATATAATCATCATATATGCCTATAGTAGCATTAGTTCCTTGTTCTTTTCTTCTTCCATTACTATTAAGACTACCACTATTTTCTCTTATAAAATTATCATAATATATTAGATAAGAACCAGGATCATGCTGTCCTTCAATATTAGTAGCACCGCCTAATCCTTTCTGGCCAAAATCAGTAGCACTTGAAGATCTAATTGTGTATATTTTTCCATTTACATTTCCTTCAAATGTTTGGTGAAGACCTTCAGTCATTGTTTGAGCATCTGATCTTACAGGTAAAGTTCTTTTAAATTTATTTCTTTCTAAAAAATGAGGTTCTATTACAAGACCTGTTTTTAGATTTGCTCTAGCAGGTACAAATTGCTCTATCATTTTAAATAAAGTATGATCAATGTATTGGATTTGTTTTATATAATCCCAATAATTATATCTATTTTTAACTTTTTTAACATAAACATCTTTTATATCACTTAAATCTTCATATATAGAGGATGATTGAGCTGAAGGTAAAGGTGAACCTATATAATCATCCATTCTAAAACTTCCTAAAGTATAAAGTATATCTTCATTTATTTCATCCGTTGGAGAAAAAAATATACCTAAATCTTCAAAATCTTGGGGTTGTCTATCAAGAGTAGATGTTTCTCCTTTTGTAAAAGGAGATAATATATTATCATCAACAGTACCTTCATCTATTCTTACTTTTTCACTTGTCATTGAAGCACCTACAGTATCAGGAGTAGGTAAATGATGGGTTTCTACTATTTCTTGCCATTGTTTGTAAAGTTCTTGTACATATGGGGTACCACCGGGAGCAGTGATATTAGAATTTATATTAGAAGGATTTATATAATCAACATCTATATTAGGATGAAAACTTGATTCATCTTCTTCTTTATCATTACTACCTAAAGGTGCTCTAAATATTAAATTTTCATAAGAAGAAGAAAGAGTATTACCACTATACATAAAAGGAGCAAGAGCATGTTTTTTTAAAGTATTATGAGATAATAATTCTCCAAAATGGTATCTTATTTCTTGCATTGAACCTATATATTTACCAAATGATGGGCCTGTTGTACTTCCATTCCATGTTGAACCCCCAAAAAATGCTTTAGGAGCACCCCCTATCCAATCTCCACTTTCTGAATAAGGATCTCCAAAAGATAAAGCTCTATCCGCTTCAGATAAAGAACTTTGAGTAACAATATAAGTTATATTTTTAAGATGATTAGATTGATAAGCACCTATTTGTATATCAGCAGCACTACCTGAAGTTCCTACTGTTCCTATATGAATATTCCAAAAATTTCCATTGTATATAGGAAAGTATTGTGTATCAACAAGAGAGTCAGATGTTGATTCAGATTGGATAAGTCTTAATCTACCATAATTAGTAACATCATTTGATGATGATATGTCATTTCCTGTATAAGGTTCTAATGTAATATGAAGGCTTTTAGCCTTATCTACAGCTTTTAAAGTAAATAAATGATTAAATGCTGCTGCTGTGGAATAGGTTGGTTTTATTCTAAATTCTACTGTTTTAGCTGAAGCACTTAAGGCATCTGTTAGAGAAGAAGACCAATTAGTTCTTTGAATATAATCATTAATATCCATAGCGTGGCTATATGAAGCTAGTGATTGTTTTTCATATGTAAATGTTTTATAGTTATCTGAAATATCTAAATCTTTAAAAGGAACATTTGTAGTAGTAGAACCTCCATATTCTTTTACATTTAAAATAGAAGCAGGAAGACCATAACAACTCATTAATGCTTTAATTCCCCTTTCTGTTCCTTTAGTTTTTAGAAGATAGGGGGCATTATGATAAATACGTTTCCATATTTCTTTTGTTATGTCTCCTTTAGGTAAAGACCCTTCGTTTGAAGCAGTTACCATTGTTTCAGAGGGAACAGATGAACCAGATACACTAGTACTTCCAAAAGTAAAACCTACATCAAATGTATTACTACCTGACCCCATACCTAACATATATTCTGTAAGTGAAGCATTTTCAAACTGATCAAAAACTTCAAATCCTATGCTTTTTAATTGGTGATAAACTAAATCTTTTGAAATTCCTAAAGTATGGTGAGTGTTTTTTATTTTAGATAAAGCTTTTATATAGGTCCAAATATGATCAAAATGGTGACCCACCATATTAACAAAATTAGAATATATATTATTAGTTGAATTATCTGTAATATGGGTAGGTATTAATTTATTTAAGCTATATTCATTTTGTTTATCATATAAAGAAGCAGATAATAATTGTCCTGAACTTGTAGCATGATGGTATTCTTTTCCTAACCAAGTTGTAGCTTCAGATGAAGTTACAGAATATAAGGTATAAGGTTTTGTATCATTTTGTTTAGGCCATGCAAATGTTCCTGAATCAAAATAAAGAAATTGTTCATACCCATCAAGTCCTTTTAATGTTTTTACTTTTTTATCATTAATATTATTTTTATTTAAAACAACAATACTTGAACTTACAGCACCTCCTGCAATATTTTCTATTTCTCCTATTTCTTTATCATAAGATTCTACTAATTTTAGTTTGTATTCAAAGTTTTTTAAACGTTCTGTAGCGCTACTAAAATGAACAAAATTTTCAAAATGGTAGGAGATTTCTGACTCATCATCATCAAAACTTTTAGATACAGGTCTAATATAATCATATTTTATATCTACATCAATTGTATCATCTTCTAATTTACTTAATAAATGTTGGTATGAAGAAGTTAAACTATAGTTTAATATATCATCATATGCTTTAAATTCTGAAGGAATTGAATTATTTAATCTAACATCAACATGAAAATTAGGACCCCCCATAGGAGTTCCTTCATCTTTTACTGAAATATTTCCTAAATCTACTCTTATAAGTAGAGGGTCTGTAATTTCTTCTACTACTCTAAAATGATTATTAGGTTTTATAGAGGAGGGAAGTGCATTAAGTGTTTTTAAAAATATTTCGTGTTTTTCAGGATCTTTATTTAATAAAATATTAATAGAGGGTATTAATGTATCTTCACCAAAATTAATTGAAAATTCTTTAAAATAAGCTGCTGATTCTATATCTGCTATAAATCTACTAACTGCAGGGTCAAGTATAGTATTAGAAGTTGTTTTAGCAATAGATTTTATTTCTCTTCTATCGCTTGATATTTCTTTAATTCTAAAGGGAAATTGATCTGTGTTAAATATTTTATTTTTTAAAATATTAAGTTTAATTATATACTGGCCTGAAAAAAAACCTCTATCATTAAGTACTTTATTAGGATCAATTTGAATTTTATTAGTTAAAGGAGCCTTTATTTCTTGGTTTGTAGGTATTATATAATCTTCAAAATAATTTTCAGAATGTATTAATTGATTAGAATTATTATACACATGTAATTCTATATAATCATCTTCTCTACCAAAAGTTTTATCAATAGTTTTAGACTGAATATCAGGAATTGAAAGAGTATCAAGAGGTGTAGATGTTTCTTTTAACTGATCTTTTTTTATTCTAGTGGTTTTAACACTTGTTTTTTTATTATTTGAATTAGATATATAAGCCATTAAGTACGTGTATTATTAGTTGCAACTGTATATTCGGGTTCTTTAAAAGGTTCATATTCTTTTTCTGTTTGGGGGTAAATATTAATTTCAAAATTACTTATACTAAGATCTCCTATTTTATGTATACTAGGACCTACGGGAATGTTGTTTAATGCTATAGTAGATATGAATAATATAAAATCTCTATCTTCTATATCTCCTGAATGTTTAGTTAATTTAGTTTTTAAATTTAAATAAGTTTGATAATCTTTTATTTCTCTTTTTTTAGAGGATTGCATATAATATATATCTTTTCCAGAACTTAAAACACTTTCAGGGTTATCTTTAAAAGATTCATCCATTATAAAAATCCCATTGTTAAAGAAAAAATGTTCTTTTTCAACACTATCTATTTCTTTTTGTATTTCTATTAAATCTTGTTCTAAGCCTTCTTTTTCTAACATCCTAGGATTTTTATACCCCTCAGGGTATGTGTAGGATATACTTCTAGATAAAAATTTATTATGCATTTCTCTTGAAAATTCAAAAAACTTTTTATTATATTGTTTAAAAAAAAGATCTATACTATTTTTTGAAGGTATAAAAAATTTAAATTCTTCATCTAAATAAGATAAAGCTTCTTTTACTCCATAAAGATTTTTATTTAATTCAATACTCATTAAATTTTTTTGATCTACTATAGGTAAAGCATCCCTTTCAGGAGCCCCCCAATTACTGTCAGCATGTGATTTTTGTTTATTTTTATATAATCGAGCCATTATCTACCAAGTATTATATTGATTTAATCCATAATTATTACCATTAACTGGATTAAATATATTATCATCTACATTTTGTTCTCTAGTCTTATATTCTTGTAATCCGGGAAATTCTATTCTATCTCTATTTAAAGTATCCCATCTTAATCCTAAAATATCATTTCCAGCAAGGTCCATGTAAAGACCTAAACTATCTTCAACACTACTTCTACTTTTATCATGAGAACTACCATTAGTAGCGTCCCAAAAAGCTACTCTTTTACCCCAATCTTTATATGTTTTATTTATTACAAGATATCTGTTTAAATATCTAATTATTGGTTGTCCATACATGTGAGGTCTATAATAATGACTATCAGGGTCATTAAATACTTTTGATTGAAGATCATGACTTTGGCCTAGAGAACCATAAGCTCCTGGTATATTATAAATCTTTTTAGTTCCATATGAGGATAGTGTTTGTCCTGTATAACTTGGATCATCTATTATAGTTATACCTGTATCCCCCCAAATTCCTGTAGTTTGGGTTGGAAGGCCATTAAATAGTTTTTTAGAAGTATCCTGTATATCCCCCATTAGTAACATGGTATTAGATATGTGTTGGTTTTCAATTTCTTGACTCATAATTCTTCCTTCAGCATATACTATTGCTTCATATTCTCCAATAGGTCCCCAATTTCTTTCATAATTTGTTATATCATTACCATTATATTCTATACTAACAGAAGCTTCATTTTCATAATAAGAAGCAATATCAGAAGGAATCATATCATTTTCCATATTTGTTCTTCGAAGTATTCTAAGTGTTTGTTTTTCTCCTTTAGGTATAATTGCAGTTTGAAGTGTAGGACCTTCTTCATCATTCATATAGGTATCTTTAATATATTTTACACTACAGGCATCATTACTTAAATAAAATTGTAGTGTATTAACATCTAAATCTAACCCTTCGGATAAAGCAGGTACAAAGTCTGAAACTTCATTACCCATACATTCAAATTCAATATCATGATATGCGGCATATCCTAATAAATCAGGCAAATCAATAATCAATTCTGTGCCCTTTAAATGTAAATCTTTATCTGTGTTTATTTCAGGACCATCAGGTATATCATTTAACTCATTAATAGTAACAAAATATCTACCATCAGCATTAGTTGGGGGGAGTTTAAAAGCTTTTTTTGTTTTTACAAAAATGTTTTCATTACCAAAAGCTCTTAATCTTCCTTCTTGCATAATGTACTTTGTATCCATATCTTGATACTGAAAGCCATCTTCTCCTGCAACTATTAAAGATTTATCTTCATAAACAGGATGTTCATTAGAAGCAGGATTTTCTAAAGATATTAGTTCTGCTTCTTTTCCTGAGAGATTTTTTACTAATAATTTAATTTGTTTATCTAATGTTTTATTATAAGCATCATTTACGTGGTCATAACTTTGTTTTATTATTTGTTTATGAGATTTTTTACCTTCTTTAGGTATATTATAAAATATATTATTATACATTTCATTAACTTTATCATGACTTATAGGTTCATTAGTTTTAGCTAATTGAGTAAAACTTTTAGATAAAATATCATTAGAATGTTTATTACTAATTATTTTTTTAGTTAATTTTTTATTTATAGCCATTATCTAATAACTTTAAAATAATAATTATTATCATATATAGTAGTACCAAAAGAATCATGGTTTTTAAATAAAAAACGATAATATCTTTCAGGTTGAAGACCTTTCATATATATTTTAAAATACATCCCTTCATTATTAGCACTCATTTTTGTATATTCAGAATCAAAAGGAATAATTTCTTGTTCTGTATGTGCGTCTCTTATGCTGTAGAAAGAAGATGTATTAAAATAAGATGAATTTAAATAGTTAGAACTTGTAGAAAAGGTTCTTGTTGGGTATTGTGGTCTTATATGGATTCTAAAAGTAGCAACATCATTCTGATTGTATTCTTCTTTATTATTGTATAAAGTTACATTTAAATCTTTATTACTATCTAATATACTTGCTGTATATGCATTTGGAAATGTAGAATCATCCCATTTAAATGATAGTTTTGGAGGATGTATTGTGTGGGTATCTACAGCAAAATATTGCAATTCACCAAAACTATGAGAGGTATTTTGTTCAATAGCATCAGGTTTTTTTAGTAAAAAACCATTATTTTCTATCCCATCAGGAAAAGTAGTACCAGCATTTAAACTTGCACTCCATTTTTTAACTATACTAAGTACATCAAAATTAGTATCTAAAGTATTTCCAACTAAAAATTGTTCAGATGCATAAAAACTAGCACTAGTATACCACACACCTCCCCCTAAAGTAATTAAAGGTTCACCTATAGATCCAGTAGAACTATGAGCAAAACTTGATGTAGTCCATTCAGTAGCTACTGTTGTATTGTTTCTATACTTCCAACTAGCACCATTTGAACTAGTAGGTAAATTAGAATATCTACCAGTACCCTCATCCCAAGATTGAGATACAGCAAATATATCAACATTTAAAGTAGATAATAGATTTTTTGGTTCTGCCGCTGTAAGTTGAAGGTTTACTTTTGAAGAATTATTAAAAGCATCTGCTCCTATAATATCATTCATTACCTCTTGAAGGTCTTCATTTCTAAATTTAATTAAAATTCTTGAAGGGTATACTATGTTATCTGATGACCCTCTTTCTTTAACTAATTCTAAAATTTCATCATTACCTGTATTCATTTCTGATCTATCAGGTTGACTGTATAATGTTGTATCCATTTCAGGAAATATAAAATAATATGCCATATTAGTAAGTTGTTACTCGTCCTTTAATATCTGTATTTGGGTGTTTAAGTTCAAAAATGCTTGGGTCTAATGAGGGGTAAATAACCCCATTTCTTGTAGCGGTATCCATAGGATATTTATTTTGTGAATATCCTGTAGATTCTCCACTTTTATTTGTAAAAAATATGTCTTCTACTGTTTGTACTCCTTTTACTTCTCCTATTAAGTTTTTAACATCAGATATTATTATAGGTTGATTGATTTGCCATTTTTTAATGTTAAAATAATTTCTTAATTCTGTAATACATTTTAAAAGAACTTCTTGATTATTGTAATTTTTAAAAACCGTGATTTCAAAATCTATTTTAAAATTAATAATAAAAGCATTTTTAATATTAATTGCATCTGTTAACATTCTATATTGTTCTAAATAAGTAGATAAATTAGTTTTAGTAGCTGTATTTAGAGTAGTTAATTTTTCTGCTGAGGTGTATCCTAAAGTATATAAATTTAATGCTAAAGGATTAGGAATTCTAGTTGAACTTGAGGGGGATATTTGATCATCTTGAACTATATATGCTTTAGCTATACTTCCAAATTTAGGATCCATAGATAAAGATCTTACAATATAGTCTTCTCGAGTTACTGTTCTTTGTTGAGATGAAAAATTAGCCATAGTGTTTAATCTTATATCTTCTAAACTTTCTTCTCCTTTCCCACCTCTAGCTGCATTAGGATTAGTGCATGCTACTGAGGATACAATAAAATTTTTCATCCCTGCATTTAAGTTTGGGGTAAAATCATATAAAAGAGTACCTGTTTTAGTAATATTATTACTACCTACATTAGAAGCTAATCCTCCTCCTACTAGATAAGATACAGTTAATGTAGTGTTTGAGGGAGATTGTCCATATGCTTTTGTATATAAAAAATTTGAAGGATCAAATGCTATATCTAATTTACTTCTACCATCTTTAATACCTAACCCTATATTATCAGGATTTGGTATTATTTGTTCATCTGATTTATCACTGATCCCTGCACCAAATTGAATTTCTAATTGATTATTTGGTTTTAATCTACTAACAAATCTTCTAGGAACTTTTTTTAGTTTTAATAAATAGGGGGTTTCATTATTATATCCATGTAAAGTAGGATCATTAGCCGCATTATTTGTTATTGGTTCAAATATAGTATCTTGAGCTAAATAAGGAACTTCATTCCATTCATTACCCTCTGAATCTATGATAGATTCAATAGATATTACATTAGTATCAAATAAATTTATAGTTTTATATTTTTCAGCAGCTCCTATAGTAAATGTTTGGGTTCTAATATCCCCCGAAATTGCAGGAACTGTTTTTTCAAGTATATAATATTCTGGGTTATTACTACTATCATATTGAAAAACACTAGAAGTTACAGTATTAAAAGAAGAAGAATAAGTAAAATCAGCATCTTTAGTTAAATAAAAATTATCTCCTTTTAAAGTAGAAAATGTAGAATTTTCTTTTATTCTTAAGGCGTAATCATAATCAGGTACATAAGTACTGTCTACTGTTTTAGAAGGAACTAATTGGGATATGGTTAAATCTGCTGTAGAAGCTGCTGTTGATTTAGGTTTATACCCCATAGTATAAGCCATATTGTATACATTTTCTTTATCTTGTGCTAAATGTAAAAAGGACTCTTGAAGTTGAGTGTCTGTATAATAAGATAAAACATCACCTACGTAAGCAGACATTTCAAGAAACATCATTCCAGGATTACCTTCACTAAAATCATTAAAATTTTCAGGAAAATATACTTCAGCAAAGTTTCTTAAATTTTCTTTAAAAGAGTTATAATCTTTATTTAAGTACTTTATGTCTTTATCTTGTGTTTTATTTGATACTTTATTGTAAGCCATTGTTAATTAAAATTTAGTTGTATACTATCTTCTTGTGCATCTAATAAAGATTGATAAGTTATAGTTATAAATAGAGAATGTTTATCTTCTGACATTTGTATTTGTACATTATTTACTTTTATACCCGAAATATACCTAGAGGTTTGGTCTTGGATTATTTGTTTTAAATAATCTAAATTTATTTGTTGTTCAAATAATAGCTTTTTTAACCCTACACCATAATTAGGTAAATTAATTCTTTCACCAGGTTCTGTTAGTAAAAGATTAATAAGATTAGATTTATTTTGTTCCTCTATAGTTTCAGTACCTTTAAACATATTATTTTCGTCTAAAGGAAAAGCAACCCCTATAGTAACATTTTTGTTAATATTTAAAGGACTTATTCTTCTTGATCTTATTAAGGGCATATATTATTTATTTCTTTTTTTATCTATTGCTTTCATTAAACTACTATAATCTCTTGTTACCGCATCTGCTACTGGTTTAGATACAGCTTCTATAGGCATTTCCCCTATATTGGTAAAACCTTCATCTATAGAAACAGGTGATGCCCTCCCATTTAAATTAGTACTTCCTTGGGCAGTCTCATTTAATAAATCATTTAAAGCTGTATTAGAAGTAAAATTAAGTTTTCTATGAGGTTTTTCTATAACATTATTTATTACTTCTTCTTTTAAAGAAGTATTTGTGTTTTTAATTTTTGAAAAATCATTTTGGTTTTCTGTTATTAATTGTTGGTATTCTTTAGTAATATCTTCTTTAAGAGATTTAATTTCTCTACGTAAAGAATAATCTATTTCTTCTCTAACTATTTTTCTAATTAAATTTTCAAATGTTTTTGCCTTCATATTTTATTGTTGTTTATTATAAATATAATTTTTTTTAAGATTTGTTTGATTTTTTGTTAAAATTGACTATCTTAAAACTAATATTGTGGTCTTCTTCTAAATTTTCTTTTATTTTAAATACTCTTTTAAGAGCTTTTTCATTACCTAAATCTTGGAGTTTATTATATACATCATTATATTGATTTTTTAATAATGACATATATTGTTGTAAAGGAGTAGTTTCATTAGGGTCAGGAATTATAGAGGTAGCAGTGTTTTGAGAATTGTTTAATTCAGCACATCCTTCTTCAAATTGAAGACGTAAACTAACCATAAATAATAATAATTTATCTACTTGTTCTTTAATAGGTTGTATTTTTTCTTTAACAGGAGTTACACGATCTATTACCTTTTTTGCTTGTTTTTTAAAAAATAAAATCATTAGAGGAATAGCTATCATTAGTTGAGTTAATTCTTTTACTAAAGCTACTGCTTTATCTCTTCTTTTTTGTGCTTGATCTATACCTATTCCTGTTACTACAGGGACTGTTTGGGATATTAATAAAGCAGGAGCTGCTAATATTATTATTTCAAGTACGGGAACTACATTTTCTTTTAAAATTTTTGCTAATTTGCTTATAGTCCCTATAGGACCTTCTTCATTTATTATAGGATTTATAGTATTTTCTATACTTTCTAGTTTTAATAAAGCTTCTTTTAAAATGTTATTTATTCTATTTAATTTTTTTTCTAAATTATTATATATTTTATTAAATTTTTCTTGACCTTCAGGACTACAAGAATCGTCGTTTATGTTTACTTGAAGTTTTTTCATTATTTCTTCAGGAGTAAGAAGCTCATTTTTCATTTCTTCTACTTTGTTTAAACCTTCTTGTTTTATTTTTTCTTTAGCTCTTGTTAACACAGAGTCAATTTGGGAATTTAAAATATTTCTTACTTGTTTTGTAGCCATTATACTAATTTTGTTTTTATGCTTTTAATACTTTGTAGTTCCTCTTTTATAGTTTCTATTTCTTTAGTTCTTTTATTTAAAAGATTTATATTTTTAGGGTATATACCTGTAGGGCTGCCTGGGGGAGATGATAAAAAAGAAACCTGAAATGCTAAATCTGAATATATTTTTTGTATTAAATCTAAAACTTCTTCTAAAGAAATTATTAAATCATTTGCTAAAACTGCTGGTTGTTCAGGTAATTTATTATCTTCTAGCCCTAAATAAATATTAGGAGAATTTACTATAAATTTACTTTTACTTTTATCTGAATTATTTGTATCAAAATGGAAATTACCATTTGTACTAAATCCTATAGCTTTATCTGAATATAATAATATACTGTCAGTTTTAGCATTAAATATTAATCTATTTGAATTTAATATTACTTGGTCTCCTATATATGATTTTGGTGATAATGGTATGTAAGTCATTTTTCTTAAATTTAAAAGTCTGTAAATCCTACTATAGATTCGTCTGCTTCAGGTATGTTGTGTAAGTATTTTCCTCTTTTAATCATTTCTTCAGGGTAACCTTCATCCATTAATTCGTGGTATACTTCTACTTCAGAAGACATAGTACAGGTTTTAGGGTTATTTCCCTCAATATATGAAATATGAACCCATGAAAAGGGTTGATCAGCATTAGTAAAATCTTCTCTTTCAGGAAATTCCCAAATTAATTGATTCCACTCAGGTAAATTTTGAAAACACCAATTCCATAAAACAGATGAAGATTTACTTAAACTAAGTAAATCTATAGCATATCCCTTAACATGTTGGCTAGTTTCAGTTCCCCCCATTAATTTGTTTAGTTCAGTAGATCTATAAGCAGATGTTATTTTAATATCTTCAATACCAAAAGCTTCTACAATAGGTATTATACAGTTAGTATGCAATAAATTTAAATTATTCCATATAAAATCTTCGGTAAGAGTAGGATCTAAATATTCATCTACTCCTGGATAGTTATTAATACCATTGTTATTTGCTAATTTGCTGTATATATTATGTATTTTTTTAAATTTTGCCATTTTATCCTATTTCTTCGTTTAAAAAATTATCATTTATATTATCGGGAAGTACATAATTTTCAGATAAAATTAAATTAGAATTTATAGAAATTGTCTGTGCTTCTGTAGAGGCTATATCATAATAGTCTGTTTCTATTTCTTGTACATTAGCTAGTTCTGTACTTTGGGTTTCTTCAGGGGGTAATTCTTCTGCGGGGCTTAAAGAAGGATCTTCTTTTACATTTTCAGATAAAGCATTATTTTGAACTTCTGGTTCTTCTGAATGTTTTTCTCTTTCTCTATCATAGTAATATGATAAATCATGTAATGAAGCTATTTCAAAATTATTTATTTGTTGATCAGAACATAACCAAATGCTTGAATTATCTTGATTTATATTTTCTACAGTATGTTCATATTCTTCTTCTATATTAGTTGAAATTGTTTGATGACCATTACTTATTATAGTAATAGGGGATCCTATTTGTCCTTCATTACTCCAATTATTTTTTCTTGTTATTTTTTCTGTATTTATAGTAGATCCAAATCTTATAGAATTTCCAAATCTACCTTGTAAAATCATATCCCCCTCATATGGTTGTAAACGTTTTATAAGAGCATTTAATTTAAAATAATTATCATTTTTATGATTTAACCTATCAATAAAAGCATTACTATTAACATTCTGCATTATAGATAAAGGAGACAAATAATATTTATCTGGTTTTTCTAGTTCATTATGTTTAGGGCTTGCAGAATATTTTATATGAACTAATTCATTTTTTACAGGAATATGAAGCAAATTGTAATGATAAGGTTTAGCTGTAGATAGTTCAAAGTCTTTGTCAGCTTCAGGAGTAAGTTCATCTAATTCAGTAAAATAAATTGTTCCTATATCATCTGCTGTACAATTAGGTTTACATGCATCATGATTTTTATCTAAAATTATATCATAAACTCTTACAATTTTATCCATCAGTTTCTTTAGGTTTGTTTAGTTGTTTAGGTTCTTCAATATTTTTTGATATTTCATCAGCTACTTGTTGAAGTTGTTCCATTTCTTCTTCTGTTAGTAGTCCTCCATCTCCACTAGAAGTAGCCCCTGTAGATAAACGTTGGACTATAGCAGCCATTTTTATTAATTGATCATCATTTTTAACACTAATTTCCATGTATTCTTTAATTAATGGTACTACTACGGTAGCATCTCCTAAAGAAGTAATAAGGGGTCTTAATTCAGCTATTAAACTAGCTAATTGTTTTGATTTTTTTGATTGGTTTTTATGAATTTCTTTTAACAAATCAGAAAATGATTTATCATCAAAAATTACTTGGTTTAATGAATCCATAATTATTTATTTATAATAAATATGGAAAAATTTAAATTTTTACATATCCTGTTTCAATATATTCTTGATGTAACTTTTTATATATTTTTTTTAGTATTTTTGTTACTTTTGTAATAACAGGAGTATCTACATTAGTCATTTCACGAATGTATATATAAAGGGCCTTTTTATTAAAAATTTCTAAATTTTCTCTGCGCTTAAAAAGAGTATTAATAGCATCACATACTTTTCTATCTTTATCTTTTTTAAATATAGTAAACATGTTTTTGTCTATATATTCAGTAAGATGATCTATAAAATCTTTTAATTCTTTTTTTCTTTGGTCTCTACCTAATTGGTGTATTACTCCATCATCTTCATCTGCTGCTAGTAAATCTACTTTTTGTTTTTTCTTTTTATAGTTGTTATTATTATATAATATAAGGTAATTTTTTCCTACAATACTAAAATAAGAAAAAGCTTTTGAACCTTTTTCAGGTTTAAAATAATCTAATTTTTCTAATAAAAAACAAATTACTTCATGTTTTAAATCTTCTAAAGATTCTACTTCTGTATAGTAAAATTTAAAAGTATGGATTAAATTTTCAGCTAGTTTATAAAAGGGATAATAAATTCTTGTTTTAAATATATAATCTCTTTCATCTTGATTAGATGATGATAAGTACTGTTTTATAGCTAAATCAGTATCTTCAGTAAAATATCTTTTTTTTGTTCTTTTTCTTCCTCTTTTTTTCTTTGGTGGGGGAATAGAGTTTGATTCTATAATGGGAGGTTTTGGTTTAGTTATCATAATTTTATTTAAGGGTAAATTCGTTTAAGGCTTCTTGGATTTTTTTAATTTCATTAAAAAACCATCCTATTTCATCATCTGAGCTAAATGTACCTCTAGTATCTATTTCTTTTATCCTTTTATCACATTCATTTACAGCATCACTTTGTTTAGAGATAAAATCTTCTAAAGCTTCATTCTTTTTTAATAAATTAAAAAGAGCAAAACCTAAAATAATTGTAATAATAATAAGTAATATTGTTGATATTGTCCATCCCATATTTTAATCTTTAAAAAATGAATCTATTACATCTAAGGTAGCATTAGATAGATTCGGGTTATTTTTAGTATTTATTTTTTTAGCATTTCTTATTGTTTTATCTCCCTTAGAACCATTTGTAGGTTTTGATTGTTTAGGAACTGCATCTGTTGCATTATTCCATATCTCATATTCAATTTGAGCTGCCA
>Ga0181406_1000319_pt1 | contig 18730 bp, 37 predicted proteins | sample 29SPOviralmetaG_FD_130135 | JGI IMG/M metagenome (GOLD analysis project Ga0181406, IMG submission 130135) | Marine viral communities from the oligotrophic San Pedro Time Series (SPOT) site, San Pedro Channel, CA, USA - 29 SPOT_SRF_2011-12-20 | ecosystem: Environmental > Aquatic > Marine > Strait... | reverse complement strand
GCGGGTCCAGTGCTTCCCGTAGGACCAGTAGGTCCAGTATCTCCTTGTGGTCCCTGTGGACCTGTAGGTCCAGTAGGTCCACTTGGACCGTTAGGTCCAGCAGGTCCAGTGGGTCCAGCAGGACCAGTACTTCCACCTGGCCCTGAAGGACCAGATGGACCATCATTGCCTTTAGAAGCTAATGTTTGCCAATACGAAGTGTCGCCAGGTGTGTTACCTGTCGTTGCTTGTCTAGCAACATAAGAAGAACCATTGTAGGCTACAACATCTCCAGCAGCATACGTTGTAGACGCTGAGTACGTTCCTTCATAATCAGGACCGTTAGTCATTGTTATTTCAACTTGTGGTCCTAGCAGTTTGGTGTATTGGATATCTCTAGGCATTAATATTTAACTCGCATCAATTACAACTACAGGTTTTTCATATTCTGTAATCATTTTCCCATTATCATCTGTAATTGAACTATCTATTATTACTTGATCTTTACGTTCTCCTATAACCATCCAGTTACAAACAGCACCATTTGGACCAGAAACAGATAAAGTTTTTCCAGAAAGTGACCACGTTATTTCATTACCAGAACTTGCTACCATTGACCACGCATTTGTATTTAACGCTTCCCAAGTCCCATCAACCATGTCTGAAACTTCATCTAAATCTATCAATGTTGAATCTTCACCCAAAGTAACGGTTCCCCTATAAATGTTATCTGCTTTTGGTCCTTCAATAAATGAATGACGCAAACGCCAATCACCGCCTTTAGTAGGGTGAGGAATATCAAACGAACCTGACCCTTTCGATAAAGCGCCAGTTACACTTAAATCAGAAGTAGCGTTAACAGTATCTGCACGCAAATCTATAGAATGAAGTTCTGCTCCGCCAGCTCGTGGTCCTATATAGAAAGTACCTCCTACTGGACCACTAAACCAAAGACGAGTGTTATCTGATCCTGTTCCAGTGTTGTCAGCATAAATGTCATAGCCCTCTTTGAAGTTGATTTGAAAGTTTGATGATCCTGCTGTTGTATTAGTTAAATTAATTTTTGCATTTCCCCATAACTCAAGATCATCTTCTGCTTGATCCCATAACAAGAAAGCTCCACTTTCTGCACCAAAGAATTTTACATTATGACCAGTGTCATCCACTCCAACCGTGATTGTGCCATTAACATCTAAATCACTACCAACGTATAACTTCTTAGCGATACTAGCGCCACCTTCACAGCGCAAAGCGCCAGTGTCACCAGTAGCGTCAGAAGAATCAGTAGTATCTGTAATATCTACAACACCGCCAATAGTGGCAGTTCCTGAAGCAGTAAACGTTGCCACCCCTGTTGTACCAGTTGCAGTAATGCCACCATTAGCAGTTACCAAACCACTAAATGTAGCACCAGTAAGCGTAGCCAAACCAGGTGAAGTATTCACATAGTTTTCAATAGTTGCAAAGTTAGCATTCATTGCAGAAGCAGTAATAACCGTTCCTGCTGTAAAATCATTGACTGAAAGAGCCATTATCGTAATCTCCTTGGTTTATAGGTAAACATAATTCCATTAATTTCCCAACTACTAGATTCAGTTGGACCATTAATCTTTAACGCAACAGACTTGGCACTACCAAGACTCTGCACACGAACGACATCAGTTATCTTGTTAGCTGACTCAGCACCCCAAATACCTTTATTAGAGTCACCGCTTTCATCCTCATAAGCCCACGTTGCAGTATCCCACACAGAAGAAGACTCTCGACCAAGTATATTAATATCTACTGTCTTGCGAGAAGAAGCCTTGTCATAGTCTGTGTAGACTTCTACAGCCATAGTCAAAGTAGACGCAGCATCCATAATAACCTGAGGTCTCCCCCAACGTTTTTTAGTTACAGGATTCTTACCTGAAAGCCAAGGAGTAGTAAAATGAGAGTCTACATGAGTAGCATTAGAGCCATCATAGGCATCAGTAGGATTAGATTGTTCAAGTTTAATAACACGACCTGCGTTAGCAGTCGTCTTGCAAGCTCCCAACAAAATAGGCTCTCCACCTGGAGGAGCATGTACATGCAACGTAGTAGCATCAATATCAGTTAAAGTCCAAGACTTCATAGTAGGATCAAAAACCATAACATGACGTTTCGTTACTTGAGTGCCTGACTTGTAGTATTCCAACATGTCAAGCGAAAGATATAAACGATTCTCAAACCAAGCTAGTTGTGGTGGAGTAGTAAAGCTAATCCTGCCATTATCTATAGCAGGTCTTAGCTTCTCAAACACATTGGTAAAACTTTCGCCATTGTACAGATATACACCTGCACGATCATGCCAAAAGAACACACCATATGGTGTTGATACAGGGGATGACAACGCTATCGAACCTACATCTCTAGATAGCGCAGTTAGTTGGAAAGAATCAGAATCAAACCCATACATAGCATGAACACTATTGTTCTTAAATATGAGCAAACGATCAGCAAGAGGAACTAACGCAGTAATAACGTCACCACGTTCACCTACATCTATATCTACATAATCTGTGTTAGTCCACTTTTCAGGCTGGTTGGTGTTAGACCAACGCAACCTAGAATTGTAATAAGTAGAACCTTCGTTAGTTTTACCTACCCAAGCAAAGTTGTTCCAAAATGTTACATACTGAGCAATAGGAAAATTACCAGCGCTCCCATCAAGTGTTGTGCCTAAATCAGCAGCAGATGAACCATCCCATTTGAAAGACACTTTGTCACCTGACACACCATAGAATACGTTATTCATTGTCATGCCGTACAGTCGAGAACCATTAGTTCTTGCAGTCGGTCCTGTTATAGCAGTAAAGGCAGCTCCTGAACTTCTAGCAATAGCAGTTCCATGATTAGCAATAATTTGCGAAGTACCACCATCAGTAAAAAACGAAGCCAAACCTTTTACTTCAGCTCCTAAAGCACTCGTATTTATAGCTGTTACACCATTACGCAATGTAACCCCACCACGAGGGTCAACGTCAACGTTTAATAAATCAGGGGATTCATTAGGGGCCAGGTTAAACTGATCTGTTCTAAAATTTAACCCACCAGAGAAACTCTCAAGAACTTCTGTTTTGTAGCCTTGTTTTGCCATAGGCTACTCCCAGCTATAACGTAAACGGTCAGGCATAAAAGACTGCGATCTCAACTTAGAAGTATTGCGCCTGTTCAAAATTAGCGGTTGTGGAGTCGGAACGTCTATATGTCTAGCCCTTAAATTATCTAGCTCTCTAGCAAATATAGAATAATACTGTTGAGCCATTCCAGGGTCTTCTTGCTGTTCATACGCACGAGCAGCACCATAGGTCGCAAACAATATATGGAAAGGCTCAGGGAAATCAGTTGGCGAAGTACCATCAGTAGAACCTACACCAAACGCAGTAGGTTTCTTATATCCCCGAACATAAATAGTTTGGGCTGAGGAGGGAGTAGGATACAAACGTATCTTCTCAGCCCAATTAGAAAAATAATATACGTCACCATTGCTATTAGAGTTAAGTGGATAAACTAAATCACCATCATCTCTACCAAGATAAGTAACAACATGATCGTCTGTTCTTAAAGATGCAACATCACGCAACCCTCCAGTGTTCGTTACAAGAACAGACGAAGAAGATTCCAAATCATAATCAGAAGTACCATTAACGGTAGAAAAAGTATCTTCTGCTTCATAGAAACCCCATCTTTTTTCAGAATATACTACTTGATCGTAGCCTTCGCCTATAAAGCGGTTAAGTATATCATCTGAAATGTCGGTAGCGTCTATGTCAAGCAAACCTCGAATGTAAGCTCGCATTTCTTGAATTTGCATAGTTACTCCCTGTTCGTATGGAATGTGCAAAGATCACTTCCCGCAGGGGGTCGCCCTTTACAGGCTTCCCCACTACGGGTTAGTGACTTGCATGTGCTAACTGTAGGTGTAGGTTCCGCTTCCATTACGCTGGTGTCCATGACTTGTCGGACATTCCGTGAGGGTCCAACTCCTTCAGGTCTAGGAGTACTTTCTCGAAAGTTTTCCTTTGGTTGACCATAGGGTCGTGAACCAGCTTTATGTGCGTAAGCGTAACCTCTACCCATCAGCAACTTAGTCTGTTAGACCAACGAGCAAACCTTGTCGTGCTCTGTTGCTTGTTGTTAGCTCGCCGTAACAAAGAATCTGTGAGAACACAGCGTCTTGTGCAGTTGGGCGTACAAACGGTGTTGGTTTGAACCAAACATCGCTATGAGCAACAAGTTGTAGATACTTCGTGTTCAAAAAGTACATTTTGCCATCTAGGTTTGAATCTGAGTCAAACGTAACAGGCGCACCTTTGAACAGAAGGTTCTGGAACCCGCTGTCAGCCATGTCAGTATCTGTGTACCGAATGTTGCTTGTTAATAGAGACTCATACTTTTCGTATTCGTCTTGATCTGTAATGATGATCGTTGGCTGATCGTTACCTACAGAAACATTGTTGTACATGGTTGCCATAGCAGCCACACTTAGATTACTACCTACGTTAGTAACTGATGATCTCCACCATGTGTTGTTAGAACCTGATGCGTCAATGCCACCAATAGCTGAAGCGCTAGGTCCATCGTTGCTTGTTCCAACAATACCGCCAATGCCCATCCAGTCTTTAGCGCTGTTACCAGAACCGTCTGCATAGAACATGGAGTTCATGTTTTCAATTATTGTTTCTTGGGTTTGGAAAATCTTGCCTTCTAGAAGGTCAATGATTTGTGCCTCACCATTATTTTTTGCTTCTTCTATACCGTTGATTGTTACAGTTGCAGCATACTGTTTCCAGTTGTACTCAGCAGCAGAAATGCCTGTTTGAGCAGTTGTGGATATAGTATCTGTTCCGCTGTATGAACCAGCAGTTGAGTTCGTTCCATAAATTACTGGAACAACTATCTTAGCACCACCACTAATACGTCGAATAGTTTGACCATTTGTCAAAGCGTAGAACAAAGGTCTAGCTGTGAAAATGTTGTCAACTAAGCGAGGTACATAGTTGTTTAAGGTCGTGGTAAGAATTTCATCAAAATTAGCGTTACCCGCCATATTCTTATCTCCTTAGAGGTTAATTGTTTAACTGTTGTTTTGCTAAAGCGAAAGCATCTCTAAGTGAAGTAACTTTAGGAGTAGGTTCAGTTTCGGTTCCCTGTTGGGTTGACCCTCCAGGCGTAACTACAGCAGCCTCACGTTTTTTATTGGTAATCTCTTGTTCTTGCGATAATTTATCCGCTGTAGATTTTACCTCATTAAATCGAAGATGAGTATACGCAGCCTCAAGGTTAGGTATACCGTTCTTCAACGCATGGTTTAATAGTTCTTGCCTGTCAAACTCTCCATATTTTTCTTGCAAAGTTTTAACTTCTCGCTCTACTTGCTGAACTCTCTGCGCTTGCTCTTGTTTGGCTATTTTATTTTCTAATTCAGATATTTTACTCTGAACAGGATCAGCCTCTTCGTAATCGTCATTGTTTTGAGATTGTTGAGGTGTTCCATAGTCTACATTGTATGACCTAGCAAGAGTCTGTAAAGTCCCATGCGGATCATATTCTAATGCTGACACAATAGCTTCCGCTTGTTGCAAGCGTTCCTTTTCAGCAGCTACCTCTTGCGTTTTGCGAGTATAATCCGCTTGCCGTTGGTAACCATTTTGAAGTTCTTCAAGGGTGACCTGCTGTTCCTCACCATCTACTTTGACGGTATATGCAGGTTCCTGTTGTACTTCTGTAGAAGTTTCAAGGGTATCCTCTGTATTAGTGGGTTCTATAGCTTCTGTTGTTTCAGACACAAAGTCCTCCTAGGAGTCTCGATAATAAGTTGTTCCTATAAGTAAAGCACAGTGTCCCACTAAAGGGAAGGTAATTGTAATCCCATTTGTCCCTGCAACTGAGCTAACAACTCAGGAGGAACTCCACCAGTAGGCGCAAATGCTCCACCTTCAGGGCCAGGAGCAGGTGGGCCAGGTGGTGGCATAGGTGGACCGCCAGCAGGTGGACCCTCAGCAGGAGGACCACCAGCAGGATCAGGTTGAGGTTGTTGTTGAACCATAAACCTTTCAGGGTCTTTGATATTAAATCCATTTTCAAGAATGTGCATAGCTAATGCTGAAGGATCAATAACTTGCCCTACAAGAGGTGCAATAGCGTTCATTAAAGAAATAGCTTGTTGCTTTCTAATAGTTTCATTCATAGGCTGTGTAGAGCCAGCTTGAACACTAAAGTCGTATTCCCCTACTATTTCTTCTCTAGAATAAGGAATCCATAGAGTTTCTCCTCCTCGCATATTCATGCGAGCAACTTGTTCTCCAGTCATAAACTGTTGCATTAGTTGTAAAACTCTTCGAGCTACATGCGAAATACCAATTTCTATAATAGCTAATTTGTCAGCAGCACGAGCATTTTGAGCATCTGCAATAATGCTTGCTTCTGTAGCTGTACGCCGTATTTCAGGCATAGCCCCACGAGCATATTCTGATATACCCGAAACTGTATTAATATCGTTTTCTATTATGTTTGAATAGTTGTAAATTTCAGGAGATACTGGAATTTGAGGCATTGGCATAACTACCTCAGTAAGAGGTTTATTCTCATCAACAACAGGCACAAGCCTACCATCTTCATCTGATTCTAATGCTTCACGACCTTCAGGTCCAAAAGAACGTTCATGGTACAAGTACTTTCTTGCATATCTTTTTCTATCGTTCATTAACTGGCTACGAGTTTTATCTAGCTCTAATTGCAAAGACTCAATAGATTCAAGGTCGCCTATAGGATAAAAATGATCAGGAACGTCATAGTTCCGTAACATAACAAATGGTTGTCCGTACGCATATGGCATTGGTATAGGGTCTACAAGAAACTCATCACTGTTATCTGCATAAACACAAACTGTGTTATTCATGTTGTCATAGTATTCCCATATAACAACTTGTTCATCTAAGTATTCTGCTTTATCTTCTGAATAGCTACCATCTCCGTAAGTGTTGTACATAGAAGAAGACGTTAAACGTTTCCTAACAGATGGTTTGTATCGTTTATCTTTTTTAGCCATTTCCAACGGAACAACAATTTTTTGTGCTATCCATTTTATATCTTCCATACATGTAGCTTGCGGATCAACATACACATCAAAAGGGCTAACTCGTTCTACAAACGGCTGATCTTCTACTACTCGCATAATCGTACTAGGTATATTTGCGTTTATTTCTTCATTGTCAGGCAAATCACCAGCTAAATCAGGTTGTTCCATAGCAAACATATCAGCTTCAAGAATTGATTGATTGACTAGAGCTTCACGCTCTACGTCAGTAATCATTTGTTCTTGTTCAACGAACTTCCAACCAACTTTTATCCACCCATGTCCAAAGATTAAAAAATCTTTTACAGTACGTCTAAAGGGCGCTCGAAAGTCGTGATGTCGCCACAGATGGTTAATAACTGCTTCAACAAAAATAGCTCGGTCTTTATCTTCAGGGTTATTAGCGTGAACAACTACTTTAGGGTAGTTAACAGCAACAGAAGGTGCTATTACGTTTACTGTTGAAAAAGCTAAATTAACAGCAATTAAATCTTGATTATTTACTGTTGTACCTGGCCAATGCTTACCACGATACAAGTCATTTAGTCTACGCCAAGTTTGATCTATTTGTTCGCTTTGTCGCCATTCACGAGACTTATCAACTTTTTCTTGTGCTTCTTGCAATAACTCTTGCCGAGTTTTTTTAGCCATATCAAACCCTCGCTATGTTCCTACCTTGAGCTTTAGCTTCAGATACTACTTTGTTCTCTAACTGCCTATTGGTTAAATCCTGTTCATCAGGAGCCAAAGCAACTGATTTCCAACCACGTTTTAAGTCAAAAGTTAAACCTTTTAACTTAAGATGGCGTTCATAAAGTTCTTTAAGTTCTTCTTTGGGAACGTCACCTCGAAGGTTGGTTACATAGTCTACAAACTCTTCATAGGTAGCCCCGTCATGCAGGACTGCCATTAACCAGCGTCAGAACCAGAATAATTTGGCTGATGGTGTGCAGGTTCAATGTTGCCTGTCATACCATGCTGATTTTCAGGAGTTTCACGAACACTAATAGCGCCTTCGTCACTTGTCTGACTTGCATACTTAGGAGTTTCAAACCGTTGACGAGGGCTGTTAGGTCCACCTGGTTCCCAAATAGGATTTGCAACTACGCTGGAGCCTCGCTCCATGCGGTTGTTTTGTCCTTTGCTACCATCTATTGTTTCTGACGCACTTGTGTGCGAAACAAATTTTTTTGCCATTAAAAGCACCTTCCATTAAACATATGTCTATAAGTAAATCACAGTGTCCCACGAATAGTGTGGATACCTATCTGTAAAGGGTTCCCTTCAGGCGTATTATCACCCAAACGAGCAAACCAATCAACAGTCCAATAATCATCCACTTTCGTAACGTACTCAGGTTCATGTGCATATTTCCTCATTTGATTAGCTAAAGCAAGAGCCATAACACGGTCATCATAAGGAGAACCTGACATAGTGCCACGTTGATTTCTAGTAAACGTGCGTAACTCTGCAACTGTATGTTTATCATTAATTTGTAATTCCCAGTTCCGCAAAGCAGAACTTAAGTCATCAATCATTAAAGGCTTAGACGTTCTTGTAGTCTTCCAACCATATTCTTGCCCTACCCTGTTATTCACATTATTTAATTGTCTACGCCTAAACATATTAGGGTATCCCAAATGGCGAAGCTCAGTAATTGTTGTCAAACCATGATTGTTAGACTCTACACAACACAACGCATCTCGATACCACAACCCTACAGCATGTACTTCTTCCGCCAACAGATCAGGGGCAATATGACCATGCCAAATTGCTACTTGTTCACCTGTTCCTACACAAAGCACCTGAATACAAGAGTAGTCACCATGACCTAAACCTTCTGCTGTATCTACCCCCATAACATAAGCTGATGTTGATTCTGGTTCTGTCCACACTTCTAAACTCATTGTCTAAACTCCACATGATTGTTGTTACGCCACATATAGCCTAAAGTTCCACGAATTGTTCTAACATCCATTTCTTGCAAAATGTCTAAATCAAACACAGGATTACCTGACTTAACAAAAGCTTCTTCAGCAGTAGTAGGATATTCTTGAGCTAGTTGCCAAGGCAACATGCTCTCTATCTTCTCTTGATACCAAGCATCTCCCCTATCTTCAGTTGCCGACCAAGGAAAAAACATAGGCGCAAACTTGTTTGCACCAGTAGTAGCACCAACCCAAAGCTGATGATAAAAGTTCCCAGAACCATTCGCAGTGGAAAGACCAATAATGCGACCACCAATGTCAGCAACAGGTTCAATGGAAGCCCAAGCCTCTTCAGGATTAGGGAGAAACGCCCATTCATCCACCACAATAAGACTCGCTGATTCGCCACGAGCTGGATCAGAAGCCGATGGCATCGAAGTAATAAGCGACCCATTCTCAAACCCCATTCTTTGTTGATGTTCCATTAACGACTTAGGACCACGATCAAGCATCCAATCAGGTAAATGCTTAAAACCATATTTCGTTTTCCTTAACAATAACACAGCTTCACGCTCAGTTCTAGACAAATCAATAATGTTCTGATCTGCATGAAAAAACGCCAACCAAAATTGATGAGCAGCTACAAGCGTAGACCAACCAATTTGCCTGGCCTTCAACGTCAAAGAATACCTATGCTCATCCCAATGTTTTAACGCTGTAGCCTGAGCTTGACGCAAATTAAACAGAACACGCCCATGAGCAGGATGCGCTATATACCAGTAATTACGAAGAAAATAATCTTCGTCTTTTATACATCTACGCCACTCAGCTTCTTGTTTTAATTCTGTTAAACTATACACCATGTTAACTAATCATTTCTGGTATATACCAAACGCACTAAACAAAGAAGAAATAAACCACATAACTTTAGAAGGAGATTCACTCATAAATATCAACTCTTTAGAAGCATATCATCATGGAGAAGCAAATCGTTCTTCGCAAATAACTTGGCTTGACGACACTTTAGTAAACGAATATATAGCCAACATAATTGAAGACTCCAACGTTGAAGCAGGATGGTTATTTTCTTTGAAACGACCCGAACAAACCCAATACACGGTATACCAAAAAGCAGACGAATACGACTGGCATATAGACGGGCATCAAGATAGGTATGCAGCAAAGCAACTTGTTTCAGAACCTTTAACACCAATGCCACTAAACAAGACACGAAACCCACTACTAGCAGGTTATGTGCGTAAATTATCTGCAAGTGTAAACCTGAGTGACCCAAAAGATTACGAAGGTGGAACTTTGGAACTACGTTTCCAAAACCAATTTCACTCATTCGAAGCACCCCCACAAGGATCAGCAATAATATTCCCAAGCTTCATAGAACACAGAATACGCCCCATAATTAAAGGCACACGCAAATCCGCAGTAATGTGGTACAACGGACCTCCCATTACTTAACAGTCCAACTCACTATATTGACGCTCATAAAAACCCCACTGTAACTCAGTCAATGTTATTAAATCTACATCCTCAAGCGATTCCCAAAACATAACGCAACTATCCTCTTCTGTATCTTCTTCACCTGAACAATCAGGCGCAAACATAAAAACAGACAATACAGCAGTAACTAAACCAGCTATATTCCTGCCTATCTTTGTTAACGAACGACTTACCTTAGATGTAGCCTCCGCAAATTCTTCTAAATCTTCTGTTAGATCGTCTAACAATTAATCCCCCTATAAACCTTTCTACCATTTAACTTTGTCAGCCCAATACGCAGCAGAACAAACACCCTTCTGAATGTTGCTACGATGCCTAGCCTTAAACGACTTACGCCGAGCCATCTCTTTTTTAGACTTAGGATTCTTACCAGCACCTCGAACACCCTGCTGACCAAACCTAATAACTTTACCACCCGAACAACCATCCCCTTTAGCCAACACAACATGCGACTTTGTAGGATGATCGGGAGTACGTTTAGGTTTATTAAATCCCTCTAACCCTAATCTCTTTAATCTTGGGTCTTTTTCAGCCATTTCTATTTATTCCTTTATGTAAACCATGCGAAGAGTACTGCTTACCCTGCCTAGTTGCCTTCTTTTTAGCCTGATTAGCCTTACTTAACTTAGCCCTACCTTTTTTAGTCGCTTTCAACTGCTTTATCTTCCCCTCAGGAAGATAAACCTCCCCAGTCTTAGACGATTTCTTACCAGACGGAGTACGCCACTGCTGACTAGTCCAAGTATCTAAACTTTGTTGCGATTTAGACTTAGCCATTAGTTCTTGTAGCCTCCCCCACCAGCCTTATAGCGTCGAGCAAGCATCTGCGCCTTACGAGCAGACCACTGACCAGGTTTACCACCCTTACTACTACGTTTAATTTCATTAAACAAACGCTTACGCATAGCAGGTTTCGTATAATTACCAGCCTCATTAACTCTAGATTTAGCCATTACTCACAACTTTCACATATCTCAGGGTTTTCTAAACCACATTCCAACACCTCATCATCTCCCCAATCAATATCATCACCAAAATCATTAGGATCAGACATCTAACCCCTCCATCAACGACTCCAACTCAGCATGCAACTCAGAATCAGACAAACCAGACACCACCCTGTCATCATCAACAACAACTCTACGCTTAGGCGTAAACTTCTCAATGTACTGCAAGTACAACGAAGCAGCCTTAACATCCCCTTGAATAGCAGCAGCGTGTAACGCATCTACAACGCCCTGTGTCCTCTCAGGATGGACATTTAATTCAGCAGCCCTACGGTCCCATTCACGAATAAAACGAGAATCAGCCTTCCAACGCCTAACAGTACGATCATTCAAACCATTCTCAACAGCCCACGCCTTTGACGTAGACGGCTGACGATCCTCCGACAACAGCCAATCCAAATACTTTTTCCAAGTATCAGGCATAACCTTTTCACCTGTATCAGGATCGGTTTTCCAACCTTTACCTCCACCATTCTGTGGCATATAAATCCTCCTATAACAATAACAAATTATGTCCCAACAGAAAAAACTTTGCCCAAAAGTGGGACAGTGAACACTATACAGTATAACAGTGAATGTGACAGCGAGAGCGACCAAACGCTCCGAAGCTGTCACATTCAACAGTCACGTTAATACAGGTACTTGTAGACTCTAACACTCTAATACAACAGTATAAGTCTACAGTGCAGACTGGTCGAGTTCTATTTTCCCCCCGCACTGTAAATGTATATCTATACATATGTGGGTGTGCGACCCCCACCCCCCCTCGGGGTGCTGCACTGTGCCTGGTGGCGCTCGCATGATGCGAACGTGCGTTCGTAAAAACTGAAAATTTGATTGTTTCGTTCAACTGTGCTATACGCAAAACGCAGGCGAACATGTGTTCAGTAATTCTGACCACTCGGGTGGTCAGATAGGCTAGAAATATTTAGGCGTATACCGTTATGAATCTAGGTTTCTCTAGTGGTCCTTGACATTGTTTCTAATCTGTGTCTCTAATGGTATCACTACCGATTGAGGCGGGGTCTAGCAGGTCTAGTTCTCACGGGTAGGCGTTATTTGAAAACTGAATAGGCGTTACGGATTAGGCGAATTTGATAGCGCCTATTCAATGACTAAAGGAGACAGAATGTCTACTGATTTAACCACTGAACAGGTGGCGGATTTAGTAGCTATTAAGAAACTAGCCATAGATTATGGCAAGGGAATTAATAGCGCTCTAATTACGCTCATTGTTTCAATAATGGAAAAGCTACAAGATCCAAAATGGGGAAAAATTACCGTAAGGAAATTTAGTTCCTACATGGCAAAAGTAGCGATGGATAACCAAGAGAGTGTTTATCTAAAGCGATCACAGCTAACGAAATATTTAGCAATTGCGAATGCTTTTAATGCGTGGAATTTAACCGCTAAAGACGTGGAGAAAACATTCTCCAAAGAAAAGGCGGGTTTGACGGTCACAGTTGCAAATCAACTTTGCAAAGTTGATAGGCAAGGTAAACAAGTTCAGACTAAAGCCAAATTTACGGCTTTTGTTAATAAAATGAACGGCTTGAAAGATGACGATAAACGCAAGCAAGCTATAGAAGATAAGTTACTAGAAATTAATCCATCTAAAGAGCCTAAAGAGCCTAAAGAAGAGCCTAAAGAAGAGCCTAAAGAAGACATAGGCGAAACTAAAGAGGTGCTAAGCAATACAGGCGAAAAGCATCTAGAGGCAAGACTTACAGAAGTATTTGAAGACTTGGCTAAAGGTGAGGTTCCTACCATTATTAAAGCGGATAGCAATAGCAAGCTAGCGGTAGCATTTAGGGGCTTTATTAATGAGGCTTCAATAAATGCAGAACAATTTCTAGATGCTTTTGCAACAACTAAGTAAAAATTGAATAGATAAGCAATTGAGGGAGATGAGAAATCATCTCCCTCTTTTGCGTGTTTATTCTTTTGCTTTTGACCACTTGAGTGGTCAGAGTGAGAGTGTGTGCATGAGCCGTTTTGGTCCTGGAATCTAGGATTCGAGTCGGCTGTATGTGTGCGAAAACCTAATAAAAAAGGAGGTATGTGAATGAATGCGGAAACTTTTGAGAGTGCTTATGTGAATGGTGAGTTCTCTCCGTTTGAGGCTATGAAGTCTTTAAGTCGGGAGAATGAGATGCTTAGGCGTGAGAATGAGAAGTTGCGAGAAGTTATATATACATTTAAGAGGAGGTGAATGATGGTTACGAGATTTTTAATTGATGTATTCTTTACCGCCTGTATCGTAGGCATGCCAGCTCTTGTGTGGTGTGTGTGGCGATATGGGATCGTGGAGGTTATGCGTTACTTTGGTCTACATTCAGATGAAGACATCTAGAATCTAGGATTCGAATCTACATGAAGGGAGGTGAGTGTGTATGTATACGTTAATTGTTAGAGATTTGCAAGGTGGAGGTATGGGAGAGAACGCAGTTAATAGGCGTTTCGTTTCTGCGTCTACTGCGTTGCAGTTCTTGAGAGATTGGGAACGTTCTATTGGCAGGCATCTGCCTATCCAATACAGCGGGTATCAATACTGCTGGGATGTGTATGACCCTAATGGTCGTAGACTAACTGATTTTATATAAGTCAAATCCACGATTTGAAATGGAGGGAGGTGAGAGTATGACTGAGCAAGAATGGACTAACAAAGCTAAAAGCCTTTTAGTAGGCAGAATGATTAGAGCCGTTGAGTATGTGTCAGTAGAAGAGTGTGAGAGTATGGGTTGGAGTAGTAGACCTTTAGCAATGCACTTGGATGATGGCACATGGATATTACCTATGCGTGATGATGAGGGTAATGATGGTGGAGCTATGGCGACAAGTGATGAGGAATTGGGAACGATCCCTGTTCTATGGTCTTAGTCTGACCACTTGAGTGGTCAGGCCAGGAATCTTAGATTCGAGAGAGGAGGTGAGTGTGTATGGATCGCACAAATAGTGAATGGATACGGCTAATTAAGCAAGCCGTATCTAATGGGTATCGTGTGTTTGATGGTAACCCGAATTATGAGGTGAAGAAGTATGAGGACTCTGATGAGTTCTATATTATAAGCCATTTTAATGATCACGTTATTGGGTTGCATGGTGATCTAGAGCGTGGGTATGGGCTGAACGGAAGTGAGTTTTATATCCATCATGATAGACCTGTGATGTTGCATGACTTAGTAGAGAGGAGGTGAAGTTGTAATGGAAGATGAAGATTGGGGCTATGGAGTAGCCCAATATGTAGACTTAGGTGACTTGTGTGTGCATTGTGAGGAGTCCACGGCTTTTGGTAGTGGGAGGTTTGTGAATCGCTATCCCGTTAGTGAATTAGATGTGAACTGTGATGGTGTGTATTACACGGGTTACTGTTGTTATGTATGTGAAGAGGAGTTTGAGGCAGAGCATAAAGCCGATGTATAGGGATACTTGACATCGTTTGAGTACTGTGCTAGTTTAAGAGTATTGAGAGAGGAGGTGAATCATGGATAAACCTAAAGTTATCCCACCTTGCACATGGGAGGATTTGTCATGGGATCAACGAGAAGTAACATATCACGTTGATAATACGGAGCCTCTGTTTCGGCAGAAGGAAGCCATTATCATGAAGTTAGAAAAGCTCTACGATAAGGGTGTGTTTGAATTACCGTTAGCCCATAAAGCCTTTATGCACTTAGTGAATATGACTTGTAAGCATTACTTGTATCCGCACAATAAGAGCGATTGGCATAAGATATTTCCTATTGCGGATCGTAGGGTAGTGGCGTGGTATTACGCTACGAGAGTATGGGAAGCATGTAAAGGTTGGGAAGAGTGGGGCTGTCAAGACAGAATCACAAGACCATTTATAGAAGCTGTAAACATATAGAGAGGAGGTGAATGCTATGAGCATCACTAAAGCACAAGTGCGAGAAGCACTAGACGCTGATGTGATTCGTGGCGATGGGCATACAATCTATGCACCAGCGTTTTATGAGGATCACTTTGACGTTACGCACCTGGAAATAGAGTACAAGTCTGACTACTCAAGTGGTAAGTCTACAATCTATGACAATGAGGGTGTGCCTATGGAGAGTACGAGGGGAGTGTATAACCTTCGATTCTTGCAATGGCTTGCTAAAGAGCTAGATGTAGACTACCCATCTATGGGTGGTAGAGGCTCTCAAGCTAGTGCGATAGCGAGAGCTATCGCTAGTTGGTCTAAGTCTGACTAACGGTTTGGAGTGTCCACCACAGTGGACACTCTCTGCCGATGTTCAGATAGAGCATCATTGAGAGGAGAAGTATGAGTAATGTATTAACAGATATAGAGCTTGACGAGCTTGCCTTAATTGGTGATGTCATCAAGGTGTCGCTTGAATGTGACATCAATGAGACAGGGGTTCCGTGTCGTACTGACAGGTTTATGGCTGTTGAGGCGATGGTTCGGTATCTTGAGATCCATGATTATGTGTGTGTGTATGATCCCGACAATTTCCAATAAGGAGGTGAGTTATGCGGAAAACAAAAAGGATAATACTATTTGAGGAGGAAGCACATGGTAGAGCTATTGAATCCATCTTCAGATTCCAAGATAGTACCGACTTATATAAAGCTACGGTAAAGCGGAATATGCGGTGGGGTTCTGTGTTCAAGTGGAGTGACACCAATGGTTGGTTACACCTCGTAGGAACAGAGAGCTTTAGCGATAAGCAAACTATTGAGGATTTGATGTGCTTGGCTGAGAGATTCCATTATGAAATGATAGGAGGTGAGTAATGAAAAGTGCAAGCGTATTTATCAGTTTGGTAGTAGGGGAAACTAATATCCCTGCTTCCATGCTGTTTGAAGATGAGGAGTTCTTGCGTGAGACAATAGATTTGTCAAAGCAGGGATTGTCAGTAACGGAGCTAGCCGATGAGATGATTCATTGGTGTGAGCTTAATTATTAAATGAAAGGAGTCAGTATGACTGACGAAGATAAATATGAATATGACAATGACTATGGGTGTATGGCTTTACGCCATGCTCATCGTGCATTAGAGCAACTACAAGAAATGTGGAATGCTACACCCAAGACTGGGTATGGACATGAGCAATACTCAGAAGTCATGGGGTGGCTAATAGGCTACATAGACAATGTGCAATATCTAGGGCTGGCAGAGTTTGAGCTAGACCTAGACTCACTTAAGGAAGGAGGCTTAGTATGAATGCGAAAGATATGACTGCTGAACAAATAGCAGAAGAGTATCGCAGGATTCCTGAGTATGACAGAGACAAGGACACTGAAAGGCTCTGCTCAATACTAGCAGGCGAACTTGCCGATCAGTTGTGTAAGTTACCGTACTCTGAGCTGCCCCATAAGGAGCGACATGCTCTGTTGGTTGGCATAATCAATGATCTACCTTTATACCTTTAAGGAGGTGAACAATGAAATACACAATATGGTTAGAAGGCACTAGTTGGTGTATCTCTGACATAGATAAAAAGCAATTAAACCGAACTTTAGACGCATTACACGAAAAAGGTTACTCACCGATTAATCCTAATTCGCCTAAAGTTATGATCTCTAAACATGAAAGGAGGTGAGGTATGGCAAGATACCAAGTAGAGCTGATGCACACCTACAGATTTGTAGAATTTGTAGAGGTGGAGATGCCCGACAATTACGGTTACAATCTTGCAACTTGTGATGAGTTGTGGGATAAGGCTAGACAACTAAGTGATCCTTACAAGCAAGATGAGGAGGGTGTCACAGGTTGGCTTGATTGCATAGAGTGGGATGAAGAACCCGCAGAGATATGTGACTGTTCCAGAATAGAAGGAGAGTAATATGCTGACAGTAGGTTCACTATGCACAGGCATTGGTGGTCTCGAATTGGCGCTTCGCCAAGTCTTGACCACTGAACTCTTGTGGGTAAGTGAAACAGACCCAAGTGCATCACAAGTATTAGAGCATCGCTTCGGTGTTCCTAACTTGGGTGACTTAACAGAGATAAGTAAACCACCTAAAGTGGACATAGTAATGGCAGGGTTCCCCTGTCAACCAGTTTCATACGCTGGGGAAAGGAAAGGTATAGATGATAAACGATGGCTCATTGAGGATGTTTGCCGAGTTGCGAGTGAAGCGCAAGCGAGGTTCCTCATCCTTGAAAACGTCAGAGGATTGCTTACCGCTAACAACGGGGAAGCTCTTGCAAGAGTCTGTGCAGAAATGGCATACAACGGTTTCGGCAGATGGGAATGGGATACTCTACGAGCGTCTAGAGTCGGAACTCCACACAGACGTGATAGATGGTTCTGCATTGCTACCAACTCCAAGGGCAGCAATGGCAGATGGTCGCAACATGAAGCCGTGGTTGAGACCATTAGACAAGCCACAGAACTTAGAGAACGCAATAGCAAGGATGCCTCTATTGCCGACACCGCAGGCTGGGGACTGCAAGGTGTTCGGGCCAGGAATAGACTGGAAGAATCGGAAGGAGACACGGCAACCTTCAGTAGCTTCGGTCCTTATGAACCTGCTATACGAAGATGGGAAGCCATCACGGGAGTGATGCCACCACACCCTGTCTGTGACAGAGGTGTAGAGCCTGCATTCGTAGAGTGGATCATGGGATTTGACAAGGGGTGGGTGACGGACCTAGGCTTGTCAATGACAGCAGAACTCAAGACATTAGGTAACGCTGTCGTACCACTCCAAGGAGCAGTAGCCCTTGGCGTGTTACTTCAACGACTACTAGAGATATAGGAGAAGCAATGGTATTGAAAGAGCAGACAGTGATGTGGTTACATCACATTGTGTATGAGAACTTAGAGCAACTTGTAATAGAGCTTGAAGATTGTAGATTCGAGGCAGCCGAACGGCGAGCCAAACGAGTCATGCGTTACATCGGTACTTTGCAGTTGCATGAGACAGTTGAAGACCCGAAAGTGGACTTCTCAGAACTAAGAAAGGAGGGCAAGCATGAAATTAGCGATTAGAGAGACATTCGTACAGCATTACTGCAAGAGGTGTGACAGGAGCTTTGGCACACTAGTCAATGCTGTTAAATACAACGAATACATCAACGGCAACAAGAGTGTCATGGATGTGTTCCCTAACGATCCAGCACCATTCAGAGAGATACTGATACAGGATCATCGTAGACGTAACGGTGGCATGTATCATCCGATATGTGATGACTGTTGGAATAAATTAGAGGAAGAATAATAAAATC
>Ga0181406_1000318_pt1 | contig 18777 bp, 31 predicted proteins | sample 29SPOviralmetaG_FD_130135 | JGI IMG/M metagenome (GOLD analysis project Ga0181406, IMG submission 130135) | Marine viral communities from the oligotrophic San Pedro Time Series (SPOT) site, San Pedro Channel, CA, USA - 29 SPOT_SRF_2011-12-20 | ecosystem: Environmental > Aquatic > Marine > Strait... | reverse complement strand
ATTGCTCCGTTTACAATTACTCCACCATTAATAGTATCTCTATTGTCTGATGGTGATTGTACTACGAAGTCTGTTGAAAATGCGCCTGATACAATAAATTTTGCTTTCCACCCTGCACTTGGCGAAGGTAGTGTTACTGTATATCCTGTTCCAGAAATTTTAAATACCTTTCCAGAGTCCGATAGATTTAATGATCCTGATGCTGAAATTAATTCATAGTCATCAAAAATTCTCATTACATCATCGCTTATGTGTGTTAATACTGCCATAATTTTATTTATTTATTTATTAAAGTTTCCATTACTCTATCTAGAGTTGATAATTTTCTGTTTTGTGCAAACTTAAACTTGTGTTCAAACTTGCCTTGTTCTGGTGTGTGTTTTAATGGTTCGGCAGCAGGTTTGGATAACTCCTCTTTAAGAGCTTCTTTTTCTTCTGCTTCACTATTTAACACCTCTGTAACTGCTAAAGATACTTTCTCTTGAACATCAGATGACATTTCCTCTTTGTCGTTAGGTTTCATCATTTTTTCAACCATATCTTTAAGCTCATCCATTTCTTTACGAAACTCTTGCTTAGTTACATACTGCATTTCTTCTTTGTCCTCTTCTTCTTCTTCTTCCTCTTGTGCTTTAATTTCTTTAATCACACCTTCTTCTTCGACAACAAGAACTCTTGCATCTTCTAGTTCATAACTTCCGACAGGCAATGAAACTTTCTCATCCTCTGTACGAATAAAAACCTCTTTACCTGATTCAAAAGCATCTGCTTCTAAAACAGTTCCATTCTCTAATTTAAGTTCTGCCAACTGTACATCAGATAGCTCGACTCCTAATAGATTTTTTACTTGATTTAACATTTCTGTAGCTTTCATAATTATATATCGCTTTTTAAAATTTATTTTGCATTTTTAACTTGATCTTACAACACCATTTATATTTGCATTGCTTCCACCCTTCAACGCACCAATGCCTTGTGCGTGTAATTCTCCAGTACAACATTCTATTTCGTATGTTAATTTATCTTTACAAAGACAACCCCTTCTTCCACCTTTTGGACTTGTATAGCTTGGTAGTTTCATTTTTTATTACTTTTTGGATGTCCTTTTGGTAACAGATCAAAGTCTCCTGTATATTTAGGGTTTTGTGGTCTGCCATTTCTTACTAAGTATAAATACGCATTTACTCGTGCCTGCGCCCAAGCAGATGGAGATTTAATTCTTGGACTATGTGATGTATTAAACGCACCTAGTCCTCTTTGAAATACTGCTTTTAATTGTCCTACTGTAACACCATATCCTAGTTTATCTTTGTATCTTTCATTAAAGTCATCACTTTTTTTTTGTAATGATGATAAATCTTTTTCTGATACCTTTGCACCTCTACTTGTAGAAGCATCTCCCTTAGCAGTACCCTCTCCTTTGGGCTTAGGGTTTGGCGTACCTGACTTTGGTGCTTTAGGACTTTTTCTAATACCCCCTCTTTCACCTATCTCTGCCATCTTAACACACTTGTGTTTCTGATAATCTTTTTTATATCCTTTTGGACATTTGTATTTTTTAAATTCTTCTACACTTAGTGCGTGTTGTTTACAAGGCATATACCAAGTCATATCCTCAAACTCGTGTTCGTGTATGCCATCACAACCAATATCCTTAGCTATCTTTTCTGCCATCTCTTTTGATGCGTATGCAAGTCTATCTAATATTATTGCAAAGTCATCATTTACTTTTTGACTATACAAATCAAGTTTGCCTAATTCTTTAAGTTTTTTTTGTGCATATCTTTTACCTGCTAGACCTCCCCATAATAAATATGAGATTGTACCACACGCTTCTTTATCTTCTGGTTTATAATATTCTTCTGCTCTAGATAAGAAAGAATACATACGAGATATAGTCTGTTCGCTTATTGCTTTACCTTGTGCGAGTTGTTGCGCCCTAATTTTGCCAACATCTGTAGCACATTTATTCTTTACTTTTTTATTTAACTCAATACCCTTCTTTGCATTATTCTTTACTGCATCTGGATAATCACTAAAACTTTCAAATATTAGTCTTTTACCTTGTTTGTATCTTTTATCATTTCTTATTATACCTTTTACTTGTGATAATAATTCTTGTGCTTCTTCCTCCTCTATATTTGCTAGGTCATTTATGGTTTGATCTTTTGGTCTTTCTGCTTTATCTGCAAAGTATCCTTCTATGGAAAATCCTTTTACCTTGCCTGTCTTAACAAACTCTTCCCATATCTGATCGTTGTTTACTTTTACTGCACCAACCCAAGTGCCTACTGGATATTCAAGACCATATAATGCAGTCTTGTCTTTTTTAGTATCCTCCACTATCCAACTCTCTACAAGAGTAAGACCCTTCAAAGTGTGTTGGTGTTCTAATGTAGAATTGTTTTGGTTACCTTTTTGTAAATATATTTGTGATGCTTTACGAACTGTATCTCTTGAAAAATAAATATAGTATTCCTCATCTCCACTCTTTCTGTAAATAGGTTTGTTAGGAACTAATAATGCACCTAATAATATTTTTTTTTCTTTATCAACCTCTTTAAGTGCAAGTATCTCGCCTTTAAGTGCAATAAAATCTTCTTCTATTGCAGGATTCTCTACTATGCTTATTGCTTCGATACCTGCTAAATCTTCGTTATCATCTAAGATCAATTCAACTATCTTCATAATTATATATCGTTTAAATTAATTGTTTTTGTCTATCCCAAAGAACTTTCTTGTATGATGTTTCTATCTAAACCTTGTGCAGTTGATACATCCCCTGCAACTACAAACGCTTTTACTGGTTTTTGTGTTGCATCTGCTAAAGTTTGTGCTAATTGATTTTCTGGATTTGCACCTACAATATTAAATGATGGTGCTTGTGGTACTGATCCACCTCCTGCTATTCCACCACCACCTGACATTTTACCCCCTACTGATGTTTGGGGAATTTTTACAGCTAAAATAGACTTTACATTTTTTAAACCAGTTGATAGTATAGATGCTGCGTTTATAAATTTAAGTGCAGTCTCAAAAGGAGTTACAGTTGTTGCTGCTAGTGCATCTGATACTCCACGATATGTGTTAATGGTTGCTGCTGCAACTGCAAACGCTTTACCTGCCTTCGTTTCTTGTCCTGCTATACCTGATAATTGCCCTAATGCTTTTTCTGTATCTTTAAATATTTTACCTTTTGTATCACCTTCTGCTTTTGCTATTGCTACTTTTGCATCTGCAATTTCTTTATCTCTATTAACACCCTGTTGTCTTGATTGTTCCATAAACTCATCAAGTGCTATTTGTGCATCTATTTTAGCTTGTGTACCTAAATTTGCTTCATCAAATATGTTTTGTAATCTTGCCTGTTGCAATAGTTTTTCTTCTTCATCTATCTCTCTTTGTCTTTCTAATCTAAGTAAATTATCTTCAATTTGTTCGGCATTAAATCTTTTTTGTTCAATAGATAAATTTGTTTCAGCTTCTAGTTTGCTATTAGTCATTTGAACAAGCTCTCTGTCAAGTGCAAGATCGTTTGATTTTTGTTCTGATCTAAAACCTTCTATTTGAGCTTCTACTGCTGCTAGTTCATTTTGAGCTTCCATTACTGCCTTTTTACTCTCAATATTATCTTTATCTTTTTGTAATTCTACAAGAGCAGCATCAACAGCAATTTGTGCATTTCTTAACATCAACTTTTCTTGTTCTTCTAAAACCTCTGCTAATTCATCATTTGCTTTTTTTCTTTCTTCTATTGACAATCTTTCATCATCTCTTACTTGTCTTAACTGCTCTGCTTGTCTATCAAATTTTTCTATAAGACCTTGATTTGCTACTGCTGCTAAGTCTGCTGATTTTTTTAACTCAATATTTGATTTAGCTTGTTCTATTGTTGATTTTGTATAACCTGCTAATGCTTTAGTTCCTTCAACAACTGTTTTACTCAAACCCTCAATAACCATAGCTGCAGGGTTTATACCTCTATTAAAACTTACAAACCCCTTACCTGCATCCTCTAAAGCACCTTTAAAATCACCTTGAAATACTTTTTTTATTGCCGATCCTAAAAGACCAATACCTTCCAATGCTAATTGTATTCTTCCTGTTACAAAATCACTTATTGTTTTACCAAAGTTTTTTATTGGCTCTAATGGGTCTTTGAAAAAACTTGTAATTGATTCAACACCTTTATCTACAAAACGAACAAAGTCATTAAAAGCTATTGATAACGCTTCAAAAGAGGTTTTAAATATATCACTTACTCTTTGATTGCTTTGAAACAACTCTTGTAAAGTTGCAAAAGCAGCAATAATCAATCCAATACCTAATCCTTTAAAAGCAACACCAAGACTTTTAAATGACATAGTTGTTTTCTTAACACTATCTCCTGTCTTTTTACTACCTGTCTCTAATTTTTTAAACTCCTTTGGACTTTTATCTCCAACCTTTGTTACTTCAGCATTTAATTTTTTTATCTCTGCTTTAGTTTGATCTAGTTCACTAATAGCATTTGAAGTATTTGCTTTTACATTTATAATTACTTGTTTCGCCATTTTATGTCATTTTTAATTTGTTTAAATGTTTTTTTAAAAGTTTTAGGTAATTCATATTTACCTTGTGCGATTCTAATGTTTTCTGTATCGCCATCTACAAACTCTAATAATTGTAATATTCCTTGTATCATTATGAAATCGTATTTATTTTAGATAATAATTCTAAACTACTTTCTCCTGTTTGTAGGTTTGTAGTTATTTTATTTATAATAAACTCAGTATTATTTATAACAATAGTATCTGATAATTTATATTTAAGTAAAAACTTTTGTGGTAATAATGCTTTGTATTTTTTTAATCTTCTCTTATATGTAAATACATCTCTTATGTATTGCTTGTAAAAGTTTTCAAATAATGTAGATGTTTCTGGTGTATCATTAAAAGGATCTTCTTCAATACTAAAATGTAATGTTTGTCCTGATGTTAATGTTGTAAAGGTTGTAGTTATGTTAGATTCATTTGTAACTGCCGATGTTCTTTGTAAACTTCCAGTAACTAAAGGATTAACTGTTGTAGAACTATCTGGACTTACCGACACAGTTACATCTGCAAAATTAGTTGGATTTAAATATTTAAAAGTAACAGCAGTTGATTCACTTGCATTTACTGCTATAACTACACTTTGTGTTCCTGATCTTATATTACTTGGTCTATTATATGTTGTTATCGTATCAGGCGTTCCTGTTCCATTACCATCTATCATTTGTATTCCTGCAGTTGCAGTTGATTCATTGAAAAATAATAAAGGTTTATTTATTGTTGGATTTTGGTCGCTATCTACAAAGAAACCATAACCTATTTTTGTAAAATCACTACCATTTACATTTTTTAATCTTTCAAAAAACATTTTTTCAAATGGTAATGTTATACGATAATCTCTACCACGATTTAATCTTGGGTCTCTACCACTATTACCAATGCCACTTGCCTTAACACTTCCTAATTGTCTGTTGTTTAGTTTCTCAAAATAAAATGCACCGAATGTTTTAGGGTCTGCAAACTTAAACTCTATATCATTAAATGGCACACTAAAATTACTTTCACTTTGTGTTATGTCTATAAACTCTGTTATTTCTTGATTTGTACCACTAGCATAAAAAGAATCTAAAGTCTTTACAACCACCTTACCATAGTCATCACTAGATATATCGCTTTCAATAAACGCTGTAAGATTAAATGTTTTAAACACTCCTGTTAAAAATTCAAGTATACCAATATTTGGGATATTGTTTTGTACATAAATTGTTTCTACTAAACTATCAGGTTCTACTACACCTGCTTGTACTGTTGCAGTAAAATTATCTGCATTGTTTGATTGTCCACTAGCAACTCTAGTAAATGTAAGTTCGTATGTAAGATTTAAACTTGTTTCTGTCGTTTCAATTACAAACTCTACATTATGTTGCATTAATGGTTGTGTAAAACCTGCATCACCCTCAAACAAATGTTGTAATCTAATAAATCCAGTTTGTGAATATGTCGCTGCTGCAATTATTTCTCCCGTTCCTGCTCTTCTTAATTTTGCTGTAAACTTTTTACTTGAGGTTTGGGGTGTGATCTTCCAATTAATTTGCATAGTCTCGATAACACCTACTTGACTTTCTAGTCTTTGTGTTACAAATCTAAATATACCCCCATCAAAGGTTGGTGCAAAATTACTTGTAGGTAACAAAGAAAAGAACTCTAGTGTCGTACCTTGTGTAGCTGTAAAACTTTGTATTTGGTTTAGTATAATATTAGATACATTCGATTCGTTGCTAGGTGTAATTCCTATCTCCCCTTTGTTTCTATGTAGCCACATATACAGATCTGCAAACATTCCTGTTTCTTTAAAAAAGTCATCACTAAATTGTAAACCTATTGTAGGGTCTTGTGCAATAACATTAATAATATCTATAACTCTTAGTGCAGGTTTTAAATCATTAAAAGTAAAACCCATTGTGCTTCCTAATCTTTCATTTGCAGTTCCTGCACCACTTGTAGATTGACTACCACTTGCATATAAGTTTCTAGTTCTGTTTGATCTTTCTTGTGATGTCAACACACCCCCATTACTACTATCATATATAAATCTATCTGTATGTGATATCAAAGGATATATAATATGTGCTTTAGTAGTTGATTGACCATTTAAGACATTTACAAAACTTTGTACACCTTGTTTTACAGTTGCTACATTATAACTATGGTCAAACTGAGAGAAGTCTAGTTCTGATAATTTTTTATCTTTTATTTTATCTTTTAATGTTACAGTCTCTCCAAAGAATGTTATGTTGTATGATTCTGGTTGATTGTTTTTTAATTTAACACCATTTAAAACTATATAACCATTTCTAAAGTTTTTATAATTAAGCTCTAGTATAGCCCTTAGTTTTGTGTTTGCATTAAATATAGAATCTGCAATTAAGTTTTCTTCAATGTCTGTCCTATAATAATGCCTGAATAATAAATTATTTTTACTACTCGCGGGTAAACTAAAGGACTTACTAAAATCGGTAAACACCTTTTCTATATCTCTTATATCTTGTATAGTTTGTGTTAATGATACTTGTTCATCTTCAAATAAATCTAGTCTTTGATAATCAATATCTGTAATTAAATTTATTTCATTCCATAATCTAAAACCATTTTCCCAGTTTATAGCTGTTGTATTCCACAAATCTGGATCAGGTTGTGGGTTGTCTATCTTTATGTCTGGTATTAATAGACCTAGCTCGTTCATTATCTTATAGTATTTATTTTATCAAAAGCAAAATTAAAAGTCATAGTGTAGTTTGCGACCCTATCATTTAAAGATGTTTTAAACTGTACGCTTTTATCTTGTGGTATAACTGGCAAGTATTGATTGTCTTTAAACAACCAACATCTTTTAGTAAATAGTATTTCTTCTATTACTTGATTATAACTATCATTTACATATCCTGTATTTAATACAATCGTTTCTCTGCTATTTATGTTTCTATTTTTATATTGATGTGCATTTATCGAATAGGTTGCACCTGTTGTTAATGTGTTTGTTTTAAATTCTTCTCTTTGTACATTTACACTTTCTGTTGATTTTAAAAAGAAATTTACTTTTTGTAATGCGCCTGATTTATTTACAAACACTAATGGAAGATTAGTAAACTTATTGCAGTCTTGTTCTTCTATTGTTATTGTTTCTGTTGATCCCCCTGTTACTATATCCACACTTGTTAATGTCGCAGTTGTACTTGTTGCGTATGCTATTGCGTTGTTAGAATTTGATACACCTGTTGGTACTGTTACAGTTGATACTGTTGATCCACCATTTTTAAAGTTTACTGTTGTTGCACCTGATAATGTATCACTACCAGAATTGACACTTAGGTTTGCTAATACGGGTATATATATTACTTCTTGTGTTTCTCTGAATATTGTAGAATTACTAATCAATGTTTTCACACTTCCTTTATGTCTTGTAAGGTTTTGAGTTGTCGCACTATTTGTTGTTTGTGTTATGTCAAATCCTTCTTCAAAATATCCCACTCCATCAAATGCTAACATAATTGATGATATTGCATCTTGTGCTGTTCCTGAACTATTAAATGGTGTTGCTGTTGTTTGTACCCATACATTTACACCATTACTACCAAAAGTACCACTAAAGCTATATGCGATATAATCTTTTATTAATTCTCCTATTTCAAATATCACATAGTTGTTATTTCCTACTTCATTTTTTATTAATTCATATGTCGTTGTTGGACTTGCGTTGAAAGCACCACTATATATTGCTATTGTTAGCTTACAACTTGCTAAGTTTGAGTTTTCTACTTTTAAGTAAACTGGACTGTTTATATTTATCTTTTCTATTGCCATATTTTATCCTTTTTCATCTTGTAAATCGTTTTCAAAATCTTCAGTAACCCCAACCTCAAATTCATTGATAAAAGTATTAAATCGTTTTTCAAATGGTTTAGTAAAAAATAAACTTGGTCTTATACCTTGAAAAAATATTTTATTAGCTATTAAGTATATTAAAGATTTTCTTGGAATAAATCTACCTTTTTTATCTCGTACCTTTTTGTTTAATGCGCTTTTTCTTACTGACCATTTATCTAATGCACCAATGTTTGGTCTTTTATTTGTGTATTTAAATGGAGTATCATATTTTTTTTTGTACCACTCACACCTTGATCTTGATATACACCATATTCAAGCATTTCAAAAAACAAAAGCAACCCCTTTTGTGTTGGATTAATTTCACTTTTTAAAGAGTTATACAAGTCCTTACTTACATTTTTTTTACCTTTTGTTAAATTACTTCTTGATTGCTGTATTACATATTTAGCAAAATCATTCATCGCTTGTTTTGACCTTCTTAAATTCATTAGCAAATACTTATATCGTTTTCAATTAGTATATCCATAGTACACGCCCATCCACCTAATCTGTTTTCAAACCTTTCATAAAATGGTTCACATACAGGATCACCTGATAATTGATATTTAGATGTATATAATGAACCTCTACGCAATAAATGTATAATCTTGTTTATTACTGCAAGTTGTGTGTTTAGTACATCTTGTTCATTATCATTACCTACAAAAATATCTGTTGTTTCATCTTTATATTCATTTACAACATCCATAGACATTAAAGTAATATTAAACACTAGAGCTTGTTCTTGAGCTGTAACAGTATTCACTATTATATGTGCTAATGGAAATATTGTTTGTTTTGATAAATCTATTTCTGTAATATCTCCTGTTGTAACTGTATTGACATTTGGATCAAGTAACAAGTTTGTTTTTATTGTATCTGTTAGTTGGTAAAACCCTCTTATTCCCTGACTCATTTGTATTTACTTTTTATTTGTTTAGCTTCTAATTCGTTTTTCTCTTTCATAAATGTTAACATCATTAATGATTCGTGCATACTTAATTTAGTGATATGCTCAAATCTTGTAATATCCCCTTGAGAGAGTGCGTAAATTGACTGATACCATCCCCATTTAAGACCAAATTGTGTGTTGGTTGCGAGTGCATCTCCTCCTGACTCTCCAAATAAGATGTCATAACTCTCGATAAGTCTATCCCTAAACGATAAAAAAAAAGCATACTACCAAATACTATATCCATTGGCATATCTTTTAACAGATCTGATCCTTTAGCTTTATAATCTTCTATGTTGTATTTGTCATTATAAGTGTTTGATATTGGTCTATAAAGTACTGCCATAGCTTTTTCTATTTCTTCCCAATTAGAAATATAAGTATCAAGATCAACATACTCTCCTAATGTCATATCATCTAAGTTTGGTATAAAACCATATTCAACTCCATTCAAAACGAACCTTCTTTTAAGTTGTGGTTTTTGTTCAAACATATCTGCAAGTATATTAGTAATTCTATAAACATCTTTTGCTTTAAGTTGATAAGATTCTTTATGTGGTATTCCACAAAATATCTCTATCATTTTAGATGACAATATATGTTCATCAGCATTGTCTTTTTGAATCTTTAAAAACTTTTGATATTGCGATAGTTTAATTTCTGATAAACTATTAGGTACAGTTATTTTAATTCTCATATATATATATCGAAATTAAATCTCAATTTTAGACAAAAAAAAAGGAGGGCGATTAAACCCTCCTACACAACTAATCAAAAAACTTTGAAAACCTTACTTGATTTTCTCACTAAAAGGTTTCTTTGGAAAAACCTTGCTTGTTATAAAGTTAAAATATTTTTCTTTACTTACAAATTTTTTTGTTACTGGATGTAAATATAATTTTTTCATTGTTTTGTTTTTAATTATACTCAAATATAATACTTTTTTTTTAATTAACAAAATTTAATAACTTTTTTTATCTAATTGCATATCTACCCCTGTTGGGGTTTTCTAATTGCATCATTAAAGCATATCGAGCTGCATCTATACAATCAGGGTGTATGCCTGTTGGTTTTTGAATATTGTTTCCCTCTTTGTCTTTATCCCATACATATCCTTGTAATTCTCTTATAAGATTCTTGGATGTTGATGTTATGTATATTTCGTTTTGGTTTATAAGATTGATTCCATATATAACCGAATCTCTACCTTTTGTTACAGGAAATATTTTATGACCATAACTTCGTATCTCGTGAATACTCTTTGGTTCGGCTGAATCGGCAAAAACTGGTTCTAATACTCTTTTGTCTGTTAAAAATCTACTGATGTCTCTATTGAGCATACCCTTTCTACAAAGTAATTCATCAAATATATATGCGTTATTCCATTTGTATAATCTAATGTAAGTAGAATTATCTACGGAATATCCAAAATCCAAGCCACCACAAAGCAATCTAGCATCTTCTGGTATATTATCAATAGACTTCCAATCAGGAATACAAGCACCTTCTAAACTACCTATCTCTCCTAATCCGTATACCTTCCACCAGTTTGACCAATATGTAGATGTCTTTGCTTTTACTTTTGCTTTCTCTATTTCTTTTACAATCGTACTTGATAAGCTCTCGTTGTCTTTGTAAGTAAGTGTAATAAAGTCTGTATCCTCTTGACCTATTAATTCTTTATCTACCCAAAATATATTTGTAGGATTATAATCAAGCCATATGTTTTCTGATGTTCTTATTGCTAATTGTTGGTAGCTTTCAAAGTCTATATTGTTGCACTCGTTTATAAACAAATCTGTTCTTCTTGCACCTCTTAGTTTATCTGGTTGATCTGTACTAAAGAACTCTATATAACTACCATTACTAAATTCGTATTTTAAAGTACTTCTATTAAACTTTCTTTCATCGTACCTATTGGTTAGTTTAAGTAGATTTAAAAAGTCCTTTAAACCACCTCTACGCAAGTGTGGGATACTTTCTGCTACTATACTTATTTCTTTGTATGGGTTTTTGATTGCATAGTCAATAAGGATCATTAATATTGCAATGGTCTTACCTGCACTACTACCACCCCTAATGATCTTAATTCTTTTATTAAGTTTTCGTAATCTTTTTACAGCTTGTGTTTGTGAGAACATCAATCAATAAATAAAGGTTGATCTTCGTTTATATGTATATCTTTAGTTTCTTTTGGTTTTCCGTACCTATAACCCATATATAAATTCAAAGCTCTTATATCTCCTTTATCAATTAACACTTTTAGTTTCTCTATAACTTGTTCATTGTTTATTATTAAATCAAGTTTTTCTATAAGGTCTTTTTCTTCTTGTTTAGGTTTTCTACCTGCACCTACTCTTTTACCACCATTATTTATTCTTTTATCCATAATTGAAAAAACATTGATTAATCAATCTTTTGTATATCTATATATCGAAAATTTTAATCAATTTTTGTTACACCTTATACATTTTGTAAGTTAGCAATATTTCTTCTCCTGATTTTATATCTAATATTGTTTGTAGTTTTAATATCCCACACTCTATTTCTCTACTATCACCACAACTAATTAGTTTACAGTTTGGATTTGTACTATGATTAATAAACCCTCCTAATGGTGTTCTTAAAAAACCATTTTCATAATCTTTATTTGAAATATGTGTTATTCCTAAAATAGTATTTGCCTGTATATTTTGTGTAGCAAAAAGACCTAACCCATCTACTAAAGATTTTTTTATTGTTACTTGTTTTGGTAAAGGTCTATAACTCATCTAGTTCTTTTTGTTCCATCGTATCTACAAGCTGTACCATAGCTTCAATGTTTTCATTATTTAAATAGTTTACTTTTAGTTTTACAAATTCTCTTTTAGCTTGGTTGTTTACATCTTTTGTGTTTTTTGTTAATTTTGTAAGTAACTTACCTAGTCTTTTGTTTCCTTTTAAATACACCTCAAACATTCTAAAAGCGTGTAATACCGATGAGTGATCTGATGATTTACCATTCTCTTCTAAGAAACTTGCTATGTTGTGGAGTTTCATCTTTTCGTATCTGTATAATATAAAGACAAGTAATGATCGCACCTCTACCACCTCTATCCTTCTTGTGTTTTCAAACACATTTAGTTTTGTAATATTGTTTATTCTTTTTGCTATCTTAATTGCTTTATTCATAATATACCTTCTATTATATAATTATCTATATCTTGTCCTTCTATGAAGAACTTTTCAAATATCTCTAATGCTTCTTTTGTTTTTCGTTCCCCTTCCAAATAAAACTCCTCGCTACAATTCCATATGCCAATGTCTAATGATCCTTTGTCTATAACTACAAACTTAAAATCTAAATATGTAACATTGAAAAGTTGACAATAAACATAGCATTGTACATCGTAAGAATATTTTTTAGCCGAATATGGAAAACCTTTAATGTCTGTTGTAGTTTTTATATCTACTATACCATCCTTTCTTAATACATCTGCTTTACCCCTGAATGGATAACCTTGTACTGTACCTATTGCAGGTATCTCAAATTCACAATCCGTTATGTGTTTTAATGCGTGTTCGTTCTTAAAAAAAGCATCTGCTATCTTCTCTGCATTTTGTTTCTCTACCCTTGTATAAACCTCGCCATATTTCTCTCTCGCTTCTTTATATGTCTTTGTGTTTTTAGAAGATACATTTACAAATATTTGCTCACCAAATTTGTCTGGTTCTAATATTGCTTGATGTACCAATCTTCCATCTCTTAATGGTTGTGATTCAGGACTACCATATTTAGTAACATACTTATAAGTCTTTGGACTTGACAATAAAAGTTTTAGTGATGAACTACTAAGTGCTAATCTATTTAACTCTCCATAGTAAAAAGTATCATCTACCATTTTTTTCAGCAATTCTTTTCTGCTGTAATTTCTTCCGTCCAAAAGTTGTATCATTGTTTTCTTGTTTTAATATTAATTCTGTTTCTACTTTATTTGTGTATATATACATATCATTAATACACTTTATATATAGTGCTATTTGTTTCTTGCGATTTTTATCTGCTTTCTCAAATGCAAGCGACATAGCATTACCAATATAATTAAATGCTACTTCATATTTTTGTTTCGCTTTTACATCCATATTTTTACAAATAAATATCCACAAACGCATATTGTAAATAATATAAATGCAAGTCTCAAAGTTTGATATGTTTGTTCTTCTTGTTTTGGACTTCTACCCTGATTGCTTCGGTATTGTTTTTTGTTTTTCATTTGTTTTGTTATTGATTGAGCTTTCGATATTATCATAACCAATCTCTAAAAAATAATTATCATTTAGGTATGTTAGGTATTTGTTTTTTTTCGTATACTGTATATCCTTGTTCTTGCAAAAACTTGATTGCTTTTTGTGTCTTTTTTTCATTTCTTCTGTAATAATCAAATATTTGATTTTCAAATGCGTGGTGTTTCATTTTGTTTTTTTTTAATTATCGGTTATGTTCGCCATGCGAACAAACCTAATCTTTTAATTTTAACAATGTCTTTCCAAATCTCCAGTTAAAAGGATCATTAAGTTCACAAAATGTATAACCTTTATTTTTCATTACAACCTTACCTTTATGGATTCTATCGTTGTGATAACATTGGAAAGTATCATTGACTTTTAAATTGTTTACTTTTATCATACTTGCAATATACAAATAATAATTAACAATTCATAATAACTATTCTTTATGTACTATTGATGCCATATCTTCAGTAAGTAAATACACCTTTTTAAGTTTTCTTTTCTTTGTCCATAATGTAGTGTCAGGACAATACAACTCTTTTATTTCTGGCATTTCTAAATAGTTTATCCAATATAAATATGTTCCTTTAGGATCTGACACAAAATATAGTTTGACAACCTCGCTTTCCATTTCCATTAGTTTATCATACTTATATTTTTCTAATAGTTTTTCTTTATAGTATTTGTTTCTAAATTTCATCTCCATTACACATTTATGTCCTTTAGGTGTTGTACCTGAAGCATCGTAGTGTTCAAATGATCCTCCACACCATTTTAAGTTCCAATCCTCAAACTCATTTAAGAATGTTACAACTATCTGTTCAAACTTATTAATCGTTTCTATACCCATCATCATAAAGTGTGTTAATATCTTTGATCCATTGATTCCATTGTCTTGGTGTACAAGAACAAGGCAAATAGAAAGTATGAAAATAATATTTAGAATGTAAAGATGCTATCAGCTCTTGCTCTTGTTTATTAATTTGACTATTCTTTATAGACTTAAATTTAGTCCATTGGTCAAACTCTTTTTTATTAAGTCTTTGTTCCATCTCTTGTGATTCCATTTAAATAGTTTTTACGATCCTCACAACCACAATCTTCATATCCTAGTTTGTGAGCAATCCATTGTGCAATTTTTTTTCCTTTACTAAATGTAACAATGTTTATTATATATTCTAACTTATCCCCTATTCTCATTTTCTTTATATTTATAAAGTATTTCTTTTTTTACAAGATATGCTTTTTTAGATTTGGTATCCCCTCTACCTATAAACTCTTTATATATTAGATTGTTTTCTACAATACATTTATTAATATTACTAACTGTAAACCAATTATATTTTATACCATCATATATCACCCACCAGTCAGCTTTAGTTGTAGTTAATGCCGAAGGTTTACCATCAAACTCTATTTCAATTACGATATTACCTGTATATAAACTTTTTCTATCGGACTTCACCTCAATACCTTTTTCTAGTTCAGGTATGTATATATCCCATTCTTTACAATAGCCATCAACTATATATGCTTTTGGGTATTTTTTTTGTATAATATGTAAAACTTTATTTTCATAAGTTTTTCCAACTTCTAAATCTTTTGTAAATACAGACCTCATATTAATTCTTTGAGTTTAGATTTAACATTCCTAAAAGTATTGTACAATGAATAGTAACTTATTTGACTTTTTCTTGATAGTTCACTAATACTTTCTCCTCCACTTACTATATCGTAAACTTTAGCATCGTACCAGTATATTTGTTTTAGTGCTTTTTGTATCTTAGCATATACTTCTTCATAGTTTACTGTACCCTGATCTTCTATTTGTATATTATCTAAAGTTGTATAAGTAACTCTCATTTTTTTTCTTAACAAATCAACATACAATCCTCTAAGTATTCTAAAACAGTAGTAATAGTTTATGTCCTCTCCATAACTAAAGTCAACCCCCTTTTGTGTGTTTCTAATTAATAATATGTATAATTCTGCAACTATATCTTCGACCTCTGTTTCTCTAAGTCCACCAAAACTTCTTGTGATCTCTAACCACTTATTATGTCTATCGTATGCCTTTTCAACTGGTGTTTTCAAAATGGTAATCTTAACTGTTCTATTATGTTTGGTCTTACTATGTCTTTATCTCCTAACTTAAATCCTACATTATTCTTAATGCTTTCTAATATAAGTGGACTATCAAATGGTGTTGGTTTACATCCCAAGTCGTGATCTTTTATTTTCTTACAATGTAGCTCGGTGTATATCCATCTTGTTTCGTGTTGTGTTAATCTATGTATTGAATAAAAATCATCTGTACGATTTGCAAATACATTTCCTGATTCAACATCACTCATAGCTAAAGGAATAGGATGTCCTTGAAATTCGTGGTTAGCAGGATACTTAGCTCTAAAAGCTGAAGTAACCGAGTGCATAATTAACCATAGAGCTTTTTGATATTTCTTAACAAATATTCTAAAGTCTGTCATCATTTCATAATTATATTCAAAAGCATTACTAAATTTCATCATACCCTTATTCTTTTTAAGACTGTTTATAGGATCAATAATCAAACAATCAAAATCATATTGTGGCATTATCACTTCACATAAAGATAATAAATCTAAATAATCATAGTTTTGTTCGCAATCAATAAATTTAAAATGTTTATAAACAAAATCATAATGTGTATCTAATTCTTCTTTAGTTAGTTTGTTGATGGGTTTTTGTGATTTAAACTCTACAAGTTTTCTAATAAGAGAGTAGGGTTCGTTTTCAGAGCTAAAAACTAAAAATCTTGTTTTGTGTTTCATTGCAAAGAGTAACATCAAATAAATAATTATAGATGTCTTTCCTACATTTGCGTGTCCTGCAAAACAAGTAAGATTTCTTTTAAACCTTATTACATTATCTATGTCATCAATACCTATCTTTGGTGCTTCCTTTAACTTACCAGTTCTAATATCGTTTAGTTTCTCGAACTGATCTTCAAAGTTTATGAGCATTATTTAGATAGTTTTTCTAATTCAAATGTTAAATGGTCTATTGCTTTTTGTATGTCTTGATGTGGTGTTTCGTGCTTCTTATAAGCTCGTAGTATATAAGTACAAGCAGTACCCAAGTTATAATTTAGATTAAAATTCTCTACCACCTCTCTCGCTGTATATCCGTTTAATCCATCATAATACTTGGGCGTTTTAACTTTAGAATGGTAAGTCATCTGCTCTATCCTGATTTTGTTCTGCAAGTTCAAGCTCTTTGTGGTATTCTATTTTCCAACCTTGAATACTATTAAAGAACTTTTTTTGATTATGATCGTTTGTCCACTCTCTCCCTTTTATGTTGATTCCTATTTTTACTTGATCTTCTTTTTTGTATCTGTCTAGTATTTGACATTTATCTTGTATAAACTCTATCAAAACCTTTTGAGGATATTGTTCTGAAGTTTGTATAACCAGATCTCTTTTTTTAAAACCTTTTGTGCCAAACTCTTTTGTAGTTCCTATTTGTAATATTTTACCAGTTAATTCCATATTATTTATCTATTATATTAAAGTATTTATTAGTCAATGGTGCAATCTCATCTTGTGATATTTTACCTGCAAGATATGCTTGTGATGCTTCTTTAAAAGATACTTGTAATAAAATTGATCTACCTGTATCTAATCTTGTTTCGTATTGTTGTTTTTCTTCTTTAGAAAAATTATTATACATAGATTGCTTTTTTATGTCTTTGTATTTAAAACCATTCTTTTGTTTAATATATTCATATTCGACCTCATCTCCTACTTTGTACTTTAATTTATCAACCTCAGAAAATGGCGCATATACAAACCCTTCTGGGTGTACTGATGTTGTTATAACAAAAGTATATATGCCATCACCAAATGGTGGTTTATCTAGTTTGTGTATTGATTTGATATTTGCTTTATGTTTCATATTTTATTTCTTGTTTCTTTGTATTCGTTAAGTTTTTCGTTTTTACCTTCTATGATTCTATTAAGTATAGTTTGATCGTAGTTTCTAATGTTTCTTTGCAAACCTCTTAATTGTTTTAGTAAAGCCCTTTTGTCTTTATCTAATTGTTTTGCTTTTTGTTTATAGTCCATTGTCTAAGTGTTTATCTAATACATCTAATTCTATATCTTCTATATAATCACTATGTATTAATTTAGTTACATCTACTGTTTCTAGTAATACCTTTACTATCTCTACACCATCAAAAGTACCCGTACCATCAAAGTGTCCAAGCTCTGCTTTTGAAAAGTTATATTCTACTGTTATTTCTTCATTGTTAAAATCAATATCAGTAATGTGTTTTTTAATTGTATATGACATTTTGTTTTGTTTTACTCAAAGATAATTAAATATTGTTAATAACAAAAAAAAAAGGGAGAAAATTAATTCCCCCTTCTAAAAACAAAACCCTTACCGAAGTTGGTAAGAACTTATAAAGATAATCTTTTATTCTGAATATCTAATTTATTTTTGTATGTATCTATCATTTCTTGTAAATCTGATATACTATACTTGACTGTTTTTTTTGATAGATTATATAGATGTTTAGGTAAACCTTTTTTCTTTTTTTCTAATGCCAAACCATACTCATACTGCTTACCATACCTGTATCTGTTATCGTATCTTGATTGTGCATATACATTGTCCTCGTGCCACCTTGTAGCCATCTCTTTTCGAGATATAAAATGCCCTGCATCTACTTCCGTATAGTGATATTTTTTTTTTGAGGTTATGCAAGTTACATATCCTTTTTTATCGGCATCTCTTTTGCGTATATATTCTGAGAATATTCTATCTAGTTTGTTTATTAATGTAGATCTTTTGGGTTTCTTCACATTGACAAATATATCTAAAAACAAAGAAAAGAAAGAAAAAGTAACCAAAAAGAAAGAAAAGAAAAGCTACGCTAAGAAAAGAAAATTAATATAATACCTGATCCAAGTGCCTTCCATCTTTATTAGGTTGCACAAGTTTAGCTAAAAGCAAAAGCAAATATATAAAAATATTTTATCTACCTTGACCTTTGTATCTTTTTAAATAATGTTTTGAGGATTTTACTTTACTACTCTTAGATTTAGAGTGTAT
>Ga0181406_1000312_pt1 | contig 18859 bp, 31 predicted proteins | sample 29SPOviralmetaG_FD_130135 | JGI IMG/M metagenome (GOLD analysis project Ga0181406, IMG submission 130135) | Marine viral communities from the oligotrophic San Pedro Time Series (SPOT) site, San Pedro Channel, CA, USA - 29 SPOT_SRF_2011-12-20 | ecosystem: Environmental > Aquatic > Marine > Strait... | reverse complement strand
CAGGTCGATGAAAGCATGATAAACACGGCTAACTTTTTCATCCAAGAGGTTGGCGAGGCCATCGAAGGCTCAGAGGTATATGCTGAGCTAGAGATGGAGCATAGTGAGCTTCCAGAGTTGCGAGGTACTGCGGACTACGTATGTATCAACGGTGATCACGCACTTCTGGCAGATCTGAAGAATGGAACGGGAATCGTGCAGGTACAGAAAAGAGACGGGACACTTAACACTCAGCTACTTTCTTACGCCTCTATGATCTTCGATAAATTCGAGCAGGTTAATAGTGTTACGTTAGCTATCATACAGCCAAACGGTAAAACTAAGAAGAAAACACGCTCAACAGGAGTAAACCGAGAAATTTGTAAAATCTTTCTTGACAGGGTTAAGGAAGCTGCTAAACTTGCCGATGAAGCTACTGAGGAGACGTTGGACACGATCACCTCCGAAGGTTCACATTGCTGGTTTTGCAGAGCGAAAGACATCTGCCCTGCACGGGGTAAGGCAGAAATACTAAAAGATTTTGGAGGAAGCTAACCAAAGTATAAAAAGAGATTTAGAGTTTTTAGAGTTTTTACAGTTTAACAAGTTTTAAAAGAAAAGAGATTTAATATGTCACGAGTAACTACACCATCGTTTATTGCCAGCTTCCCAAACTTGTTCGAAGCATCGGGCTTTGAAGGTCAAGAGCCGAAGTACAGCGTTACGATGCTTTGGGATAAAGAAGAAGACCTATCTGCACTAAAGGCTGCTTGCGAAGCTGCCATCGTGAAGAAATGGGGCGACAAGCGACCAGCGAACATCTCGATGCCGATGAAGGATGGCGATGAGAAGACGGACGCTGAAGGTAAAGTTCGACCTGAGTATGCAGGTAAGAAGTATGCCATTGCGAAGGCCAAGCAGAGCGATCCACCGAAGGTCGTAGACTTGGAGCTTAACCCTATCCTCGACAAGACAGAGGTATACGGTGGCTGTGAGATGCGTGCGGCTGTAAGTGCGTACGCTTGGGAGTTTGCGGGTAAGAAGGGTGTAAGCCTTTACCTCGGAAACGTCCAGAAAACTGGAGCAGGAGAAGCCTTTGGCTCGACCAGTTCTGTAGAATCTGACTTCGGATTCTAGACTAACCTTAACCGCAGCCTGCTCGATAGCGGGTGGGCTGCTTTTCTTTATCATTTATATTTTTAGGAGGCTTTACAATGTCAAGAGTTTTAATCATCGGGGACACACACTGTCCCACAATGCGACCGGATTACGTTTCGTTTTTAGAGGACACATATGCTGCGTGGGACTGTGATAGAGTAGTACACGCTGGTGACCTAGTAGATAATTGCGCCCTCTCATTTCACTTAAAGAAGCCAAGCCTTAAAGATCCAGTCCGTGAGTACGATCAAGCGATGGAGCAGGTAGAGATGCTTACTGAGGCTTTTCCAGAAGCAGACCTTATGATCGGTAACCATGACGCTCTGCCATTCCGCTGGGCTAACGAAGTTGGTATTCCTATGTCTTACCTACGAGATCCTAAGTCTTTATGGAGATTGCCAGAAAGCTGGACAGTACACCCTCGATTCTCTCAGTTGATTATCGATGATGTTATCTACCAGCATGGTGACCGAGGGCGGGCTTCGGCTATCCTTAACGCTAAAGATGAGTTCAAAAGCGTAGTGCAAGGCCACCACCACAGCAAGGCTGGAGTAGAGTTCTTCGCTAACCGCTTTACACGAGTCTTCGGATTGCAGGTAGGATGCGGAAGCGATTACAAGCACGCTCAGATGGAATACGGTATAAAGTACTCTTCTAAGCCAATCTACGGCTGTGGGGTTGTGCTTGATGGACAGACACCTATTTTCGAACCTATGCCACTTTAACTAATGATTGGAGGAGATTATCATGTCACGTTACGAAATTGGAGACAAGACTAGCGAGGGAGCAGAGACCGCAGCAGAGGCGGCTGCTCAGGCAATAAGAATTATGATCTACGGAGGAAAAGACAAATGATTACGTACAGAAACATTGCACTTAGCGATCATCAAGCCATAGAAGACTTCGATCTTCGCCAAGATGATCACGGGGAAATCTTCTGCAAGGATGAGCTTGACGAGATATTCACACGAGAGAACTCTTTCGTAGTATACCAAGCCTTTGTTGCAGTTGACGGTGAGTCTATCGTAGGGTATATTCTCTGCATGATTCCGAAAGACTACCCAAAGCAGCGGCACATTCTACGCTGTGTGGTAGACAAAGATTACAGACGGCAAGGTATTGGATCTGAGCTTATCAGCCGTCTTGAGCCGCGAGAGGTAGGCCATAAAGTAACTATCGAAGTGGCTCACGAAGAGTATTCAGAGTTAGCTTTCCTTCGCTCTAACGGGTATACTATCACATCTATGGTAGAGGACGAGTACAGCGAAGAGGGAGAGCTTGAGATGGAGGGATATTTTATTTTAACTAACGAAAAGAAGCCACCTATGGAGTTGGCTCAAAGATTGAAATGGAGGATGAACTGATGACACTAGACGCTTTTATCGCTTTGGTACCGGCTATTGTAGGAGTACTATACACTGGAGTAGCTATAGCCTACGCACTCAAGGGGGACATTCCTTGGGCTATCGTTTGGGCTAGCTACGGGTTGGCTAACGTGGGTCTTATAATGGTGGGGATGCGAGAATGAGAATTTTACATATCGACTTCGAAACATCTTCGAAGGCTAAGATCCAAGATACTGGCACTTATCGCTACTGCTCCGATCCTACTACAGAGGTAATCTGTGTAGGCTGGGCGTTCGATGATGAGCCGGTACAGGTATCTGAGAGGCTGCCTAACGAGATCCGACGACATATCCGCGAAGGTGGGCTAGTCTATGCTCACAATGCGGCTATGGAAGAGCAGGTGCTTTATCACATCTACGGTATCGAGGATGTTAACATGCGTTGTACCTCAGCCGTTGCGAGCTACCACGCATTACCTGCATCGCTCGAAGCTGTGGCTGAGCATCTCAACCTAAGTGTCCAGAAAGACAAAGAAGGAGCTAAAGTCCTTCGAAAGCATTTCAAGACACCCCCAGATGAGATACCTGCATCAGATGCACAGGTCATTAAAGCCTACTGCAAACAAGATGTAGAGGTAGAGCGTGAGATCCATAAGCAGCTAGGTGAGCTACCTGCTCGTGAGTTGGAGATCTGGAAGCTAGATCAAGCGATGAATCGGCGAGGTATAGCAGTTGACACCAAACTAGCTACGATCATCATTGACAAAGTAGAGACAGCTAAGGCTCTGCTAAACGATGAGATTACCCTAGCTACTGGTGGAGCAGTGGAGAAGCCTACTCAGGCTAAGCGTATCATTACGTGGCTTGCTGAGCAGGGCATCGAGACTGATAACCTACAGGCTGGCACTGTGCAGGCCTTGCTGGAAGAGATTGATGATGAGCTAGTTCAGCAGGTGCTTTTGTGTCGCCAAAACGGGGCAGGGGTAGCCACTGGTAAGTACAAGAAGGCTTTAGCTATGGCTGGGGTAGATGAGCGAGTACGAGGGAATCTGAAATATCACGGAGCTACAACAGGCCGCTGGGCTGGTAGTGGCCTCCAGATCCAGAACCTCCCCCGTGGCTCTGTTTCAGATACCGATGCACTAGCTGACCTTTTCCTAGCTGGTAAAGATGTTGATGAGATTGCAGGCGATGTGTTTAAAGCTGCGAAGTCTGCTGTGCGTCCTATGATGCGAGCAGGTGAGGGGCAAAAGCTAATCGTTGTAGATTATGCGTCAATCGAGGCTAGGGTCTTAGCGTGGCTCGCTGGAGAGGATAAGCTAGTAGAAGAGTTCCGAACTGGATCAGACATCTACTGCTCATTCGCTTCGGAGGTCTTCGGTGAGGTTGTGACCAAAGCTGACAAAAAGAAGCGTATGGTTGGCAAGGTTGGCATCCTTGGGCTAGGTTATGGTATGGGAGCTAACAAATTCCAAGCTACTTTGAAAGATTGGGCAGATTTAGATGTTTCTCTGGATTTCGCCCAGAAAGTGGTCGATAGATACCGTAACGCCTACTCTGGTATCAAGAATTACTGGTACGAACTCGACTGTGGAGCCGTTAACGCTCTACTAGGGGAGAGTGCCGACGATTCAGATTGGTACATGGAAAAAGGGGCATTGTGCTATACTTTGCGATCTGGTAGAACTATTAGGTATCAGAACGCCCGACTAATTGAGGGCAAGTATGGTCAACCTGCTGTTAAGTATCAGCGCCCACTCGGTAAGAACATGGTGTGGGCTGACACTTACGGCGGTAAGATCTGCGAGAACGTAGTGCAAGCATGTGCTAGAGATATTATGGCCGATGCACTTGTCATGCTAGATGCTGCGGGGTATACTTTAGTTGCAACTGTTCACGATGAGGTGATCATCGAACACGATGCAGCTACAGCAGACTCGCATCTAGTCATGGTGGAGAGTATTATGAGAAAGAATAATTCTTGGTCTGACGGCCTACCACTCGGTGTGGAAGGTTTTACGTCATTCCGATATAAAAAGTAGGAGGAAGTTATGCGTTACGATAGAATTTATCTAGACTGGGATGGCGTAATGTGGGATTTCATGCAGGCATATCTAGACTGGCATGGAATCCAAGAGAAGCTGATGACAGACAGGTGGGATTTCTATTCCGACCTCGGTATGACAGAGGAAGAGTTCATTAGCTCTCTTAAGCGATTGCCTAAAGAGTTCTGGAACCAAGAGAAGTACATAACCGACGAAGCCAAAGCTCTCGTAGAGTGGGCTAGGGAGAACGGTGACACTGTAAAGGTGCTGACTGTTACCGGCGGTGATAATGCTTGTCTATCGGGCAAAAGAGATCTAGCATCTCGACTGTTCGGGCTGTCAGTGTACGGAGTCAAGAATGGGCTTAACAAGAAGCACTACATGGCGACGGCTGGTAAGACTAATCTGCTCATAGATGACAGCCTAGAGAATATCTACGCTTGGGAGCAATCCTACGCAGATGGTACTAACTACGGCTATATCTGGCCTGCTGAGTACAACAAAGGCGAAGAGGGACGGTTCTACTTCGACAAGTCGTGGCTTCAGTTGCCTGCGATTAAGAAGAAAGCTCATTGGGCTTTGACAGACTCAGACCGTTCTGCTCTACTGAAGGAGATGGCTGCTGAGAAGGAAGAGAAACCTGTGCTAGACTATGACGGCATGGAAGAGGCTAAGCGACGTAAGATGACACCTATGTTCTCTGGTTGCCTAGCATACTTCCCTGACGCACTAGCTCAGGTAGCTCAGAACAGCATGGTAGGACACTACCAGCACAATGACCCGACTGAGCCTATGTACTGGGATCGTTCGAAGTCAGCGGATGAACTAGATGCAATCATAAGACACCTTGCTGACCATAGCAAAGACCCTTATGATGCAGATGGAAGGTTGCACCTGAGTAAAGTAGCTTGGCGTGCTTTAGCAATGTTGCAAAAGTTTATTGAGGAGGAGAATAGCAATGAGTAAGGGCGACAAGAACCGCACGAAAGACAGAGATGCTTTTCGTGAGACTATGGAGCGAATTAAACAGAACGAAGCTGCTGCTAAGAAGGAAGACGATACTAAGTGGTCTGGACTGGCACAGGTTTTAAACTTTATCTATGGAGGAGACAGCAATGAAGAGAACTAAAGAGCAACAGATTTTGATGCAGACTAACTATGTCAAGAACCTGCTAGAGATGCACGCTAAAGTCGTGCGTGTCTGCGGGGTCAATAGCAAGCAAGAGATAGCGATGTACAACATCCTTCGACGGGAAGAGTACAAGCTAGAAGACCTTGTTAACCCGAAGAGGGTTGGTGTGATCGGAAAGCTTCGTAACATCATCTTCGGGAGGCGTAGCTATGACTAATGCTCTGCTGTGGCAGTTAGCTCTCGTGCTTCTGCTTCTTACTTGTAACTTTAATACTGCTGCTACGCTAGTCACTGGAATCTGTATAGGCTTCTGGTTCTGTGTGATACAGTTAGCCCTTGCGATGGAGGCAAAAAAGAATGAGAAGAATTAGGTTCTTACGTGTCATCTATTTACTACCGCTGCTGTTACTAGGGTTGTGGCCTGTGCCTCTAAACTGTCAGCAGTGTGGTAGGCAGATAGCAGTCGAGAGCGTGTTCGCACGAGTCGCAGCGGGTTGGGAAGATAACTACTTCTGCTCGTTTACTTGTGCTAACAAGTGGCTCGAAGAACATCCGTTATATGACGAAGAGGGTAATATTATAAGGAGACGTTAATGATGATCATGTTAGAGTTTCTATTGTGTGTTAGCTTCATTTCAATATGGACGCTGGCAGCTTGTTTAGTTGGTTTTAAATTAGGGAGGCAAGTAGATGATAAGAGATGAGAACGGTAAGCTCTCATCGTCCCGAATCGTCATGTTCGTTATGGTCGCCTTGTTCTGCTACTTGAGCATTGCAGGGCGATCAGTCGAACCTGTCGTATGGAACACGATACAGAGCGTACTTCTGCTGTGCCTCGGAGGTGCATCAGTAAGAGCTACAGTTTGTAAGATTGGAGGTAAGAATGGTTGAGCCTCATATGTACGAGGTTGAAGTACTAGGGCAGCGTTACACAGTCGAGCATGTGCCTAACCTTCTCGTAGAAGGTGAGCGATGCGAAGGAGCTTGCTATGTCAGTGAGCGTACCGTCAAAATTGATGATGCACTGCGTTATCAAGATGCTCGATATAACCGAGTCCTGAAGCACGAGCTTATGCACGCTGCACTAAGGACAAGTGGCCTAGCTGAGCTTATGGATCTACGAATGGAAGAGGCTATCTGCGTGCTGGCAGAAAGTATTTCAATAAAGTAGAAAGTTTTTTATGCGGTAAAAAGCGGGGTTTCCTGACAAAAACAGGGAATCCCGCTATTTTCGTTGAAGATTGCGTTTGACAGTTCCGATACGTTGTGTATACTAAGGGCATACAAGAGACAACAACAACTAACACGGAGACGAGACAATGGACATCAACGATCTACCGACACAATTCATTCGAACATCAGACGGCATTATCGGAGTGATCGTTGGGCAAACTGAAAAGCAAATAATCGCTTGCCTACCGTGGTCAAGCTCAGTCAGATTTATGAAGGGCAGCCACAGACAAGTCGGGACACCGAGTAGGACATTCACTTTTGTATGGGACATGAACACTGTTGAAGACGTAACATAAAATTAAACTAACACGGAGAACTACAATGGCAATTCCAAAAACTATCATGGCAGAGAAAGACCAACTCAAAGATACTAATGCTTGCGGATTGATTGCGATAGCCATAGCGACTAACAAAACCTTCGGAGAGGTACACGCTATATTTAAAAGAATTGGTCGACGAAACAAGCAGGGCGTTACTACTTGGCAGATGAAGAAAGTGCTACACATTCTAGGCTTCGAGATCGAAGAGCTAGAGAAATGGAAAGGTAAGACCTGCACTACACTTACACTACCACGCAAAGACAACTACATCGCTCTAACATCGGGTCATGCCTTGGCTGTTAAGTTTGGTTTAGTCAAAGATTGGACAGATGGAAGGAGGCATCGTATTCAGCAAGTATGGAAAGTGATACCTAGATAGTGATGAGAGCTTTCGCCCCATACGCTCTGAGGGGCTTTTACTTTAACTAGGAGGAATGATATGTTTAAGAAGATGATTATTGTATGTGCTATGCTATGTGCGAATGTAGCATCAGCCCAGAACGTGACCTACTGGCTCGAACCCAATGGACACATGGCTGAGATTAGCTCTGCTGAGACTCACCGCCGTATGAGGGAAGCACTAACTGAGCTAGAGGATGTTTGTGCTGTACGCTTCACTGAGATAGACAACGAGCGTAAGGCTCGTATACGATTCTACTTCAGGCCGCAGAATGAGATTAAGTGGGGTGCGTTAGGCTTGGCTTACCCAAGTCGGGGATACATCCTCATGAACAGTACGAGGAAGGTTGGGCTTAACAACCGCTGGAATCGTATCTGTCAGAGTGTTACTCAGCATGAGCTACTGCACATACTGTGGACACCTCTGCATAGTTCGAGGACAACAAGCGTCATGCACTCAGGCTCGATACCATCATACTTCGATTCGCAGGATGTGAAGAACCTACAGCTAGTCTTCGGACGTAACCGAAATGGCCGCACGTTCAGACCATTCACGCTTGGCAAGGCTGGCACATTGCTTCGAGAGTCTACTGCTCGATACGATGCACTGTGGGATGAGCGAGCTAAGCTAATCGAGGAGCGTGATGCTTCGACGGATAAGGTCTACCGTACTGCTAAGCAAATGGAGATCTTAGACAACCTAGTCCTAATCATAGCTGAGATACCAGTCATGGTAGGTCATGCTAGGGATTGGTTCGCTGTTGATCTATACTGGCGATGGGTCTACGGATATGTGAACGGATAGAAAGTTTTTTGAAAGTTTTTTATGCGGTAAAAAGCGGGGTTTCCTGACAAAAACAGGGAATCCCGCTATTTTCGTTGGAGATTGCGTTTGACAGTTCCGATACGTTGTATATACTCAGGGCATACAAGAGACAACAACAACTAACACGGAGCAAACAGATGACATCTTCAACTTTCAAAGTAATTAGAAAATCAGAATCAACTCACTATTGGATGCTTAAAGTCGGAAAAAGATTCCACGCTTGCCTTAAACTAGAAGGCGAAAAGGGAGACTTCGGGTCGTACTACTCATGCGAACGGTTCATGCACGAAGAAGACTTCGAAACAGTTGCGGATTCACTAGCCGAAGAATTTAGATACATGATCGGACAAGAATTTAACAACTAGATAGAAACGAAAAAAGCCCCTGTAACTCAATTGAGCTACAGGGGCTTTTTGTATTAAGGGAGGTGCTTCATCAACGAGAATCCACACCAGCTATCGGGGCAAATAGCTTTCCCTTTATGTTGTAGTAAGTCCGATAGATACGTCAGAGAACTTGTACTTATCGAAATCTTCTGTGAAGCAGTTATAAGCAAAATACTGTTCGGTTTTAATAAAGTTCCCCCTACCTATTGAGAACTCATAACTAGGAATACTTAGCGAAGACCCGTCACCCGTTATGTCGAATTCTATTAGCCACCTGTTCAACATGGGGCTAGTTATTACAGGGGTAACTGGGGTTATCTTTAGCTTTATGTCTACATCAGCCGAAGAGGTTGAAGTGCTTCCAAAAGAGTATGTAGTGGAAGTTCCAGATGCGTCTGTGACTATCACTCCGTTGTCATAATTTCCTGTAGCTCTGTCATATTCGATAAAAGGTTGTACCGTAGCCGATGGCGTTACACCGAATCCGGTTCCTACTACAGAAAGCTTAGTATCAGTAGAGTTAGAACTAGCAGACCCCCACCCACCACTCGGTACAGTTACGTCTCTAGCTTGCGTAAAAGAGAAATGTAGCGTGTTTTTATCACACGGGTTCCAGTTGTTAAACCTACCTGTAGTAGATCCACCGTCTAACGATAAGCGTCGAGAGCCTGTTGAAATCAGTGACCCATACGATGCTGAGGAAAACAGAGATATAGAGTTGTCAGCAGTCGAAAAGTCCCAAAAAGCTGGATCTGTACCGACTATAGATCCTATATCATAGTATGATCCAGATGGAGGAGAACCATTAGAAAGGTTAAAATTGCTGTAAGATGCGGACGGAGTGAAAGGTAATCCAGCTAATCTATTAGCTGTTAGGTTTGCACTCCAGTTTGTCGCGTTAGATGTAACAGTAACTCCTGTAGTATCTAGTATGTTATTCGCACCATACGAGATACCTTCTGGGTTACATCCATAGTCTATCTCGTCAATACAACAGCATCTAGCGATGCTCATTCTAATACCCATCATAAGCCCCTTATAGTCTAGTCTTCACATTCTGCACCAGTAATACGCCAAGTATTTTCGTCTTCGAACCAAGTGATAAGAACTTCCTTACCGGAAGACACTTTCGTAGTACCTGCCATCCAATCTAGTTTAGCGTCCTGATTCTCAAGAGTATCAGATCCACTTCGCCATATGCTAATCGTACCAATAGTGCCTACTTCTATATCAGCGTCAGCTACTCCTATTTTGACAGTCTGCTGCTGAGGGTTTGACAAGATTACGAACTTGTTATATTCGAGAGAGTAAGAAACCATTCTCAGCCCACTCTGGATAGTCTCATCGAATGGGTTATACACTTCGATCTCATAGGCGTCTTCATCCTTCTGTACCTCTAGCTCGCCCGAGGCAGCCGTAGACGCACTAACTCCGTAGTAGGCATAAGCAGTACCACTAGACATAGTTATGACCTCAGAGGCTTCACTGGTTGCGTCTATGGTGGCATCTACTTTAGCGAGGAAGCTAGTAGGCCGCTGGTTCATGTCGATAGCTATGTAGAGAGTTTTGTCAGACTCGAAAGCACCTACTTTTGAGGCATCATACCAGCTAAGGATCTTAAAGTGTCCTACAGGGGCTATTGGCCTCAGATCTGTGCTAAGTGTCTCGTCGGGAACCATGTAGTAAGAAGAGTCGAAGCGGCCTTCTCGTATCTCTGACTGCTTGTCATAGTATAGCTCAAGAGCTTCTACAGCTACTAAAGCTATTCCAGATACGACGATACGACCGCCGAATCCAGAGGTACAGCCTTCACCGAGAGTAAAGCCATAGTTGCCGTGACGTTCTCCGTCAGTAGCATCTACAGGCTCTACGATGTACGAAGGAGGCCCATCTAGCACGTTAACATAGTTTACGGTAGATACTATTCTTACGGGCTGGAACGGGGCTACGTCATCTACATCGTCATTAAGAACCGCACTAGCTATCACAGACTGACTCAATAGAGGAGGTAGAATCCCGTTAGAGGCTCCTCCGTTATAAAAATCTCTGTGCATGTCAAGAAGGCCATTCCATTGAGAAGCAGATATACCTCTGCCACTGTTAGGAGATGCTTTCTGATAGTTCATCTGTGCCATAGTTTCACCCCTTTAGAGTTACGATGTCGGTATTCCGACCATGCCTAGTTCGTTAAAGTCTGTTTGATCGTAGATGTTATGCGTGACTACTTCAGTTAGATTACGTACTGTCTTGTCGTAGCCATCTGTGCTTGTCTGTTTCACTTCCTCATATCTAGCATCAATAACCATCCAAGGATTAGCTCTAACTATCTCAACACTTTTAAGCCCGCCTTGATCGTAATAAGAGAAAGATTCTGGAGTTCCTATGGTCGGAGTACGGTATTCGAAGTTATAGGTTACATCCCAGTTATTATCTCCTCGTTGAGATAGCTCCATCCCCGTGAACATCGTGGTATTCACAGCTAATCCGTTCCACTCAGCGTCGTTAGAGTGCCATAACTGATTGAATCTAGCTCTCTGCCATTCAGGAGTAGCCACTGAGTACGAGATGACAGTCTTAGCTGTTATAGTTACAATAGGTACGTTATACTCTATACCCTCTGGAGGTAGCATAGGGCTTTGCTGATTGATCGCATAAGCGTCAAGAATTTCTGAGTTCCAGATGTGCATGTCATCGCCCATGTCAAACTTATATACACGGCGAGCATTTATACCGAACTGTCTAACTTCACTCATAGTATTGAACGAGACTGTGAGGCTAGTATTGTCTTCAGGCTCTTGAGGATCTTTAGCTGTGTTAGTGCTTCCACCACCACCCCCTCCCCCTGCTGATATATCAGGAGTCTTCCAAGTGACTTTACCTTCGTACAATGTCTTATCAGGATCTGAGAATATAGGCGTAACCTCGTACTCAGGCTGGACACAGAGATACGTAGCTACAGGGATGTCACTAGGTACGTACGCCCCTAACGCTAGGATAGCGTCCTGAGTGTCTGCATAATCGAACATGTGGTATGTACGACTTGTTGACGCACTCTTAGAGTTCCAGTTCATAGTTCTGGAGTCTTGCTTCTCTTCTATATAAGCCATATCTTATTCCCCTTGTTAGGTGTAGTTAGTTTACGTTAAGTGAAAGCCTAAGCCATCCAGATACCTTTAGTTGGTCTGTCCTTCTTTAGTTCCTTCTCGATACGTACGAGCGTACCAAGCTGGTCTTTCATAATCTGGTTCATGCCTTTGGATAGATTAGCAGACACCTCAGCCGCAGATCTGCCAGTAGTAGCACCAGTAGTAGTTAGAGTGTCAAAGGTGACCTTCTCAAACTCCTTCTTACGCTTCTCTGCCATTTCTTTCTCGAACTTCTCTTGGTCTTCATTAGATGACTGTGGGAAGTCAAACCACTGACTGCCTTGTGCGACATAATCAGCAGCTAGTTCCTCAAACCTAGTCTTCTTTGCTGCGTCATTGAGATCCGTAGTAGCTCCCTCTGCTTTTTTTAGGTAGTCTATTAGCTCTTCCAGTTTAGTAATCTCAAGATCTAGCTCATCTGAAGTCTGGTAGACATCGTAGTCGGACTTCCTCCACTTGTTAAGCATCTCCGTCATCTTCTCTTTGTTAGTGATGCCCTTATATTTCGCCATCCACTCGGCAGCACCTACACCGTCTCCACGCATCGCGGCTGCGATACCCATCCCTACTGCGACAGCACTCTTTAGCAAAGTCTTCATCGACCAAGATAATGTGCGGAACCATCCTCTAATCATCACAAACCAAGGTTTCCATCCAGTGCCTAGCATGTCATTTAATGCAGTGAAGAGTGCCTTCTTCATACCAAGCGTCATCATTTTCCAAGCTAATTCGAACTCTTTAATACGTGCTGCTTTGATAGCATAACCAAAAGCGTCATTGAGTGATCTATATAGCTCGCCGGTTATTGACGTGATGTTCTTTAGTAGGTTCTCCCATTCGTAGAAGCTGGCTAAGACAGCGGTGAAAGTACCGAGTATAGCTACGACTCCAGTAACTATAAGCCCTATAGGGGTTGCAATAGCAGCAATAGTAGATATTAACCCACTTACGATAGTGCTTATTGATGCGAACGTAGTAGCTAGAACTGTAGTCACACCTGCGAATGCCAACAGAGATACAGCACCCCCAGCGAGTCCGAGGAATACAGCAGCTAAAACGCCGCCTATCCAGTTGAATCCTGCTATTAAATCTGTAACGACGATGGCCCATTGGGACAAGGTTTTAGCTATAATGTCTACGTAAGGAATGATAGCGTTACCAATCGTAACAGCTAGAGCGTCAAAGGCTGAGACAAGTCGGTATAGAGTTCCACCGATTCCAGCGTCCATAGTCAGAGCGACCTTCTTAGTTAGGCCATCAATGTTTTGCATTTCGTCTGTCATCTTCTGAATAGCTTCATAGTTATCTGCTCCGACGATTCCACCTTTGATACCTAGCCGCCCGAATAGATCCTGCATGGCTGCGGCTTTCTCAAGACCTCCCATGCCTTCCATTGCTTTGGACACTTGAGCGAAGATCTGAGGAAGCTGTCTCAAGTCACCTATCGAGTTTGTGAGCTTGATAAAAGAGCCATTTACTTTAAGGACTCCACCGTCCATCTGTGCCATTTCACGATAAAGGGCGTTGAGGGTTGTTCCTGCTTTAGATCCTGTGATACCTACGTTCCCTAGAAACGCCAGCATAGCAGCCGTTGTATCTATTGTTTGATTGTAATCCTTCGAAGTCTTACTCGTATACTCCATAGCTTCGCCAAGCTGAGTAATGTTTAGCTGGGCATTTATAGTGGCGTATGTTAGTGAGTCTGTGACTTTCTGTATGTTCTCAAGGTTGTGAGATAATCCGTAAGCGTTAGCGGTTCTAGTTGCAATAGCAGAGGCTTCGTCTAGCGTAACCCCTGTGGCAGTTGCGAAGTCTAGCATAGCACCCGACATCTGCTTAATACCATTAACACCAATACCTGCCTGTGCCATAGTAGCCATCAAAGACGAGACCTGTCCGATGGTGTATCGAGTCGAGCCGCCGAGTCTGACGGCTTCTTCTGTAAGCATCTTCAAACCTTCAGGCTTTATGCCTGTAATACGGGCTTGAACCTTACGCATGTTGTTATCTAGCTCTACAGCACTCTTGCCTGCTTTGTAGAGACCTGTACCTAGTACGATTGCAGCGGCTCCCATAGCCATACCTGCACGCCTTGCCCGTGTAGCCATTCGATCTAGTCTAGCAGATACTTTACGAAGTGCTGGTGACATCTTGTCTGTGAGCGATAGTATTACGTTAGCTCTTGTGGATGGATTCATGGGGTTAGCCCTTTGTGTTCAGGTTGGCGAATAGGTATCGGAATCTCTTTCGAGTCTTTTCTGCTGGAGCTTTTAAGAAGTCTCTTTTTCGGTAGTGGCACTTCTTGTAAGTCATGGGCCACTTAATTTGGCCTCTAATAGACTTACCTGCGAAGTTAGAACCATCTTGCTTATCCATAGCACGGAGATGGTCGATGTCCATAGGTAGCTTAACTTGCTTGTTATTGCCACCCATAGCGTGGACTTTATCTCCATCGAACTTAGTGTTCTTTCCATACTTCACATTCATATCAGGCCCGATACGGAACTCGAATCGTTTGACCTGCTTGAAGGTGACGTATTGAAGACCTGCTTTACCTTTAGCACGCTTCTTAGGTGCTTTAGGTGGGGTAGATGGCGGGAAGGATGCCCAGCTATAGCCTTTGTAGCCAGTCTTAGGCTGTCTAGCTCTAGCCATGCCGTTCTTCATGTCTTTGCGACAGAAGCCAGCAGCCTTGAACATCCTACGCTCAGTCTCTTTGAGAACCTTTGCACTTTCGTTCTTTAGCCAAGTAGAGAAGGACTGATTGCCTGTGTAGCTACCAACCCTTAACTTCATCTTAAACATGCTAGGCATAATAAACCTCAAAAGTGTTTCTTCATTGACCGCAGCTTATCACTGGTTAGATCAGACTTGTTATCCTGATAGAACTTATGGAACTGCTTAACTGTTACGTTCTTAGCACCCTTCATCGACGCATATAAAGCTAGATGGTACGAAAGCCTATCCCATCTTTCATGCTCACAAGAATCCCGCATAAGAACAAGTTGGTGGAAAGACAGCGAGTGGGGTAGAATCCCCAGTATCCCTGCTGACTCCCACACGAACTTATACATTCTAACGCTTATTGCTTCTTGCTCAGCTTTAGTAACTCTTCGTCGATCCTTGGAACCATGTTCTCCCTCAGTTCCATCTCTTCCTTCTCGATCAGAAGAATCGCTCTCTCCATGCCCACGTTCACCGAGTCCACTATCAGTCGAAGTGCCTTCCGCTTGTGGGCAGGTAAAAAAAGCACGATGCCCTCGATCAGTGCTGAGGTAGCTTCTGCCACCACTTCACCATCAAAGCCTTCATACATCTGGTCGAGTGTCATTCCTCGTGATTCCCTTTCCGAGTCTAGGATGATGTCGATCATGCTCAGGAGAATCTCGATGTTATCATGAGAAGCCAGCTTAGTCATCCAGTTGTCGTCACTGTTGAACGATTCTGTGATGTCAATCCCTAGCTTAGATTTCATAGCCAAGTAATGGCCGATATTGATAGCGAGAGTCCAAATGTTACCTTTAGAGTCTTTAAATTGTGTAGCTTCCATCATAACGCCCCTTATGAGTTTATAGTTCCATGTTAAGATCGTCTTCGATCTCAATCATTGTTTCTTCTTGAATTGGTTTAGGCTGGATCATGTCTCTGATCTCGCCGACTGTACAACGTACTTCTAAGCCCAACTCTTCAGCGATCTCAGGATTGAGACTAACCATCTGGCTGTCGCTAAGGTCAAGCATCCACTCTAGATTCTTCATAGTAGTTTCCTTAAAAAAGAGGGGGCTACGAATTGTAACCCCCTAAGCATCTATTACGACTACGCCCAGACAGGGGCTCCACCTGCTCCGGTTCCGGTTTGTCGGACGGGGCAGAAAGAGAGGCTGATGGTCATTCCATCAGTAAGAGGCTGAGCAATGTCGGATTGAAAGCATTGGCCGGTGAAGTAAAGACCTTCACTGCCAGTGCTGTGCAATGCGGCAATCGTCATAACGTCACGATCTAAGCACTTCTGAATGAAGGCTTTAGATGCAGTGTTATAGGTAAGAGTCGCTGTTACTTCGACTTCAATCATCGAAGGGCAGTAACGCTTGAACTGGCTACGACGGTCAGTAACTTCTGTTTTATCAACAGAGATAGTTACGTTAACGTCACGGGCAGTGTCAATGTCTGCAAGTCCAGCAACAGCAGAAGGATCAGCACCAACGGTGTCTGAATACTGTAGAAGGCCATTAAAGCCAACTTGTGCAGTTTCTAAAGGCATCTAAATATCTCCTAGCTGAGTGTTGACCATGCAGGAACGGAACCGCTAGAAGCAGGTGCGAATGAAACAGAGTAAGTCTGTCCATCAGCAAGAGGCTGAGCGATGTCGTTCGAGAATACGTATGCGTCGAAGGCGATTCCTTGTGCCGAAGCAGAAAGATCACCATCAAAGACACCGACGACAAGTCGGGTTCGAGCGATACAAGCAGTACGGATAGTAGACTGAGTAGCGTCATTGCTATCGTAGGTAAGTGTGGCTGTGATTTCACAGTCTAGTCCACCAGCTACGTAGTTCTTGAACGCACTCGTTCTATCTGATACGTCTGATTTGTCCGAACTGATCGTGACGTTAATGTCGCGGGCAGATGGGACTTCTGTGTAAGAGGCTACCAAGGCAATGTCAGCGTCAGCGGAACCTATGCCCAAGCTACCATCAAATCCAGTACATGACATAATTAAGTCCTGTTCTTATAGAAACGGTAATTGAAATTGGAAATGGCGAACATGACACCAGCTTCGTCAACCTGATCGGGATCGAACAGATTGTCCATCTCGAAAGGTGGCACTAAGCAGAAGGTTCCATCAGCAGTAGTTAGCTGGCGGTTCGACTTGAGGCAGATCCAGTCTTGGATGTCCTCAGCCATGTTCAACCCGTCATCGAGATCAGAGTCAGAGCCAATCGGGTAGCTAAGGCCAACACCGATAGTGTACTGAATGAACTCGTTCGATCTATCTTGCTCTACAGACACTTTGCCTTGTAGTGCTACTTTGATCTGAGGCGTTAAGTCCTCTCGTTTGATCCTCGGAACTAACTGTCTTACAACAGTAGCGGTTCCGAAGGTTGTCTCGTTTAACTTCGCAGTTACAGCGTCAGTTAGGTTTACGGCTACGCCCATGTTATATCTCCTTGGTGTGAACTCGATAAACAGTTAAGTTAGCGTCCTCTTTAGAGAACACATCATCAGCACCATCTTGGGTGACCTGATACTGCTTTACGACTCCGTTAATTACTTCGGTGATAATGTCATAACGAGCAGGCTCGACGGGTTCGCCGCCGATGTTGTAAGCCGAGATGTCAATAAGGTAATCTCTGTTCTTACTAAATAACGTAGACCCATCTGCTTGGAAGGTTGACGATCCAGAGAATCCGACGGTAGCCATAAAAGGAGCCGAAGTGTTTAAGCCTCGGCTCACAGTTATGGATACGCCTCGAATCTTCTTATGGGCAACCCTGCTCGCTAGATAGGCTCTATAAGCTGGGTTACTCATTGAACTAGCTCTTGACTGCTTCGGTGTGAGTGATAGCGTCAGTTGTGATAACTGGAACGCCAGCAACATTGTCAACCAAAGGTGCAGGTGCGCCAGTTGCGTTGGTTGCTGTTCGTGAAGCACGAAGATCGAACTGTGACTTACGGTTCATGATGCACAAGTCAGGAGCGTGTCCAGCTGGGAATCGCTCAAGAGCTTGGTAGATCAAGTCGTCTGTTAGGCCGTTAGAAGCGTCTAGGTTGACGATTCGAACGATGCTGAAAAGGCTTCCGAAGAATCCACCGACCCACATGCATCCTGGGGTGTAGTATGCAGGGTAGTTCTTGCCAGATCCGTCGATGAAGTTCTGAACTTCAGTCTGTCCGAGTTGAACAGCTTGCTCTCCGTTGAAGACCAATCCGCACTCAGCCGAGTTACGACGAAGCATGTAAACAGAAGAAGTTGCACCAACAGCCGAACCACCAGCGTCTACGACCATTTCGTCGCCAAGACCGTCTAGGTTGCTGCTGTCTGCAAGACCTTCGAATCCACCAGAGTTGAAGCCAGTTCCGTTGATCCACTGGTTCTCTAAATTGAACAAAGCAGATTGAACGTGACGAAGACCTTCACGAGCGATGTACTGCTCACGTCCACCAGCCAAGCGGCTAGAATCAGCAACAGCTTTGTCAACGGCCCAAGACCAATCGAGGATCTTAAGGTCGATGCTGTCGATTCGATCTACAGAGTGATCGAAGTCACGTCCAGCGTTCTCGGTGCGGAATCCAGTAACAGGAAGCTGAGTCATAACGCTTTGCTTATGAACGATTCCGTTAGAAGCAGGAATTGCAGGAAGAGAAGCGATAACAGGAGCAGCAGCACGAACTTCCGAAGTCTCTTGTCCAGAAAGATCGTAAGCGTCTGCAACCATGTCAGCTACGGTTAAAAAATCATTTGCCATCAGTAGTGTTCCTTAAATAGGAGTTAGAAAAATGCCCCACACGGAAGGGGGCGAAAAGTGAAAATAGGGTTACTTAATTGTTACTTTGAATCCATTACCTTTTGACTCAACAGCTTCGCCGTTGTTGCCAGAAAGTGGTTGATCCTCAGTTTGCTCTGAAAGTTCGATCTGAGCTTTAAGGCTTTCGATCTGCTCTTTTTGAGACTTGATGTACTCTGCTTGTGCGGCTTGGAAATCCATGCCATTCATGAAGAAGTCTAGTCCAGCTTCTTTGCCGAAGTTCTCGATGTACTGACCGAGTTCTTCTTTCGAGAAGTGACCTTTTTCTACTGGAGACTCAGCAGCAGGTGAGCCACCGTCTACAATGTCTTCAACTTCATCAACTTCAGGAGCTTCTTCAACTTCAGGAGCTTCTTCAACTACT
>Ga0181406_1000311_pt1 | contig 18911 bp, 18 predicted proteins | sample 29SPOviralmetaG_FD_130135 | JGI IMG/M metagenome (GOLD analysis project Ga0181406, IMG submission 130135) | Marine viral communities from the oligotrophic San Pedro Time Series (SPOT) site, San Pedro Channel, CA, USA - 29 SPOT_SRF_2011-12-20 | ecosystem: Environmental > Aquatic > Marine > Strait... | reverse complement strand
GCATGAGAACACATATCATCTAATGCGTAATATTCTCCTTCATAGTTAAATAAAGCAATTTGCTTACCTCCAAGATTTATAACTTTTGAACTATTTAATGATAATTCTGAAGTTTTCAAAGTTTTAATTTTATCCATTTACTTACCTTTTGAAATATTCGTATATTTTGATTCAATTATATCTGCAACATTGTCATGAATTATATTCCAGCTAGAATCATTAATGATTTCATTAAAGAAACCCTTGATTAGCATTTTATCAGCATCAACCTTACTTATACCTCTAGACATAACATAGTGATATATTTCATCTTCAATTGGCCCAACAGAAGAGCCATGACTACAAATAACATCATCACAAAGTATTTCTAAATTAGGTACAGATTGTGCAGCTGCTTCTTCACTAAGCAAAATATTTCGATTTTCCTGATGTGATTCAGTTTTTACTGCACCCTCAGCTATATGAATTGTTCCTGTAAAGATTGAACTACTTCTATCTCCTAATACACCCTTTGTAATCATGTTTGAGTTTGTATTTTTTCCTAGGTGGTTTACAAATACCCTACTGTCATGTGTTTGTGCGCCTTCACCAAAATATACTCCATCTAAGTAGAATCCTGAGCCATCTCCAATCAAATCGATATCCATTCTAGAACGTGAAAGCTCACCCCCCATACTTATAGTGTGAATCTTTAAATTTGCATCTTTAAGCAATTTTGCATATATTGAGTTTGCAATGTTTACATCTTCTAAACTTGTAACTGAAAGTATAATTTCTAAATTAGAATTTTCTTTTAAAGATAATTCAATTATCGGATACGCATTTCCTTTTACGGAATTGTTAAGGTTAAAGTACAATTTTGCAGTTTTATTTTTTTCTACACATACTCCAACATAAGGTATGGAATTCTCATCTGACTGAAAATTAATTGTATAATATTCATCTACATCGTCTTGAAAGTCAATTCTAAATCCACCAGTAACTTTTTCAAATTGTTCAATGTTGAACTTATCAAATGGCCTTTTTATTGAATTATCTATTAATGGCTCGCTTATATCATTGATATTAGTTATCTTTACTTGTTTCTTATCAGAATTAACAATTTGAGAGAAGCCATTAAAATCTATATCTGAGTTATTAGACTGTTGCACTTCTTTAGTACTACCAATCTCAATATCATTAAGTTCAAAGATTTTCTTACCTAAATATTTCCAGTCTTCATCCTTTGCAGATATTTTATTAAAATCACTAGACGACATTGATTCTAATTTTTTTTCAAATAAATTGGAATTCAAGGATTATCCTAATTACTAACCGACTGCGCCGGCTTCAATCATATTTAATTCAATTAGTTGGTTAAACTCCATCGCATATTCCATAGGTAGAGTTTTTGTAAATTCTTCCACAAAGCCAGCAACGATCATAGATGTTGCTTCAGATTCAGAAAGCCCTCTACTCATTAGGTAAAATAATTGATCTTCACCTACTTTTGATACTGTAGCTTCATGGCCGATTTCAGCTGATGCCTCTTCTATTTCCATATATGGGTAAGTATCAGATCTTGAATCATCATCAAGAATTAATGCGTCACATCTTACAAAACTCTTTGCTGTTTCAGCTCCATCTTCTACTTTGACTAAACCTCTATATGCTCCTCTACCCCCACCTTTAGATATTGATTTAGATGTAATTAATGAGGTTGTATCTGGTGCAAGATGTACCATTTTTGCTCCAGTATCTTGGTGTTGGCCTGCATTTGCAAAAGCAACGGATAACACTTCACCATGGGCTCCAGGTTCCATTAAATATACAGATGGATATTTAACAGTTAGAGAAGAACCAATATTTGCATCAATCCACTCCATTGTTGCATTAGCAAAAGCTTGCGCTCTTTTTGTAACAAGATTGAAAACGTCGTTAGACCAATTTTGTATTGTTGTATACCTACATGTACCTGAGGGTTTAACTACTATTTCAACAACAGCAGAATGAAGAGCATCTGTTGTGTAAACAGGTGCAGAACATCCTTCTATATAATGTACAGATGCTCCTTCGTCTACAATAATTAATGTTCTTTCAAACTGACCCATGTTTTCAGCATTAATTCTGAAATAAGCTTGCAAGGGGTCTTCAATATGAACACCTTTAGGAACGTAAATAAACGACCCACCGGACCATACTGCTGAATTTAGTGCAGCAAATTTATTATCACCCGGAGGTATTATAGTCCCAAAATATTCTTTGACTAATTCAGGATATTCTCTGACTGCTGTATCCATATCGCAGAAAATAACTCCGAGTTGTTCAAGATCTTCTCTATTTCTGTGGTAAACAACTTCACTCTCATATTGAGCTGTGACACCAGCCAAGTAACTTCTTTCAGCTTCAGGGATTCCAAGTTTTTCATATGTTTCCTTAATTTCATCTGGAACCATATCCCATGAGTCAGCTTGATCTTCTGTAGGCTTTATATAATAGTAAATATCATCAAAATCTAGAGAATCTAATTTCTCTTTTGCAACCCATTCGGGCATGGGTTTATCCAAAAATCTCTTATATGCTTTTAGTCTAAAATCAAGCATCCATTCAGGTTCTTCTTTTATCTCAGACATTTTACGTATAATGTCTTCATTTAATCCCTTTTCAGGCTTAAATACATTCTTTTCTGGATCAGACCAGCCCAATGAATACTTACCTAAATTAATATCAACATTTGCCATACTCTTACTCTAATAAGGTACTGAATCAATCGGAAAAGTATTGATTTAATTTATTTCTGTTTTTAAGTTAATCTTAAAGTCATGCCAGCAATTTTTATAAATCCTACAAATAAAGAACATGAAAAGTTATTACAAAAGTTAGATATTCAAAATCAAGATTTAAGAGTTTTTGCTTCAGATAAAATACCCACTGATTTCATTGAAAGACTTCCAGGAAAAAAAGCAATTGGAGATATTGAAGATGATAGTCATATTTCTACTGCCTCAGAGGGTGCTTATTGTGGAATTTTTCATGAAGATATAGAAAGTAGATTACGGAAAGTATTTATAGATTCAATACATAATTCTTCACTAAAGAGAATTATTTGGATATCAACAAAAGAGCCCTCCGAGAAAATTTTATCCATAAAAAATCTTGTATATATTAATTATGTTGAAGGAGTAAATTATCAAGAAAAGGTTTTAGAGCTTGAAGAAGTAGAAAAAATTAAAGATTCAATTATTAACTTAAAATAAATTTATTCCATATTTTTTTGGAAAATAAGCAAATATTTCAAACCTTTCCCATGAAGCCTTAATGTAATCATAGATATCGTAAGATTTTCCCATATACCTAACTTCAAAATGAACATGCGGAACTGTTCCATCTGCATTTCCAGAGTCTCCCACATATCCAATTGTTTGCCCAGCAATAACTTCTCCACCTAAATAAATACCATCAGCAAATGCAGTGTCCCTGCCTCCAAGATTATCATTACCATTTATATCATCATCTAGATGAACATACAAAGAAAGCCACCCATTCTGATGATCTATTGCAATGTAGTAACCAGAAGATTCTGAATATGAAATAGTGTTAACACGTCCATCTGCAATAGCAACAATAGGAGATCCTTTTTTAGCTCTTATATCAATGCCCTCGTGAACTCTTTTTCCATTTCCCCTTATCTCTCCCCAGTCGTCATAAAAATGAGACATTATATTCTTTACCGGAAAGACCATAGATTCTAAAAATTCTGAGTGTTTAGCATTTAAATTAGGTTGATGACTCATGCTAGTTAATATAAAAAATCCTATAAATACGAAACTTGTTCTCTTTAACATGTTGTTAGTTTAAAAGATGTAAAATTTAGTTATGAAAAAAAATTCATATTTTAAAATTGGATCTGGATCAAGAAAAGGTTTTGTTTCTAAATTTCAAGACAATGAATTAAAAGAAACTATTAATCAAAATCAGGTATCGACATTAAGAAATCAAATTATTACTAAAAGTTCAGAAAATATGAATGAATTAATTAGTAATTGTGTATCTCTGACCGTAACATCGCCCCCTTATAACATTGGAAAAGACAGTGACGAAGATTTATCAGATGATGAATACTGGAAAATGATAAAAAAAGTATTTGAAGAAGTATACAGAGTGACTCAGTCTGGAGGTAGATTGGTTGTAAATGTTGCAAACCTTGGGAGAAAGCCATATATTCCATTTTCTAAATACTTTATAGAGATAATTATGGAAATTGGATTTCTAATGAGGGGTGAGATAATATGGCAGAAATCTAAAGGTGCTAATGCCAATTTTGCCTGGGGTAGTTGGCTTTCACCTTCAAATCCAGTAATTCGTGATATTCACGAGTACTGTTTAGTCTTCTCTAAGGACTCAATGAAAAATTCAACTAAAGGAGAATCAACAATCGAAAAAGAGGAGTTTATGGAATCAACTTTATCAATTTGGAATATTAACCCAGCTAGAGCAAAGAAAATAGGTCACCCCGCTCCATTTCCTATTGAATTAGCAAAAAGATTTATAAACTTATACAGCTTTAAAAAAGATCTTATTCTAGATCCTTTTATTGGCAGTGGGACAACTGCAATTTCAGCAAAATTGCTAGATAGAGATTACATTGGATATGAATTAAACCCCGATTATGTTGAAATAGCTAAAAAAAGAATAGAAAATGAAGTTAGTTAACTAAGTCCCATGCTGAAAAAAGCTCTTTATAAATATCATTGTTATTTAATAAGTTTTCATGGTTATCAAATCCAACTAGCTTACCTGTATCCATGACAATAATTTTTTCTGCATTAAGTATAGTTTCTAACCTGTGAGCTATAACTATCGAGGTTTGATAATCTAAAAGCTTATCAGTAGCATCAAGTATTGAATTTTCAGATTCAATATCTAAATTTGCAGTAGCTTCATCAAAAACAATGATCTGCCTTCGTGCTAGTACAGCTCTCAGCAGTGCTATAAATTGTCTTTCTCCTGCAGAAATATTTGAGCCTCTCTCCCCAACATTTTGCATTAGACCATTTTCATATCGGTTAAACCATTTTAAAACTCCTATTTCAGCAAGTTCTTTTTCTAATTCTATATTTTCTGGATCTGAATAAATTAGATTATCTCTAATTGATCCTCTAAATAAAAAACTTTCTTGGGGAACATATGCGATATTTTTCCTTGCCCACCTTTGTGTAACATTTTTTGAAGATTCACCGTAAAACTTAACATCCCCTTTGGTTGGTAAGTAAAATCTAAGTATAAGTTTTGCAATCGTGCTTTTACCAGCTCCTGTTTCTCCTACAATTGCAATTTTTTCACCTTTGTTAATTGAAATATTTATATCATGTAAGACTGTATCTCTACCATAAGAGAAGTTTACATTTTCAAACTCAATAACCCTACTTGACTCCATTTGTGGTTCAACATCACCTGTTTTGCTTAATACTTGTTCTTCATCAAGTATTGAAAATACTTTTTTCATAGAGGAGCCTGCAGACCGAAGTACATCATAGTTAAAAGAAAGTTGAATTAGTGGGTCAAAAAAATAATTTAAATAGAATAATAATGCAACTAATTCACCAACCGATAAAGATCCTTCGTTAATTCTTATTGATGCAAACCATATGACAACAGCAATAGATGTAACTCTGGTAATTTCTAAAAAAGGGAAGTATATTGCAATATTTTTTGCAGATTGCATATTAGCTTTTAAGTGTTGATCATTTATATTTTTAAATCTATCAAACTGAGTTTTTTCATCTGAATAAGCCTGTATGATTCTTACTCCTGAAATGCCCTCCTGAAGAGATGACAGAACTTGACCAATCCACTCTCTTATTGACCAATAAGCTTTATCAGCATGATTACGGAATATTCTTGTAGCTACCCCTAATAATGGCAAAATCAAAAATGATAACAATGCCAACTGAGCATCTACTAAAAATACAGCAACTGTAGCTCCAAAAATTGTTAGCAAAGCAGTAATAACACTACTTGCACCTTCCCGTGCAAACTCATTCAAGCTTTGCATGTCTGATGTCATACGGGCAACTAATACACCTGTTTTATTTTTTTCAAAGTAACTAATATCAAGAGAAGATAAGTGTCTAAAAAGTTTTTCTCTTACACTTTTAACATACGATTCTCCGACTAAGCCAATCGCAAGAAGAGCCTTGCTTGTAACGAAATAAAGTAAAATTAATATGATGAAATAATAAAGACTCTGTTCTAACAAGTATGAGTAATTCGACTTCAAGACTCCTTCATCGATACCTCTTGATATTAATTGCGGGCCAACCATCCTTAGTGCAGATCCAGCCATAGCAATCAACGAACTCCACAGAAACGGCCTTCTCACTTCAGGAACCAACCTAATTGAACGTAAAAAAGTATTATTTTTCATTTTTTAACTGCGCTCGTCTGATTTTCTAAAAATAAAGACTTATAACTTTCGATTTCTTTTATTAATTTTGTGTGACTACCTTGTCCTCTAACTTTTCCATTTTCAAGGTAAATAACTTCGTCACATAGTTCAATAGTTGGGACCCTATTGGTAATTATTAATGTAGTCATATTAGACATTACTTGTTTAAGCTCATTTCTTATTTCCTCTTCAGTGGATGCGTCAACCGCAGAAAGTGCATCGTCAAGTATTAAAATTCTTGGCTCACGTAAAATTGCTCTAGCTAAAGCAATTCGTTGTCTTTGTCCTCCAGAAAGTCCATAACCCCTTTCTCCTACCTTGGTTTCGTATGACTCAGGTAGCTGTGCAATAAATTCATGAGCTCTAGCAATTAATGCAGCATTTTTTACCTGTTGTTGTGTGGCTTCATCTGATCCTAGAGAAATATTTTCTCTAGCTGAATTTGAAAATAAAAAGCTTTCTTCAAAAGCAAGACTTACTTGAGATCTTAACTCATCCAGCTTTACATTCTGAATGTCTACTCCATCTATTTCAATTTTTCCTGATTCAATATCGTAAAGTCTCGGAAGTAGATAAGCCAGAGTTGATTTTCCAGAACCTGTAGACCCAACAACTGCAACTGTTTTTTTTCCTTCTATTTCAAAAGATAAATTATCGAATATCTTTTCATCACCATACCTAAAATTAACATCTGAAAATTTTAAACTTCCATTACCTGTCTCAGGGAATCTTTCAGATAAAGTGCCATCGATGATTGTTGGGGCCTCGTTAAGTAAATCTAAAATTCTATTACCAGCAGTTACACTAGATGGTATTTCGGACAAAAACCAAGCAGTAATTCGTAATGGCCATAGAAGCAAGAATACATATTGAGTAAAAGCTATAAAATCACCTAAAGTTATTAAGTCATTTATTGATAAATAACCACCAAGAAGTAGGACAAGTAGTGTTATCAACATCGGTATTAATTCAAACATTGGAATAAATTTTGTTCTTAAATTTAAATATTCGAGTGAAGTATTGTAAATTCCTGAAATTGCTGACTCTACTTTAGAAGAGGCAAGTTCTTCATTTCCAAAAGCTTTAACAACCCTAATTCCTCCAAGTTGCTCCTCTACTTCTGTTGTCATCTTTGCTTCTGCTTCCTTAACTCTTAACGAAATCCCTAATGCTTTTGATGAAAAGTTGGAAGCTAACCATAAGACTGATGGAATTGACAAAAGCACTAGCAAGCCTAAGGGCAAACTCAAGCTGAGTAGGGTAATGCTTAGAATAATAAGAAGTAAAATATTTGCGGTAGCTAGTGGTGCAATTGCAAAGGCAAGTCTTACCTGGGAGGCGTCACTTGAAGCCCTTGCCATTAATTCCCCTGTTGGAACTTTATCATGGTAATTAAATGCCAGCTTTTGCATATGTGTAAAAATTCTGTTTCTTATTCCAGCTTCTACATTAAAAGATACATGCATGGAGAAGTACCTTCTGATACCAATTGTTGAAGCACGTAAGTAGCCAGCAATCAGCATGAAAGAAATAAGTACAATTAACATTTGTCTATTTTCTAAAACAATTGCATCATCAATAATTCTTTTAATTATGTAGGGCTGTATAACAATCAAGAAACACCAAATTACAGCTGAAGCCATTGAAATCACAAAACTTTTTTTGTTTTCTTTAATACCATCTTTATAAAAATTTACAGCTTTTTTAAATTCAGGAGTTTTAAAAATTTTAAACATGTAATCCAATCATAAATGATTTAAATATTTAAAAAATAAATGAAAGGACTTTGTGCATTATTTCACAAGCATATTAATGTTTGAAATGTGAGCGATGTTTTAGATAAAAAAATTGAAAAAGTATTAGATTCTGCCGATCGCATGTTTATTGCTACAAGTGTTGGTGGAAACTCTTCTGGTGCTTCAGTATTTTTTAGCAGAGACGGTGAAGATTTGGTATTTTTTACATTTCACCCTACTAGAAAAGCTGAACAAATTAGATTAAATCCCCGTGTTCATGTTGTTATATGGCCAAAAGGCCAAGAAGGAATTGAGGGCCTCCAAATTGATGGAGAGTGTTACAAGATAAAAAATGAAGATGAAAAAGAAAAAGCCTACAATCTTGTTTTAGAAACTACAGATGCATTCAAAGAATTTATGGAAGATGATTTTCTTATAAAAAATGATGTTGTCGGTTATTACAGAGTAAAGCCCACAACAATAAAATATGTTAATTTTTTTCAAGAAGAAAAATTTGAATGGAAAACTATTCCATCCAATAAAACTTCAGCTGTAAAGATGGCTTTAAAATTAGGACTAAAAAGAATTGGTCTTTGGTTAAGAACAATTAGAGCTCCTTTTCTTACTGCTACTTTTGCACCAATATTTATAGGGGCAGCTGTAGCTTGGAGTGACCTAAAAGAGTCTGGTCTAGATTCAGCATGGTCATGGAAAATGTTTTGGCTAGTTTTGGCTGGTGCTTCACTAGCTCAAGTAGCTACAAATTCATCAAATGATTATTTTGATCATACATCAAATGCAGATGAAATAAACAAAGTAGCAAGTCCATTTAATGGTGGAAGCAGGGTAATTCAGGTTGGCCTTATGACACCTGGCCAAGTATTAATTACTGCACTGATGAGCATTGCCGGGACAGTTGCAATTGGTCTTTATTTAAACCAACAAGTGAGTGGTGGATATTTTGCAAACACTCCAATTTTATGGTCTGGAGTATTGGGAACATTCTTAGCTCTTGGTTATACAGGCGATCCTGTAAGACTTGGGTATAAAGGTTTTGGTGAAATAGCTATTGCTCTAGGTTTCGGACCTGTTATGGTGATGGGCGCACATTACGTACTTACTTCGCCAATTCATAATAATATTCTTACGAATTGGAACTGGGTTGAAGCTCTAGTTGCATCTTTACCTATCGCAATACTAGTAATGCTTATAGTTTGGATAAACCAATTTCAAGATGCTCCTTCAGATGCAGCGGTAGGAAAAAATACATGGGTTGTCAGAACAGCTGAGCAAGGTGAGTGGATGAAGCTTGAAAAGCCAATGAGGCTTTATAAACAATTTATGATTGAAGCCTTTATTGCTGTAGCTTTTATTGGAGTTCTTAGTTTTTTTACAAATATTGGAACAGCTTATGCATTTATAGCTCTTGCTCCATTAGCTTTAGTTTGGAAAGCTTTCAAAATGGCAGATGAATGGATGATAAAGTGGAATAACCCTGAAGCTGATAGACAAAAAGTTCCTTATGAACTTTTGCTCGTAAATGTTTCAACCATTGGAATTCATTTTCTTACTGGATTGCTTCTAGCTACTGCTTATATTTTATAATTGCCTTCATCAGCAAATTTTTCAAAAATATATAAATTTTATGATTTAATTAATACTGTTTTAACTCTTGGTTTTGATAAATCCTGGAGAGGTATAGCAATTAATCGTCTTAGCGGTACCTCAGTACTAGATCTAGGAAGTGGAACTGGTGCTGCGTTTGAGCAGCTAATAGATTATGAAACTACTGCTATAGACCCAGATAAAAAAATGTTAGAGTTAAATTCATTCGAAAATAAAGTCATAGGAACTGCTGAAAATTTACCCTTTGGTGAAAATAGTTTCGATAATGTTTTGTGTAGTTTTGTTTGGAGGAATGTTTCTGATACAGGCAAAGCCCTTAGTGAAATATATAGAGTTTTAAAACCTGGAGGAAAGCTTGTCCTACTTGATATGACAAGACCAAAAAACCTTTTTTTAAGAACAATTCATAAAGTTGGCACATTTAAAGTACTGCATTTAATTGGCCTTGTTACGTTTAATTTAAAAGAGTATAGATTTCTGTATAGGTCACTTGACTTTTATCCCCAACCTGAAGATCATTTAGTGAAAAACAATTTTAATGATCTCCAAATTGAGAGAATGGGCTTATTTGATTTTGTTTATCTGGCAGTTTTTACGAAATAAATAATTCTTGCAGATTTAAATTTACTGATTAGCTAGAGCTATAAGCAATTGTCCAACCTGGTCTTGTGGTAAGTTTCCAGTTCTTCTGGCAACAACCTTCAAATCTTTATCTAAAAACACCCAGTAAGGAAAGGAGTTAACCCCATAAGCGGTCCCTATATCTTTATCAATGTCATAAATTTGTGTTTCTGACCAACCTTCTTTTTCCAGCCAGTCATGTGGAGGATAATTATCTCTTGATCTGTCAATTGAGGTAGCTACGGCTATAATTTCTACACCCTGTGGAATGCCAATTATATCAATATACTCTTGCATAACTGGAACTTCTTTTTGACAGAATCCACACCAGTGAGCTAAAAACAGAAGAACTTTTGCATTGCCATCTTTTTCTAAAGTGACTATTTCAGAATTTTCGTTTGGCCCTGAAAATATAGGAGCATCAAGTCCTCTTGCAATAGTGTCATCATTTTCTCCAGAATATTCAGGTAGGCCCTGACCTGTAATCGTAGTCTCACCTTCAGGTAGATTCCCATCTAATGGCTCATCAACTAAAGAAACACCAATTGCAACAGCTAAGCCTATTACTAAAACTACTGCTCCTGCGATAATAAAATTTTTATTCAAGTATTTCCTTTCTCGAAATATCATAATACAGCAATGATAAGAATATAGTTAAAAATCCAGTTGTTGCCATAACCGGTATGCTTATAAAACCAAATATGTCTACATATTTTAAATTACAAGGGACATCAATTGCACAGGAACCTCCTCCTCCGCCTCCATTTTGTAGATAAATATGATAGATTCCAATACCTATGCCAACTGCACTAAGGTAACCTATTTTGATCAAAGATTTGTAGAATAAACCAATTATTAAAAATATAGCTATTGGATACATAAGGTAACGCTGATACCAGCAAAATCTGCAAGGAATAAAACCAACGACTTCGGAATAAACAATACTTCCAATGGAGCAAAAAACAGCGACACTAACAGCAAAATTATAGAACTGATCATTTATAATTTTTTTAAATCTCTTTTTTGAAAATATAAAATATAAAATAAATACACATATTGCCCATGCTACAAAAGTAAAGAATCCAAAAAGCGTATTAAAAAAAATAATTAAATCCATATAAAATTTTACCTTAAAAACAATGATAGGCGGACAATGCCGCCTATCATCAAATTTTTGTTATTGAAAAGTCTTAGACTTTTTCTCCAGATTTGATTCTTGCCATTCCAAGAACTAATACACCAAGACCGACTTTGTTAATAATGTCAGCGATTGTGTAAAGTACTTCTCTGATAGCATCAAAATCACCTGCTACTGGTGCTAAATATCCTAAAGGATATATAATCCAGCCAATAAGTATAAGATTTTTGATTTTCTCAAACTGATCTGCTTCTGCCCCTTTGAGTCCCATTCCTTCTGCTTGAAGGTTTCTCATCAAATAAACATATGCAGCCATTGCTACAACAAATCCTACCCAGTATGCATCGCTGCCAGCAGCTGATGTCTCACCATAGTATCCGCCACCAATCATTACGACAGCAGCTAATCCCCAGTTTCTAACTTTTTCGTTATACTCTGCACCTGAAGATGTTACGGCAAGTACCTCTACAAACATTAATGGTACTGTTAGGATCCAGTCAACATATCTTAGTCCGGTATCATATGACCCACTGTCCCAAGATGCTCCCATCTTTTGATAGTGATACCATGCTATACCAGTTACAAGAGCGGAGATGTATACTCCTCTTCTGTGTTTTGGATCTACTTCTCTTGATGATGCAAGTAAAAATACTGTACCAGCGAGCATACCCACTGTTGCAACCATAAAGAGTCTATAAGTAAGTTCAGCCATTTTAGCCTACTCCTTTTTTCTTAATATTACTTTGTGAATTTAACCACTAACGTATTTTATTAACTTTGAATTTTTGTGAGAGATTAACTCAAAATATTTTTAGATATTTATGTAACTTTATTATTAAATAGTAGTAACTTCTTCTTTTGAAGTATTTCCCCATTTTTCTAAATAAGGCTTTAAATCAAATTTCCTTGCTGCTGAATCAGATGTCATATATCTTATTTTTCCGTATATATCTCTTTCAGGCCCCCAAGCTCTGTCATATCTTCCAAGCACCCAGAAAACTCCGGAGTATGAGTTGGGATCTCTACCATCAAGTGCGTATCGATCATTTAGTGTAATCATATATGACAATGCTATTTGAGGATTGGGGGACCATTCAAGTATTTTTTTACCCCAAAGCATTCTTAAGTAATTTTGAATAATTCCCTGTTCCCTTAGTTGATTTTGTGCTGCATTCCATATCTCATCATGGGTTTCAGAATAAGTTAGTTGATCTAGAGAGTAAATATGTTCTCTTTCATCTGTAGCATGTTCTTCAAGTGTTTTAACAGCCCATTCAGGTAAGGAGGAATACTGGTTGTAATTAGCTCTTCTTACACAGGTATGGTATCCCAATTCCCTCCATGTAATTAATTCGTCTAGAAAACTATCAAAATTAAGGCTTCCACCCCACCAGCCTTCTCTTCTTCCAACTAAATTTGGTTTAATCTGTTCTGGTGACCATGACTCATGCTTAATTAATTTCTCAAACACTTCATGTGTTGAAATATGGCCAAAATGAAAATATGGAGACATTTGACTACTTGCATTTTTTGAAGGGTGACTACTAAATTGCGCGTAATCATTGAAGCCTTCACTTAGAAAATTATCAAGTCGTTTTGATGCATTTTTATAACCACCCTTGATTGAACTAATGCCAACAGTTTTATCAATATTTAGTGAATCTAAAAATTTATCTATATTTATTTTCTTAAAATCAAATGGCTGATATTTTTTTATAGTGGAGGAGATTAAATTTTCATCAAATTTTTTACTCAATTCTGAAAGAGGGGATTTCTCAGGTATCTCGCTGATGAAATCTTCTAAATTTTTGTGTAAATATCTTCTAAAGTCATGAGCTCGTACGTATTCTTTAGGTGATAGTCTAATAGGCACCAGACCGTTTGAATCAACCAATTCATACCTCGTAGATATTTCCCCTGAAGCTTTAGCAGTCATTTGAGGTACGAAATATGTAGGGTAATCGTCAGTAACAACAACTGAAGCATTCTTTGCAATATCCTGAAGCAAACCCTCTGACTCACTTGGAGATGTCTCTACAAATGGGTAGTAATAGGCATTTGTTTTTAATATTTCATCATTCATTTCACTCATACCATCAAGTATGAATTTGTGAAAACGCAAACTTGACATTGGATAGTCCAAAATTAGCGGCTCTAAAATAACTAAAGGTTGTGAAAGTTTGTTTGCCCATTCAACAGCTCTTTGGAGAGCAAAGTTATATTTTGTTCTTTTAAAGGCTATAACCCAGTACACAACGTATGAAGATGAACTGACCTCGGGAGTAATTTCTTTTAGAGTAGTTACTCTTGAAATTGGTACTTGCGTCATAGTTTATATTATAAATTCATTGGGAATGTATCAAAAGAATTACCTTCCATTTTGGTTTTAAAATATTGCATATTTAGCTACAATTGAAAAGATAAAATTATGGGTGCAATAAACATTACAGATGTTGGGAAGATATATCCCAATGGCACAAGAGCTCTTGAAAATGTAAATATAGAAATATATGATGGCGAGTTTGTTGTGCTTGTTGGACCTTCTGGTTGTGGAAAAACTACATTACTTAGGATGGTTGCAGGACTAGAAGATATTACGGAAGGTGAAATCTCAATTGCTGACAATGTTGTAAATGAGGTTGCTCCGAAAGATAGGGATATAGCAATGGTTTTTCAGAATTATGCTTTATATCCACATATGTCTGTTTATGACAACATGGCGTTTTCTTTAAAATTACGCAAGCTCCCAAAAGATGAGATAGATACAAAAGTAAAAGAAGCTGCAAAAACATTGGAGATAGACGAGCTTCTTGATAGAAAACCAAAGGCTTTGTCAGGCGGTCAAAGACAAAGAGTTGCAATGGGTAGGGCTATCGTTAGAAGCCCTCAAGCATTTTTAATGGATGAGCCTCTTTCAAACCTAGATGCAAAGCTAAGGGTTCAGATGAGAGCTGAATTGGGCGAACTGCACTCACAATTAGAGACTACTACTTTATATGTCACACATGATCAAGTAGAAGCTATGACAATGGGTGATAGAGTTGCAGTCATTAGAAAAGGTGTTCTCCAACAAATTGATACACCAAGAGAGATATATTTATATCCAAAAAATATTTTTGTTGCAGGATTTATAGGAAGCCCGGCAATGAATTTTGTTTATGCAACTATTGATGTTTCAGAAAAAGAAACAAAATTAATGTTTGGCGATTCAAACATTGTTAGTTCTGATGCACCAAAATCTTTATCTAAATTTAATGGCAAGGAAATTGTGCTAGGAATTAGACCAGAAGCATTTGAAGATTCTGTCTATGCAAATGATAAAGAATTTACTGAACAAATTAATATAAATGTTTCTTTACTAGAACAACTTGGTTCTGATACTTATATTCACTTTTACAAAGATATTGCACCCGTTCAGACTAAAGCGATTGAAGAAATTCTAGCTGATGAAGGCGAAGATATATCCGCATTAGGTACTGAGACAAAATTTATTGCAAGAATTAATCCGAATGCAACAATTGAAGAAGGGCAGAATATTAATCTCGCTATTGATCCTTCTAAGCTTCATTACTTTGACCCAGAGACTGGGTTAGCTATAGTTTAAATTTCTTTGTCTAATTCGTTTAGTAACCCAATTATAGATTCTGAACCTTCTCTAATAAAAGTTACAAAAAACTTCCACAATAAATTCGAACCAATTGGTCTAGCCATCAACTCAGAGGCATCATATCTAAATAAATCCTTTTGAAGTGCTGCATGAACAATATCAAATTCATACTTAGTTAACTCATTGTTAATAATTGCACGATTAAAGTATTTATTTGCTGAAATAAACTCAGTATCTGGGTAACTTGACCATTTTTCGCCAAAACTAGAAGACAAAATCTCCGATATAACATTTCTAGCTATTTGGTCATCGTCAATCAGAACTACTGCATCACCTATTCCAACAACTGTATTGTCTAAATTAATCTTTGGCAGTTTAATTACACCAAAATCTTTTCCATATTCATATTCTTCCGGGATATAATAGCGAAAATAATGTCCGCTCCATGAGAGAAAGCAAGAGTTACTATCATCTAATAAGACTTTTGGTAAGTTTCTAAATTCTTTACTTATGATTGAGCCAGGCCCATTGTGTATATGATTTGGATAAAATATAAAATCATCAATAGTTTTGACAGAAGAAAAAATTTTAATATTAGATGCTTGAATACTAAGTTGAGACCACCTGTCATAAACTTCTGGTCCATTTTTTGACAATATTATATCTTCTAACCAATTCGTTTGTATCCATCCAGTAGAAGCAGAGCTTTCAGAATTTGCACACCAGGGAGTTACTCCATTATCTGCTATTTTTTTCGTAGAGGAAATCAAACTATTAAAATCTTTAATATTCAAATCATCATATTTTTGAAATTTTGAAATATCATACCAAATTAGTGAATTAGGGAAAAGTCTTGTCCAGCCAGCAAAAATATCACTATTTATTGAGACTATGTCGGTGAGATGGTCAGGATAAATTTTATTAATTACTAAACCATCAACCGTCAATGAATTTAGTTTATAAAGATGTCCTCTTTCTGCTAAATTTGTTACCCCCTGCGGATTAGGTATTAATGCAATGGAAGCACTTAGCTCTTTATTTTCAATAATGTAATTTTCAGGATCATTAACAGTTTTGTATTGAATTTTTATATTTAAATTTTCAGATATTATATCTAACTCTTCAAGAAAATATTCCTGCTCATGAAATTCTGGACCGATGATTATGACCTCAGCTGGTCTAAAGCCTATGATTGAAAATAAGATAGTTACTGTTAAAAATATTACGGGAAATAAATATTTTTTATATGAATTCAAGATTTATCCCAGAGTAATGCAGCTCCCCTTACACCACTAGAAGATCCATGTAGGGCTTTAACGACAGGTGTATGAAAGAAATCTGAAGCTAAGTATGGAATTATTCTTTTTGGAATTTCATCATACATCTCATCAATTTCAGACATTCCCCCCCCACAAATAATCACATCTGGGTCAAGGATATTGACAATAGTACTAAAAGCTCTTGCGGTTCTTTCAAAATATGTATTCATTATTTCAATTGCTTGTTCCTCATTTCTTCTGTAAAGCTCAACAATTTCTTTTGAAGATTTGTGTTCATTAGTAATGAATTTATAATAATTTTCTAATCCAGGGCCTGACAAAAATACTTCTATTGCCCCTACTCTTCCACAGTGCCTCTGCACAGATTTTTCATATTCATCCATTGGCCCAGGTATAGGATTTTGTCCCCATTCACCCGTTAATTTATTTGGACCAACGACTAACTGATTTTTATAAGTAAATCCAGCTCCAACGCCAGTACCCATAATAACTGCAAACACTGATTCATAATTTATCCCTGAACCATCTATTGATTCAGATACCGCTAAACAGTCAGCATCATTTGCAATTTTTATTTGGTAGCCTAATAATGCCTCCAAATCATCTTTTACATTTTTACCTTCTAATGATTCAGTATTAGATACCTGAACTAATCCTGTCTTAGGGTGTAGTGAACCTGGCATCCCAATTCCTACACTGAATTCATTAAAATCTTTTGAAATATCTATGATTAAATTCTGAACAGTTTGAATGATAGAATCATAGTTTTCTTTAGGTGCTTCTACTCGTTTTCTAACCACTTCTTTTCCAGAAGATGGGTCAAGAGCGATACCTTCTATTTTTGTACCACCCCAGTCAATTCCAATTTTCATATTATTTTTTTAATTCAAAACTTAAGCTATATTTTTCTATATTAGTAGTGCCCTGTTCATCTATTTGCCTATTTTTATTTACCTTCCAGTAGTAAGGAGCATCGGGATATTCTTGAGCATAATCAGTTGCTACCCCAATAAGGTAGAGGTCTCCATTTTTAGTCTCTATTTCTAAAAATCTTAAATAGTAAAAATAATTACTGCATAAATCGTCTTCCTCTTGTTTATATTTACCTGTAATTGTATTTTTAAAGTTGTGCTTGTCTTCCAATTTAATAGTGAATTCTCCTGAACCATAATTTTCCCAAGATGGACCAATACACACACCCATGAAATCATTGTTATAGTCTTCACGGAATTTCATATCAAAAACTAACAAATAATTTTTAATTTCTAACTCAGATTTTGGAAAAATTTTAACAGTTAAATTAACTTCTTCTTTACTTTTATGACCTACATCAATTGATAATCTTGAATTAATCAATTGAGAATCATCTTTAGAGAGAATTTCATAAGACTGTGTTTCAACACCTGAGCATGAAATTATAAAAGAAAATAAGAAAATAAATAAGGGTCTCAACCCTTAACAGCTCCTCCAATTAAACCTCTAATAAAGAATCTCTGTAAACTAAAGAAAACTGTCAGAGGGACAATCATAGATATTATTGCTCCTGATGTTCTTAAATGCCAAGCTTCACCATATGCACCAACAGCTAACTGAGAAACATGTGAAGTGACAACAAGATTTTCGGGTTTATAAACTCCTAAGAATACGTTTGCAACAAGGAAATCATTGTAGACCCATAGAAACTGAAAAGTTGCAAATGCAGCAATTCCTGCAACTGATAGTGGTAAAACTAATCTAAAGAAAGTTGTCATGTTGCTTGCACCATCAATTTTTGCAGATTCAATCACACTCTTGGGTAGACCCATCATAAAATCTCGTAACAAAAATGTAGCTAAGGGTAATCCAAATCCAGAATGAGCAAACCAAGTAGCCACAAAAGTTCCATTTATATCTAATGCAGGAATTATTGGAATGCCAAACACCTCAATACCACTCTTAAAGAGTTGGACAAGTGGAATTAGAGACATCTGAAGAGGAATTATCATTGAAGCAACAACAAATAAGAAAAGTACTTCTTTACCTCGAAATTCCATAAATGCAAAAGCATATGCAGCGAATGCAGCGATGGTAATTGGAATAATTGTAGATGGAATTGTTACGGCAAATGAATTATAAAAAGACCTGTCTAGATTATCAGCAAAAAAGATTTCTGAATAATTCGACAATGTTAATTCGGTCCAAAGTTTACCAGTGTAAATTGCATCCCACCAAGATTCTCTTTTTATCGATTCACCGGGTCGAAATGAACTCAATACAAAACCAAATACAGGAAAAATCCAAGTAACAGCAATAGTAATTAATATTAATTTTGTTACTGGCTTGTCATACCATTTTTGTGTGTTGCGCGTCATGATTGAGTATTTTCTCTTTCTCTTAGTGCTGTGCCTACAATAATAGGTAGGACACAGACGAATATTAATACTGCCACTGTTGCAGAACGTCCAAAATTTCTGTATTTAGAAAATTCATCAAGCAT
>Ga0181406_1000306_pt1 | contig 19030 bp, 19 predicted proteins | sample 29SPOviralmetaG_FD_130135 | JGI IMG/M metagenome (GOLD analysis project Ga0181406, IMG submission 130135) | Marine viral communities from the oligotrophic San Pedro Time Series (SPOT) site, San Pedro Channel, CA, USA - 29 SPOT_SRF_2011-12-20 | ecosystem: Environmental > Aquatic > Marine > Strait... | reverse complement strand
GTTGGTAACTTTAAACCTTCTAAAGCTAAAAGAGAAACTATAGCAAAGACTCTTGCTGTTTATTCTGCTTTTACAGAAGGACTACAACTCTTTAGTAGCTTTGCAATCCTATTAAACTTTCCAAGGTTCGGTAAGATGAAAGGTATGGGACAGATAGTTACCTATTCTATTCGTGATGAGTCTATGCACGTTGAAGCTATGACTAAATTATTTAGAGAGTTTATTAAAGAGAACATGGATATATGGACAGATGATTTTAAGAAAGAACTATATGACATCTGTAGAGAGATGGTAGCATTAGAAGATAAGTTTTTAGATTTAGTATTTGAAATGGGTGACATACAAGGACTAACTAAAAAAGATATGTATGCATACAATAGATATATAGCTGATAGAAGATTACTACAACTTGGTCTTAAAACTAATTATGACCAAAGAGAGAATCCTTTAGGTTGGTTGGATGAAGTAACTGGTGTCGAACATCAAAACTTTTTTGAAGGACGTGCTACTACTTATATGAAAGCTGGACTTAGAGGTAGACAAGACAACATAACGTTTGCAGGATTTGAAGAATGAATGATATATTTGGTTATGTAATAGGAATCTTAGGTTTTCTTTTTGGTATATTAGTATTTACCTATGATAACTTAGAGTACAAAGGTTATTCAAGTGCTCATAGTTGTTCAGGTGATTGTTATATTAAGTATGTAGAAGAACATGGAACGTCTGTAGAAATAGAACAAAGAAAAAAAGAAATAGCAAAGACAGATGAATTTAGTTCTATCAGAGGGTTATGGTCAGGATGTGCTGCTTGTCATGGTCAAGATGGTCAAGGCATGGGTGTATTTCCTAAACTTGCAGGACAAACATCTGATTACATAAGTAATAGATTATACGCATATAAAAATAGAGAACAGATTGGTGCTATGTCATCAACTATGTGGGCACAAGCTGGAATGTTAAGTGACCAAGATATTAAATTGATAAGTAAATTTATAGAGGAAGGTATAAACTAATGAAACAGAAAGAAGCAACTCTGTTTGGCTATAAAGTATTATATAGTAGAACTGGTAAGGTAATTACTGAGAGAGTTTCTACAGATATTAAAGAATTAAAACCTTATTTTAGTCAAGAAGAGTACGCAACATTACAGACTGTAGTGCGAGAAGGTACGAGAAAGCTCGATGAAATACATAATTACATAGAAGCTAACCTAAATGCACGAATTATGGCAGATTAGAGAAAATTGACTTCACCAGATGCTCTGTATTGCATTATCTAATAGTACCTAATGCGATAGGTATCATAAGACTGATATTTTAATACAGAGCTTCTCTATGCCTCTGAGAGGATTTAGCTATAGTTAGCTGGATATACGTATCTTTTTAGGTTTTTCTTCTTCTGGAATGTTCTTTTCCAGTTCAATCACCAAGATACCATCAACAACTACTGCATCTTTTACTTCAACATACTCTGCTAAAGCAAATGTTTTAGTAAAGTCTTTTTCAGATATACCCTTATGGATATATTCTACTCCTTTCTTCTCATCTGTTTGTACAGCAGATACAGTAAGTGTTTTATCTTTAACCTCAACATCAATGTCTTCGACTTTAAATCCTGCCATTGCTATTTCGATTCGATATGCCTCACCTGATTTAACTATGTTATAAGGTGGGTAGTTTGTTTGAGGTATTGATGCTCTTTGAAGTGTATCAAAGATTTCATCAAACCCAACTGAGAACGGACTGAATTGTCCAAATGCTTTTAAATGTGTCATATTAACTCCTTAATAAAGCAAGTTATTGAGTGCCGACCATTCGCACACCCTTACTTATATTATAGAGTCTTATTCATGTTTTGTCAAGTCTATTGTAGTATATATTTCTACTGGCTCTGCTATCCCTTTCATTGCTATTGGGTCTAGTTTAATTAAAGGTATGTCTGTTTGTTCTGCAGTATTTTTAGCAATAACTATATCTTCACCTACAGCTTTACAACTACTCTCACATCTAGCTGCAAGATTTACATCTGAACCTATGGCAGTATAATCAAACCTATCTTCACTTCCACAGTTACCTAACATAACTATACCGGAATTAATTCCTATACCAATTTCAATACCTAAGTCTGCCTCTTGCATCTTTTCTTTTATTTCTATAGCTGTAAGGATTGCTCTGTCCTCATGCATGTCTAAGTCTATTGGTGCATTAAAGATAGCCATCATCGCATCACCTATATATTTATCAACCATACCACCATACTTCTTAACTGCAGTAGCTTGTATGGTTAATGTCTTGTTCATTAACTCTGTTACTTGTTCTGGTTCTAATTGTTCTGATAAGTTTGTAAAGCCTCTGACATCAGTAAAAAGCATGGTGCAATACTTTCTTTCACCACCTAACTTTAACAGTCCAGGGTTGTCTTGTAATTGTTTTACTTGTCTTGGGTCAAGGTAATGACCAAACTGTTTCTTGATTTGTTGTCTTAGTTTGTATTGCTCTCTAAATCTTAAATAGAATTGTTGTAATGACAAAAGTGTCATACATGTCATACTCCATGTAACATCAACTAAAAAGCCTTGATAGATTAAATAGTAACCTAGCCCACCCATCGACAGTATCAGCGTACCTGCCAATGATGCACCCATAGTAATACCAAAATGACCTATCACGAAGGCGATTAATAATCCTGAAATGCATAATAAAATAAGTTCTATAAATAATCTATAATCTGGAATCTGAGGTGAGTCTATTAAAATACTTTCGGCTAAAGCTGCCTGTATCTTATGAGGTTCTAATAGTCCCTTTGGTGTAGCTAACTGTGGCATTACACCAGCAGCAGTCACGCCAACAAAAACAAACGTACCCTCAACATCCATCTCTTCTAATGTTGTTTGATTAGTATCTACCCAACTAATCCACTTTCTACCTAAACTGTCTGTACTAATAGGTGGTAAACCTTTTACTCTTATCATCTCTATACCATTCTCGTTGGTCTTTATCTGATAAGTATTAGCACCAGCTAAAGTCTTTAATACTTCTGTACCAAAAGCAGCAACCCAACCATCAGGTGTTTGTTGTAGTAATGGTAATCTTCTTACAAGGTTGTCAACATCTACTGGAGCAGACACAGCACCTTGCGTAGCTGAATTACTTAAAGGTCTTATATTCTGTAAAAATCCTTTTGCCTTTGGTAAGTCTACGTCTGGTCCAAGAATAACAGTACCATGAGTTTCTGGGTACATACCGTTGTCAAACTCTGGCATAGCTAATACACTTGGTGCATAGCTTAGTACATCTGCAAATATTTTATCACCACCAAACCTATCATCTTGTGGGAATAATATTACCCAGCCAACGCCTAGTGCACCTTTGTTAAGTAACTCAAGATGAATACTTGCTAAGTCTTGACGAGGAAAAGGATAACCACCTTTGAGTTGTACATCTTCCTCTGTAATATTTAATATAGTAAAATGACCTGAAGGCTCTGGTGTTTGTACTAGAGCATCAAAGGTTTTTAGTCTTAGCACTTCTAATGATGCAAAATTAAATAACAAAGGTAATGTTAGTAATCCTAATAGTAAACTTGCGTATCTCATTAACAAGGTACTCTTGAGCCATCAACATAAAAGTTTATAGTACAGGGAGAAGTAGTATTAATTGTATAAATATTTCTTACTACTGCTATACCTATCAATGTATTTGCAAGAGTATAGCCATAAGTATTTAAATTTTCTCCAAGCAATCCAGCAAATATAATTTTATGACCTATTAATTCTTCTAAAGATGGTTTATTATTAAGTAAGGGATTACCTTCTATTATGTTAGGATTTTTTAGTCCTTCATAAGTTGTATAAACATCTAGACCATGTAGTGTCCAGTAAATAATTCTTTGTTGTCTCGTTGGAGGTTCTTTTATTTCTATAAAATTAAAATTATCTCTAAACTTTTTTTCTAACTCTATAACCTCTTCATCTGATATAGGTGGTAAAGTTAAATCTAACTCTGCGTATAATGGACTACATAGTAATCCTAGTAATAATAATCTAATCATTTTGTTTTATTGTTATTGTTGATGAGCTACCACCGTTTACTATAATCTGTGTGCTCTTACCATTTTGTACTAAGATAACAGTATAAGCATTATTTTTATCTAAATCTACTCTTACTGTATTTTCTAATGCTCTAATAAAAGTTATAGTATTATCTGTAGTAAAAGTATTTATTTGTGTATCAGGGTCAAACCCTAATGTTGTACCTTTTAAATCTAAACTAGCTTGAAGTAAAGTTTCAGTCTGGTCAAGCTCATTAACATCCTGTATGATGTCAAGCAAGTCCTCTAAAAAATTCACGTCAAGATAATTTATATCTAGCTCTGTAAATTCTAAATCATCACTAGCTAAATAGTCTACATCCAAGTCCTCAAACTCAAGATAGTCAACATCAAGTAAGTTACTACTATTACTTGACACACTCTTCTCAGTAACATTTATATCCTCCTTTGGTGGATTGACAATCAACATGTTGTCTATTAGTTCAAGTGTTATATCTAATATTACAGGCTTAGTAGGCTCAGTTTCAAACATAGAAACTGTAGTAGCTTGATAGGGTTGATTAAGTATAACCTCACCTACAGCAGTAGCAACAACTATTTCACCACTTGGAGTACCATCATCTTTTGGTAATAGTATAATTAAACTTTCACCAAGTTCATTTACTGTTACTGTAAAATCTGTACCACGAATCGATACGTTAGCACTTGGAGTACTGATAGCAATGTTCTCTTTATTAATAGTATTTAATTTACCAGTAATAAATCTTGCTGTCCCACTTGCAAACTGCAAAGCCATCTTAGACTTTGATGGGTCAGGGTCATAGATAAACTCATCAATAAGTAACTGTGAGTGCTCTGTTAATCTAACCTTAGTATCATTAAAAAATGTTATACCAATCCTACCGTTGGTAGTCTCAACATTATCATAACTTTCAATACCAAAAGACAAGGCAGCATCATAAGGTTTATCCCTTACAATCCTGCCTGTTCCTTTAAATTCTGTTACGCTTCCAATATTAGCATCCGATTGCTGTGCCACCATCGTCTTGGATAACACAAACAGTACCAGAATCGCCATTTGAAATAATCTTGAGCCAATCACTTGCTAAAGTACTCTGTTGTTGTATATTAAAGGTTCTTAAACTACCTGTTTGGTCTAAATAAAAATAACCATTAGCATAGCCATCACCATCATAAGTTACAGTATTACTATCTCCATCTATATCTACATAAGAAGTAGCACCATCAACATCTATATCGAATGTTAAAGTATTACTACTACCATTGATAATCCAATCTAAATCTGTATTACTTGCTATAGCATTTGTAGCTAAATCCAAGTTAAATGTGTTACTGTCACCAGTAGCTTGAACATTTAGATTAGAACCATCAGCACCGTAAGTATTAGTAGGGTCAACTTGAATAGTAAATGCATTTGAATTACCATCAAAATTAAAGTAACCAACAATATTATCTCCTAGTATATCACCAAGAAATGTATTACTGTCACCTATTTGATTTAATATTAAATCCAAAGTATTACCATCCAAATCTAATGGAGTTAGACTTCCAGCAGTAGAGTCAAGCCCACCTATAATGTTGCTTGAACCAAGTTGCTCTAAATCTATATTAGCAGTATCACCTGATTGGTCTATATATATTTCGTTGTCAGCCCCGTACAATGACACATTCAACATCATTGCAAGGGTCAATAATTTTAATATTTTCATATTCCCAATACCCTCTTTCTATTCCTATTTCTATTAAATTAAAAACTGCTGTCTCTACTGCCTTTTGCAAAGCAATAGAGCCAACCTCGTTCTCAGCGATGCCTCCTTCTATCTCTACTAGTTCAGTACCAGCTTCAATAAATCGGAAGACATCTTGAGATACACTTGTTGATAAAACATTTTTAGATACTGTAGTCTCTAATAATATTTCACCAGTTGACACAGAAACTAATCGCAATGATATAGTTACTACGTCTTCTCGGTATTGTTTCGTGTTACCTATTCCTAAGTAACGTGCCCCAATACCACCAGATTGAATGTTTGTATCATAACTTATAACTCCACCTTGTACTATAAGACCAGCAAATAGTAAGGGTTGTAGTTTTAAGTCTTCCTCAAAGTTCTCTCTAGTTGACCGGATTAGTTGTCGTTCTTTGGTAAGATTATCTAACCCTACCCTTTCAACAACTCTAAAAAATTCACCATTAGCAGCATGTTTTAAAGCTCTGATAAGCAATGCTTCTGGAGCTTGAGTAACTGCTGTACTAAATAAAGCAAAGCTACTGTTACTTTTTCTTTGCCCTGTTAAGTCTTGAAAACTGTTAGCATATACTGCTATAATTGGTTTAATTTTTGCAGGAGGTAAATCAGCTAACTGTGAAGATTGTAAATCTAATACGTTAGCAGGTTCTATTTTTTTTGTTAAAACTAAATCGTTGTTTTTACTTAATACTGCACAACCACTAAAAAGAGAAATCGCCAATAGGCAACTCAATAATTGTTTCATTCCCATCTGCATCTACAATCCTTAATGTTATAATTCCATCTTCAATACTATACTCAATAGTATTACCTTCTAATTCTAATATGCCACTTGTACTTGGAGTCTCACCAAATAAATTTTCTACTAGCTGTCTTGATAGCTGTGCGTATATTCTAGACTCTAAGTTTCTTATAAACCTTGCTAGTGTAGTGTTCTCTTTATCTCTTTCTATTTGTTCTTGAATAGCTTTTAGTTCTTCTTTGATAGTCATCTTTCTTGAGAACTCTTGATTCTCTATGGTAAGATAATGTGCAGAAGTACCTATCCCACTAAAACTAGGATTCTTAAATTGATGTACCATCTCATCAGCTTTTATATCTGTTACTGCAAATAATGCTAATAAAAATATACTTACTAATGTTGCCATCTCAATCTTTTCTTTGGTCATCTCTCTCTGCCTTTGCTATTTTTTCTAAATCAATTAAATTTGGGACACCTACCAAAGTCTTTAACAATACATCTTGTCTAATACTTTGATTGTCCAATGCTCTTACTCTATCAATTAAACTCACAATAATACCATATTGACTATCAAGTTTAGTTGACACCCTTTCTTCCATAGTGTCTAATGCAGTCTGTACTTTTTCATCTAAGGTATCTAGTTTAGTTTCCATACCATCAATAATTCTATTGATAAGTTTCCAAACAAAAATACCTAGTCCTAAAGCTGCTGCAATAGGAAAACCTAATTCAGTTATTAGTGCTACTGCCGACTCCATCAGTCTTGCTTATGTGAAGCCCCAAAGTAAAAACTAATAACAGCACTTGCTAAACCACCAAGATAACCTAACACTAGGTTTATCAGAGCCTCACTATTCTGCTCTGGTGGTTGTAATGTTACTAAGAATATATAAGCTAAGAATCCACCTACTGTGGCTATACCCATAATTCTAGCTGTCCAGTCTTTTGAAAACTTACTTCTAGCATCTTGAGTGTCAGCTACTTCTAGTTTAAATACATCAACATCTAGTTCTTTCATTTGTACTTCAAAAGCTTGTTCAGCTTTTTTAAGTTCTAACATTTGTTCTGGTGTAGCTTCTGCTATACCCTTCTCTATTGATTTAGGATTGTTAGGTACACCTAAAACTTCTGCTATCATATTAGCAGCCATACCACCCATAGGACCACCTAAAGCAGTACCTAGTGTTGGAGCTACAGCACCTACTACGTTCTTTAATAAATTTTTCATAATATATCCTTATATAATATTTCTAATATTTCTTCAAACATTATTCTAAAATCTTGTAGTGTTACAAAAGCCATGTCTTGTTTGACTTGTGTTACCCTATAAGAATGGTAAGCATCTTCTAATTGCTTTTCAGTATACAGAATCATTTTGCTGTAATACTAAATCTTGTAATTCTTTACTACGCCTACCTACTTGACCAAACCAACGACTATCTTCCATTTGTCTAGCCATCTCATTCCAATCATGTTTTTTACAAGCTGCTAACATATTTTTAAATTTAGATAATCTTGTACCACCTAAATTAAAACACATATTAACTATAACTCGTTGTATAGCTTCTGGTAAGTCTTTAAAATCTTCCTCACCTACTATATGTATAGCTTCTAATAAATGTTTATTAAAATCACTATCATAATACATATCTACTACTTCTTGAGAAACAGCAGTACCAACTTCCCAAGAATACTCAGGGTCTTCTGGCTGACATAGGTGTCCGACACCAAGAGTTTTATAACCTAAACTATCCATGTATATTTCTAACACTTCACCTTCGTGTCTTTTTATTTCAGCTTTACATTGTTCTATGTTCATAATTAATTTACTTCCCATATTTTTTTAGCTTGTACTACTGTAGCATTATTAATTGATTTATTTTTAGATGATAATGTATGATGATTATATAAATAAGCATTCATAGAAGCTTCTGTATTACCTTCAAATAAAGCCGGTGCTAAGTATTTATCACTACCTTTTGATTCAAACATATTAGAAAGAAATAATGCATCTTGAATACTTTCCGATACAGCAGAAGAATCATTACTATTTAAAATAGGTTGAAATATTTTTGATTGTTCACCTGTAAAAAATCTATTAGTTGCTCTATTATAAGCTGTAGGTACACTTCCTTTTAAAAATTGATAATAACCCGAAGCAGAACTACCTAAATTATTTTGTCCTCTAGCTAAATTTTTATTTTTACTCTCAGCAAACTTAACATTATCCATTAATAATTGTGCATTATTTTTAAAAAATTCATAAGAAACATCTTTGTATTCTGGATTATCTTTAATTAAACGAGCATATTCTATTTGTAATATAATATCATTTAAGTCTTTATTAGCTCTACCACCTTTAACTAATCCAAGTCTAGCCATCTGGTCAGAGTAAGGTGCTCCTGTAAAAGGGTCTACTCTGTCTGCTGGGTTTTCTGCAGTATCAGGAACTTTTGGTCCTGTTATTAAACCACCGGTTGAATATTCTCTTTTATAAGTTTCATTATATGTTCTAGTATACCTTCTATCCTTTGGTCTATCTTTTATTCCAAATAAATATGATGTTTCTTTGTCTATTTCTCTAGCAGTTTGTGTTATAGGGTCATATATATTAGCACCAAAATATTTATTCATCATTGATTTAGTACCTATTAAAGGAGTTTTTCTAGCTAATGTTTCTGTTAATCCATATCTTCCTAATAATAAATTTGTAATATCAGACATTGTAGGACCTCCTAAACCTGCAGCAGCTAAGTAAGGATTTCTATTATATTCTAGAGAATCTCCATATCTATATCCATATTCTAATGGACCTAATAATCCTACTCTCTGAAAAGCTCTAACAACATCCTCTCTTTCAAATCCTTGTTCTACTATCCTATCTCTATTTTCTTCGTTAGACCTCCAATAATTTGTAGCAAGTGCTAAATTAGTAGCCATAAAAGCAAAAGCACCTAGTTTTGGAGCATTAACTTTAGGATTAACTATTACAGAATTTATATAATTTTTTAATACTGTATTACTAAAAACTGTAGGGTATCTTAAAAACTGTGTTAAAATATCTAATTTAGGATTAGTCATAAAAGTAGGTATTCTAGCTCTATCTCTACCTACTGGCATTATTACTTCATTTACAAATCTACCAGCACCTTGAATAACAGATTTATAAAATTTATCAGCATATTCTATTTCACCTGTTAACACTCCTTCTTTTCTAGCAGGACTAAAAGATGTTTTTGCTCCATCATTTAACCACCTTAAACCATCATTAATATCAATTCCTAATCCAAAAAGTTCATTTTTTAATTTTTGAATATTTCTAACTTCACTTCTAGTTAACTCTCTTGTACCTACTTCATTTATAACATCAATACCTTCCTTTGATAATTTATTTAAAGTTTCTAAGTTTTCCTTTATTAAACCTTTACCTATGTTAAAAGAAGCTAATTGAACTGATTTAGTCCAAGGTATTAACATGTTATATCTAAAAAATCCTCTACCTACTTTTTTTAAAAATTCGTTTTGTAATCCTTCACCAGTCAATTTATTAGTAGTTTCAGCAAAAGCTTCATCCATTGCTAAAAATACTTGTTGCATTTCTTTTTGAATTGCAGAATCAGGCATTTTATATTTTTGTTTTAATAATATAGGTATATCTTGAACAAAAATTTTATGTCCTTCTCTAACACCTTTTAATGCATCTTTAACTGGACTTGTAACAGAACCACCAGTTTTTGTTAAAGGTATCATAGCTTCTGTTAATGAAGAAACAGTAGCAAGTGGAAGATATGCCATAGCATTAGCTAATTTAGTTGCATCATAAGCACCTTGTATAAGTTCATTATCAAAGTAATTAACTTGACCAGTTACTGACCTATATAAATTTCTTATATTTTTTCTATCGTTTTTAGAAAGTCCTCTATTTTTACCTCTAGCTTTTTTTAACTCTTGATTTATAGGTATTATCCATCTTTCATTAAATTGTTGTTCATTAGTTTTTCTAGAAAATCCCGGTAGTAAAAAACTTTTTTTATGTTGAATTGTATTAGCAGCATTCATATAATAAGTTATCATAGAATTTAAATCATTGTTTAAAAACTTTTCAAATGTATTATCATTTAAATCTTTAAATGTTCTTGCCTGTGTTAACAAAATAGAATGAGATGAAAATAACTCATTCTTTTTATCTAACATATTATCAACTAATGTTTCAGCTTCAATATCATTTTTAACAATTTTTTCGTCTACTAATTTTTGAACAAATTCAGGTCTATTATCTTCAATAGCTTGTCTGTTCCAACTTCTAGTAAAATAATTTTGTAATCTTCTATCTTCTTTAATAAGACCAGCATCAATAGCATCATCAAAAACTCTATTATACAATGCTCTTAAATCTAAAGCAACAGACTGTATTTCTTCACTATATTGTTTAGGGTCATTACCTCTTAATATTTTAATAACATCTAATTCATCACTTTCATTTAAAGTCCCAGTTTTTCTAATAGGTGCTGTAGCTTCATCAAATAAAGCATGATACTCACTTCTTAAATTATCAAGTTGTTCTCCATGACTTAGTTCAGCTTTTTTTCTGTATATAGTTCCGAATCCTTTACTAAAATCTTCTCTAACAAGATTACCTAATTCTCTAGCAGAAGGAGCAAACTTTGCTTTAGTATCTAAAATAGAAGTAGCAGAACCAATAGTTTTTGATTTAACTTTATCCCCAAACTCTAAAACTTTATAAACTTTATCTGCAAAACTTCCTTCTTTTGTGCTTATATAACTATCATCAGAATAAAGTCTATTCATTTTACTATAGAATAAATTAGCTTTTTGAATACCACCACCAACTAAACCACCTGTTAATGTTCCTAGAGCAACTGAACCAACTAATTCTGGTTTAGAATATAATTTTCTTAAGTCTGTATTAAGTTCTGTAGTTTGTCTAAAATGATTATCTAAACCCATCCAAGCTCCAACTTCTGCTCCAGCAACCAAAGCAGCTTTTTTGACACTTTGTTTACCTTCTTTTTTTAAAGCTCCTGATATTACACTTGTAGGTACTGGTGGTCCTATAAAATTTTTAGCAGCTTTTAAGCCAGTACTTGCAATACCTTGTCTAACAGCTAAAGAAGTACCTCCTGTAAAAGGAGCAGCTAAAGAAGCTACTATAACTGTAGGGTCTGAAATTATATCAATACCAGCATCTTTTACTAAACCAGCAAATTGTTTAAGACTTCCTAAGTCTGCGTTATCAAACTCACGTCTTAAATAAGCATAGTCTTGTTTTTGTTGTTGAGTAAATTTACCACTTTGCATGGCTCGACTCATACCAGATGCTAAATTAAAATCTGAATCTCTTAAGTATTCAAATACATCATCAGACTTTTCACCTACAGACTGTAAAAATCTTTCAGAGACTTCTAAAAATTTTTCATCTTTTTCTAGTTCATCTAAAGTTTTTTTACGACCAAAACTTGTTGTACTAAATGTAGGTTCTTTATAAAATAAACTATTTTTATATGACATAGTTTTTAATTTTGTAATATATTTTGTTTTAATGCATTAAATAAATTATTAATAGTTTCATCGTTTTTTAATTCTCTAAAATTATTTTGTCCATAAAATAAACCTTTAGTTAATCCATTAGCTTGAAAACTATTCTTTCCTTGATTTATATATTTTTGTTCAATAGCATCAAATGCTTTATTATCTAATATATTTTCTCCTCTTTGAAGTCTAAAAGGCATTAAACTTATATTTCTATCTAAACCTAAATAATTATAAAATTCATCTTCAGACATATCATATAAAAATCCTAAATCACTTATTGATAATTTAGATAAATCTAATTTATTAACTGCTTGTTTATAATTTTTTAAATAAGTTATTTTTCTAGTAGGATGAGTAGCTATTAAACCTTTTTCTTCATATTCATTAGTTATGTTTTCTTTTCTTTCTATACTAACATCAGAACTAATTGGAAAAGTATCAACCTCTTCAATCTCATCTTCAGTACTTACACCTGTATTTTCAAAATAACTATTTATTTTAGTAATAGTTTCTTGTATTTCATCTTGTCCTAATTCAAGTCTAGGGTCTTTAATTGCTCCAATAAAACTATTTCTTAAATTTTGTTTTTCTACAACACCTGCATTTGCTTTATTTAGTTCTTCTAAATACATTGGTATCTCATCTACTAAAGCTAATGGATTCTCTTTTCTAAAACCTGCATATAATAAATCTGCACTTGTCATTCTAATTTCAGTTGAATTAGTACTCATATTATTTAAAACAAAATTTGTAGCAGCTTCTTTAATTTCTGGAGCTGTATAAGTATCTAACCAATTAGGATTTAATTGCTTATAATAATTTTCTGCATAAGCTATATTAGCACCTAAAACTCCTAAAGCATCATTATCATTTAAAAGACTTTTATGTGCTTTAGCATTAAGTTTTATTCTAATTAATTCTACATTATTTTGTTTTTGTGATGCAGTAGGAGTAAAATCTTTTATATCTTTATCTTCATAAACATCGTTATATATAGTTAATAGTCCTTGTGCAGTTGCTTCATCTCCTACATTTTTATAAGCATCTGCAATTTGAAATAATTTAAAAGGATTATTTCCTATAAATTCTTTTTGATTTTCTTCATTTTCAAATGCAAGTATTAAACTTTCATTATTAGCTGTTTTAATTCCTTCTTTAGTTAAATAGTCGTTAACGTCTATATCTAAATTTCCTTGTAATAAAGAACCATAAGCTATTTCACCTACTTGTTTAGAATTAAAAGAAGGATTATTATTAATTATATCATCAACAACCTCTTGAAAAAATCCTGAATCTACATCTTTATATCTACTATCATTTCTAACTAACTCTTGTAATGAAGGAACAACTTCTAAATAAATAGCATTTTTATTTTGTGGCTTTGCTTTAAATACTAAAGGTTCATATAATTGTTTTTCTACAACTTGATTCTCAATAGTATCTCTAAAAGTGTTTCTATTAGTTTTTGCTGTATCTAAAGCCTCTTGTAAATCTAATAGTTCAGTATTAGTAGTAACTAATTCACCACCATCATCTTTTTTAGTTTTAAAAATTCTATTCCATGCAGCAGCTATTAAACTTTTTTTAGTTGGGTCATTCTTTACTAAGTTAATAGCTGTTAAATATTCTTCTTTTGCACGTTTATTAAATTGTTCAAAACTTACAGAAGTAACTCTAGGGTCTTTTGCTAAAGCTTCCATTTTGTTTTGTAGTTCTTCTCTATGTTTATTCCAAGCAGCATACATTGTATCTCTTAATTCAATAGGTTGGTTATCTACATCTTCCCACTTTACTCTAGCAGCTACAATTTCATCTGTACCATTTATAAACTCTGTAGTTTTATTATTCAAATATACAGTTTTATTTTTTTCATATTCTTCAACTTCAGTTTTTTCATCTGCATAACTATCAAACTCTGCTCTATTAGTTGAAAATACATCAGAGTACTTTTCATTAGTTTCATTAATAGAATCTATAACATCTTGTTTTTGATTACGCTGTGCAACTCCTATAGACTCTAAAAGAATTGAAGCTAGTAAAGATTTTTTAGCTTGGTCTTTATCTTCTTTTTTTCTTCTAGCTAGTAAAGCACCAGCAACTTGCCCAAACTCTGAACCAGATAAATAATCTGAACCATCTACTATAGGTTTAAATTGACTTTCAAATTCTTGTGCCATTACTCTTCTCCTTTACTTAATAAACTTCTAATCTCTGGACCTTGTTCTTTTACCTTGTCTAATATATTTCTAGGTACTACATTTTCATCTACTGTCGGTTTTAATTTTTGTGTAGTTTGATTTTTAATATCAGAAACAGCAGTTCTAAATTCATTAATCTTACTATCCATTTCTCCTCTTTCATCTTCTTCATCAAACTCATCTGCATCATTACCTTCAATATTATACTTAATATTTGCTTCTTCACCTATAGCCATAATAACATACATTAATGGTTCTGCTAATAACATCATACTATCAATACTAATATCACCTTCAGTAAACTTAGCATATAAAACAGCACTAGCAATATCTCCAACTGCACCACCTTTAGCTAATGCACCAACAACATTTTTAACAGCTTCTGGTTGCATTATTTCAGCTACAATAGAATCTAATGCTTCTCTAGGATTACTAAATGTAGGAGGTTGTTCCCAAGCATAAGGAGTTTCAGGATTATTAGTTAAACTTTGTCCTGCAATAGGTCTACCTTTAGCTGATAAGTTTGTAAGTTCATTTAATCCTTCTTCTGAAAATCCAGACTTTACTTTTATCTTTGGACTATCTTTTTCTGGTGCAATATCTTCTATATCATATCCAGCATCTAAACCCTCGAGAACTGCTAAACCTGCAGCCTCACTTAAATTATTAGATACTATGGGTCTTACATCTCTTTTTGGATTTCCCATTATGCAACTCCTACTGTTTGTTGATTATATAATTGTGTTCCATATGCAGTACTTGGGTCAGAATTACCATATAGCAATTGATTATAAATTGAGCTAGTATCAATATTATTTTGAGATGCATATATTCTTAATGGGTCAAAACCAGCAGCACGTTCTAGTCCTCCACCACCAGCAGTAGTACCTACAAGACGAGGGTCTCCTTGTATTTCACTCATAAGTGCTCCTGTTGCTACACCACCAACTACTTGCCTACCTACACTAGATACAAAGTTACCTGCCTTCGTGTCAAAGAATCCACCTGTTTCAGATGTAGCTTTTACTACTTCATTAGCTTCATTTAATGTATTAGGATTTTGAATAAATGACTCAGGTAGTCTGGATATTTCTTTTTTTGTTAAAAGTTCACCAGTTACACTATCTACATATTCGGCTTCTCCAACAGCATTTGTTCCACTATAAGCTATTCTATTTGTGTCCATTTGACCACTTAAAGCTGCTCCACTAAAGGGAACTGGAGCACCTGCAGCAGGACCAGCAGTAAATGCACTTGTTCCCGGTGTTACTAAATTAACACCAACTCTAGCAGTACTACCTAAAGCACCACCAACAGCTCCAAAAGGTTTACTAGCAGTTTTAATTGCAAAGTTTCCTATGTTTGATAATACTTTAGCTGCTCCTTGAGTTCCTGTAAATACACTACCAGCTAAAGCTTTTTGACTAGCACCCATCATCCAAGTTCCAAACTTAGTTCCAGCTAAAGCACCACTACCACCAAAAGCAGTAAGAGCAGCACCTCCCGTAACTATGACAGCTCCAGCAATAGCCAAAGCTTTAAGAAGTTTACTACTTGTAAATTTCTTAGTTATTTTTTTAACTCCTTTAATTACTCCTTTAACTGCTTTTTTAACTCCACCTACAATCTTTTTAAAAGCCTTTTTTAATTTTTTAAATAATCCCATAATTTATACCTTAACTTGTCCCACTAATTAATAAACTTATTAGTGTTTTAATATCATTTACACTAGAACCATACTTTTCAGGGTCTGAAGCTAGTGCTGTATTTACTAATGCTGATATTCTATTTTTTTCATTTTCACTTGACCTAAAATCATAATCAGCTTGGTCTCTTAATTCTTGCCATAAGAATGATTGAGCTGTTTGTGTCATAGCAAAAGCATTCTGTGCATTTTGTGCATTAATCTGATTTTGCATTGCAGTATTAGCAGTATTAACTTGTCTTCTCCATTGTGTGTTAGACTGTTCTACTACTGCTCTATTTTGTGCATTCCATTGATTTCTTGCAAAATCTTGATTAGAATTAAATTGGTCTATCTGTGCAGCTAACTGATTATTAAACTTTTGTACATCTACAGCTCTATTAGCATCTCTAGCTGCTGCAGCATTAGTTTGTGTAGCATTAAACTGCTCCATAGCATTTAACTGTGACTTATTAAACTGTTCTGTTTGAGCAGCTAAGTTCATAGTAAACTGATTCATTTGTTGCTCATTAGTAGCATTAAATTGTCTTGATGCATTTACAGCAGCTTGATTAGATAATATTCTTTGTTGACTTAATTGAGCTTCTAATACATTAGCTTGTTGCTCATTATTTAAGTTAGCTAAATCAATCTTTAAAAAGTTTTGAGCATTTGATATTTCTGCTTGTTGTTGTAAGTTAGCTTCTGCTATATTTCGTTGTGATGCTAAGACTGCATTTTGTACAGCAGCTTGTTGGTCATTACTAGCATTAGTTAAACTTACAGTTTGCATAAACTTACTATTAGATAATTCAGTTTGTTGGTCAGCATTAAACTGAGCCATATTCATATTAAATACATTTTGAGCATTCTGTAATCCTACTTGTTGCTGTCTTTGAGCATTAGCTTCGTCAGCTCTAGCTTCTATATCTTTTTGTTGAGCTACACTTTGTTGTAAAGCTTGAGCATTACTTTGAGCTATTGGCATAGCACTTTGAATAATAGCATTAAACAGAGCATCTCTACCAACACTAGAAGCACTTAATCCTCTAGCAGCTAACATCTGTTCTACTGCTGCAACTGCTGGAGAAGCCCAAGGTGGTATCTCACCATTTTCCATGCCTTCTAATAAACCATTTAACTGTGTAGATACTAAGGCTTCTTCAGGTAATCCTGCTATAATACCTCTTTGTTCTTCAGTAAAATCAGTTAATCGGGCTTCTAAATCTTCTATGTCATTACCAATCGCTGCAATTTCTTCTTCTGATAGTCCTGCATTTCTTAATTGTTTTTTAGCTCTTGTTATTTTAGCTAATGAAGTACCAGCATTTTTAGCAGCTTTAGCTTTAGCATTTTTACTAATTTCTCCAACTACTCTTTCAGCTATAGCACCTTCTTCGACTTCTACATCAGCACCTACAATAGGTTCTACATCTGCAACTTCTGCTGCTTCTGCAAGTTTTATATCTTCTTTATCTTTTTCAGCAGCCTCTACATCAACTTTTTCTTTTACTTGTTTTGCTGTAAATGTTGAAGCTGCTCGTTCTTCTGGAGTTTCTGCAGTCTCTGCAGTTCCTGTTGTAACTTTTTCTTTTCTTGTTGTTACATCTTCTTGTTGCTCAACTTTAGTAGGCTCATCCATTTCTTTAACTTGTTGTTCAGCAATAGGTATTGGATTACCATCTTCATCTAAAATTAACTCACCATTTACATCTCTTTGAAATCCTACTTGTTCAGCATCTGGTAATTTAGCATCATCAGGTACTTCTCCTCTTGCTGCAGCCTCTGCACTTTCTCTAGCTAGTTGTTCTTGTCTAGTTTTTTCTTCATTTGTTTCTTCTTCCCCTTCTCCTACTCCCGGAGTTCCTTTAATAACTGGAACCCATTCATCACCAACACCATCACCATCAGTATCTGTCCATTCAAGCAATATATTATTTTCAGTTTTTCTATCGCCTATTTGTGGACCTTCTTCTCCTCCTTCTTCTCCTTCTTCTCCTTCTTCTCCTTCTTCTCCTTCTTCTTCATCACCATTTTTTGAAGTATCGTCTGTCTGGTCTCCGATTGGGTCTGGTTTTGTTGGAGGCTGAGTTGGTTCTTCTTTTTCCTCTTCTTTTTCCTCTTCACCATTTTGTTCTGTTCCAGTTGTTCCAACTTTACCATCTTCTACAGGAGGAGTAAAAGGAACACCCGGTCCTACTGGACCTCCTGTAACTATTTCATCTTCAGGGTTATCTAAAGGATTAGGGTCTGGAGTAGTAATAGGTTTTTTAGGTTTAGGTTTTGTACCTACAATTGGTATTTGACCACCAACTTGAGCTTTAACTCTACCACCATTACGCATATCTACCCTACCACCAGTAGTGTATGTTGGTCTGTATATTTTATTTCTTTTCTTTTGTTGTTTATTCTTTTTACCCATAATTATACTCTATTTTACTTTACTTCAAAGAGTTTGTCAACCTTTTCATGTAATTTTTCTAGTCTATCCATTAAGACATTCATTCCTTCTTTTACTTCTTGTTTGGTGACATAATCTTTTGCAATCTCTTCACGAGTCTTATTTAAAAGTATGTCTATTCTTTTTGCTTCGGCTTCGTTCCTACGAATACCATAAAGCACCGGAGCTAACACCAATGTTATGAAGATGTTCCAAAACAAATAAGGTGTTAATTCCATAGCTTATTAACTAAGTGTTTTAGTAACAGATGTAGGTGTAATGCTTTCAGCTATCTGTGCATCTAATGCAGTTTTCATAGCTGTAACAGTATCAGCAGTTAGTGCAGCTTCAACCCAACCTTGAACATTACTTGCAGTTAAATCTGCAAAAGCTGTAAAGCTTGAAAGGTCTGAAGTGTCAACACTCTGTGAACCATAAGAAGTAGCAGTCCAGTTATTACCCTCACTATCCTTATTAGTATCATCAGTTGCTGTAAGTCTCCAATGTACGTTGTAGACTACATCACTTTTACTATCTTTAGTTGGGTATGTATCAACTGTTGAAACATCCCAAGTATATCCTATTGCC
>Ga0181406_1000305_pt1 | contig 19036 bp, 22 predicted proteins | sample 29SPOviralmetaG_FD_130135 | JGI IMG/M metagenome (GOLD analysis project Ga0181406, IMG submission 130135) | Marine viral communities from the oligotrophic San Pedro Time Series (SPOT) site, San Pedro Channel, CA, USA - 29 SPOT_SRF_2011-12-20 | ecosystem: Environmental > Aquatic > Marine > Strait... | reverse complement strand
CATTCGCATGTACCCTCTGGACTCCTGCCCAAGCAATGCTTTGTCTTCATTTAATTTCTCAAGTGTTGGTAACCAGGGGTATATGTCTTCTCCTGCAACAATATTTGGACTACGCTCCCCATCAAACCTAACATACCTGCCACCCCATTTAGTTTTCCAGTGATCATCAATACTAGTATCTACAGAGTCCCATCCGTGTTTTGGCTCACTCCATATACCAAAAGCATCAAACCTAGATGAAGGGTTACTCATTCCAATAAGCTGAAAATAAGGGTTTTTCGATAGGTTCGATAGGCCAGCTTGTAATATTGCCTCACTCAATTCAGCCAGCTCATCACCAATTAAGATAACTCTTTTTTGTTTTATACCAATAAACTTACCCACAGCTTCACGGGTTTTACTTCGTTCTGCTGCAATCAACGATAAACCTGCTCGCTCAATTAAGTTACCCTGCTCATTGATATATGCGACATTACCAATCGAATCTCTAACTTTTAGTGGTGCTCCTTCAATAACAGACAATAAAGAGATAACAGATCCCCAAATTCTTTTACGTGCCTCACGTAACGTGGTGGATGTTAAAAGGACCAATGTATCTCTAGGGGCAGAGAGCCAATTTAAAATACCCCACGCAGCCATAGTGTGCGACTTACCTGAAGAAGCAGCACCACCTATTGATACATACCTATTGGCAATAACACACTTAATCATTTCTTCTGCCCAAGGGTGTTTGACCATCATCTTCTCTGGCAAATCCTCATGATTCCATAACTCATCACAAAGCCTCCAGAAGTAATACTCTCTAGCTTTATTAACTTTATGGTGCCTAAAGCCATAAAGCAGAGCTGTTAACGTGTTAGTTGCTGGGATAATTAAACCACCAACATCCATGTCATTGGTGTTAGCAACTACTCTTGGTTCATACACATGAAGCTTGTTACTCATAGAAACTTGAAATTTATCAATAATAATAGTATATGTTACTTAGTTTGGCTAAGATTACTAAAAAACAAGAATTACTAGATAGAGCTATAGAACTCTATAATCAAGACTATACACTAGTTAGTATCAGTAAAGAACTGGATATTCACTCTTCTACATTACGGAGATGGTTCAGAGAAAAAGGAATTGGAGGAAAGAAAACTCCACATGAACCAAATGTAATGCCAGAGAGTATTAAAGAAGAGCTAGATGCAAAGAAACAAATAATGTCTAAAGAAGAACGGAAGCTTGAAAAGCACAGTGCCCGTACTCTAGAAGATGAATTGATCAAAGAAGTAGCTGAAGGACAAGCATCACCAGCAGAAGCTTATCAAGCATATGTAGCAGCAACTGCTATAAAACTCATAAGAGATGGTAAGAAGAATTTTAAAACACCAAAGACCCCAAGAGATCTAGACATAATGGATCAAATAGCACGAAGGAATTTAGGGTTAAATTCTAAAAGTGGGGGAGGGCCAGGCAAAGTTCAAATTGATATATCAATATTAAATAATACAAAAGCTTCTAAAGGAGGCGCTATAGATAAAAATATTATTGATGTAGATCCTATTGAGTAATGACATCAAAAACTGAAGAAAATGCAGATAATGGGCTTCTCACATACTCTGGACTACAAAAAGCTTTTGTAGGGGTTGTTGAGTCTTATGGGAAAGCTCCCGTAGCTTGCTACTCAAAAAAGAAAACTATTTCAGTTTTAGTGAAATTAAAAAAAATTTCTAAGAAAGAAGCCTACGACTTATATGAATATACATACCTTCAATCCGATTTTGGAGAAGGAACCCCAGTATTTTTAGATGACGAAAACGAATATAATGTTTAAAGAAAGGGTAAAAGTTGTAGACCCCTTAGTATTAATGCGGAAAAGTTTTTCAAAAGTAGACTTCAGTTTTTATTTTAAGGAACAAAAAGGAATTTTTTATTTAGTGAAACCTACTAATGGGAAAGAGGTAAGATACCTACAACTCCTAGATAAAAACATTTCTTTGTTTGTTCCTTATGAAGGTGAAGGTCTTTTAGTGCGAGCAAGAGACATGGAAGGTTTATGATAATAGGAATTGATAATGGACTTAATGGTGGGTTAGTCGCCATATCAAAAACAACAGGAGCTGTAATAGATAAAACAGTTATGCCTACTCTTCAACGTAGCAAGAAAAGAGAAGTGGACACATATAAAGTTTATCAGTGGATATTAGGGTGCGACCCAAAACCCAATGATTTCGTTGTAGCTATAGAAGAACCATTACATCACGCTAAATCATCTCAAGCGGTGCGATCAATGGCGTTATCTTTTGGAAAGTTGTTAGGGTTAGCAGAGACTAAACAATGGGATGTCCGATGTGTTAAAGTGCACAACTGGCAAAAGTCTATGATAGGGCACCTATCACCTCCATATGATACAAAGAGAGCTGCATTAGGTGAAGCTAATATGCTAGCTCCTGAAGAGTGTTGGCTGAAAAGTAAACGATGTTCTAAAGCACATGACGGAATGGTGGATGCTTTCCTTATAGCTAGATATATAAGAAAGTCAGAAAAGTTTGTTAACGATTGGTATAACAAATAATAAATATCTTGACGGCATAGGTAGCAGGTTGTAGAGTCGCAACCGCATGAAAACCCTCTTCCCTAAACAAGTGGAAGCACACAAATTTTTTGTAGATACGCTTCGACAAGGACAAAACACAGTAGACACAAGCTCTGTAGGTACAGGAAAAACTATTGTAGCAGCCCACATTGCTATGGCACTTAACGTGCCTATAGCTGTTTTATGCCCTAAAGCTGTGATACCATCATGGCAAAGAGAGCTAGAAGAAGTGGGAATAAATCCTTTGTTTGTCCTTAATTATGAAAAAGTTAGAACAGGCAACACCCCATTCATGAGTAAAAGAGGTAAAAAACTTATGAAGTGGAAACTTCCTAAAAACACTTTGGTGCTGGTAGATGAAATCCATAAATGCAAAGGAGCTTACACGCAATCCGCTCAGCTCATTATATCATTGGTTAATCAAGATTATGCAATACATGGCATGTCTGCTACAGCATGCGAAGACCCCACAGAAATGAGAGCTTTAGGGTACATGTTAGGTCTACATGGTTTAAATAAAAAACCAGATGGAAGACCTAGTTGGTACAGTTGGATGGTAAAGAATGGCTGTGATAGAGATCAATGGAAGCAATGGAGACTTATAAGCCGTAAAAAGTTAGCCGATGTGCGTAAATCTATATATGGGGTATCCGCTCACAAGTTAACTGTAGAAGATTTTCCAGACTCATTTAGAGCTAACAGAGTTTTTGTTGAGCCAACACAGTTTAGTAAGACAGATAAAATAATAAAAGCATATGATGATCTAGGTGTTACGCCTGCTATTGTAGAAGCATTCATTGAAGACAGGAAATCTTTAACAGATAGTGGGTATGCTATAGTAGATATATTAAGAGCTAGGCAATTAGCAGAATCATTTAAAGTACCAGACCTAGCAGACATGGCTCAGGACTTAGTCAGTCAGGGCAACTCTGTTGTCATATTCGTAAATTTTGCAGACTCAGTGGCTGCACTTAGTCAACAACTGGGATGTGGTCGAATTGAAGGGAACCAATCTTCTGCGGATAGAGAAAAAGCTATTAATGACTTTCAGGATGATAAGACACATATAATAGTTTCTAACATTGCAGCAGGAGGAACAGGCGTATCATTACACGATATTAATGGAAACAGGCCACGCATTAGTTTGATTAGTCCTTCATTCTCTGCTAAGAACCATCTGCAAACTTTAGGTCGAATACATAGAAATGGAGCTAAGTCAGATGCAATACAAAAAATTCTGGTGGCAGCTAACTCTATTGAAGAGGCTGTAATGAAGTCTATAGAAAAGAAACTCAAAAACTTAGAGGCACTACATGGTAGGTAACTTAACAAAAAAAAGAGTGGGGAAAGCTATAACTTTTGACCTTGATAAATGTTTTAGTAGAGAAAGATATTTGGACTACAGCAGTTGGGAAAATTCTGATCAAGTACAAAAAAAGTATATAAATAGCTTGAAAGAAAAAGTAATGAAGGTATGTGAGGAGCGTCTTGATAATTACATAGAAGAAATAGAAACAGAGGTAATCTTAAAACAAAAATGGCAGTTCGACCAGATAATAAAAACATGTGCTTTGTCTTTAGAAGATGAATAATCAACCAGATCACGCAAACAGAGGACACGCAGAGTTTAGTCCATCAAGCCTTAAATACGTTGCAACTTGTGCAGGGTATAAAGGAAGAGAGGGGACTAGTGCAGCAGCTGAGAAAGGAACTCGTATACACGAGGCTCTTGAAATTAGAGATCCCTCTGCGTTACATGATGAAGATGAGAATGATATCTATGAGCAAATAGTAAAGGATGAAGACATTTTCCTTAATAAAATTATAGGAGATCAGCATAGAGAAGAACACAATGAGATTGTCGTAGATGTGGCTCTTGAAGGTACAAATACCTTTGGGACTTGTGATAGATTAACTTTGTATGGTGGGGATAAAGCTGTCATGGGGGATTATAAAACAGGGATATCAACGATAGATGCACCCACTGAGAACTGGCAAGCTAAAGCATATTCAGTTGGTGCTTTTCAAAAGTACGAGGCCCTTAACGAAATAACTTTTGTATTTTATATACCTGTAAGAGGTGAAGTTTTGCACGGGACTTTTAAAAGAGATGATGTTCCGAATTTAATTAAGGAACTTTCACAAGTAATAACAAAAGCGGAACGAGTAAGGCCAGAATGGGACAAAAGTGCTCCTGACTTAGATGACTTGGAACCTTCTGGCAATTGCAGGTTTTGCACTTTTGAAGAAAGATGCCCTGCGTTAGGCGCAATAGTAATAGAAATTGCGTCCAGGTTTACGGATAAGTATGTTCCTAAAGGCGATATTGAAGATCCAGAAGATCCAGAGACTGTCGAGCAGCTGTGGGCTATAGCAAAAATTGTTACAAACTGGGCCACAAAAATAAAAGCAAAAGCTATAGATATGGCTAAGTCAGGAACTGAGTTCCCTTCATTGAAATTAAAGTCAATGGGCTCGCCAAGAAAATGTGTAGATAACATAAAACTCATTGAAGTTGCTGAAGAGTTTGGGATTTCCAATGAAGAGATTTTAGAAGTGGCTAGTTTCCCTTTAAAAAAGGTAACTGACTTAGCTTCTAAGCATGCTGAAAAAGGAGAGAAACAACAAGCAGTTAGAGATTTTGCAGATGCTTTAAGTGAAGCATCTGTAATTAAAACAAACGAAGAGCGATTCACGCTCAATTAATAACAGAGAAATAGAGAAATAGAAAATGCCGAAAACAAAAGAGATAAAAACAATAGAAGTTGAAGTCGAAGATAAAGCAGAGCTTGCTCAAGTAGAGAACACCGCTTTAGCAGATAGCCCAAAATGGGAAGAAGCATCGACTGATATTCTTATTGGAAGAATAAACGTCAAAGGTAAAAGCTCAGGATATGACGCTGGTGACTTTGGTGATTTAGTTATTAAACAAGAAAATGTCATTGTAAAAGATGGGCATAAAGCACAAGCCGTTGTAGTAAGTGCAGTAAAAGCATGGAGAGAAAAAACTCCTTTTGGTTCTGGTGTTCGTGGCAGGATTGCCAGAACAGAAGAAGAAGCACAGGAGCTAATTGAAGAGAACAAGGCACTAGGTGATAGGGGCTTTAAGGTTGTTGAATTTGCAGATATTACAATGCTAGTGAAGCAGAGTGATGAGTGTGAAGACGACGAGGGCTTTGAAGTACCTATAGGCGATGATCAGTGGGCTATCGGTAAGATAGATGTATCTGGCAAAGGGTACGACTTCACATACAAAGCACTTAAGACTTTTCAAAAGTTAAATCCAACTGCTTCTTTGGTAGCTGTAACTTGGGAGCTATACACCAAACAAGAACAGTGGGATAAAAAAATATGGTGGGTTCCAATGTTGAAATCGTCTAAGCACGAGACAAGTCAAGAGGTGCTTGATTGGGTCAGTAACTTTAAACAAGGAGTATAATTATGACTGACAGCGTTGAAGTATTAGAGACAGAACTCCACAGCGTGGAGCAACTACTTTCTGAAATGGAGGGTAAACAAAAGGAGCTTGCCACACAGCAAAACCGTATGGCGATACTTGTGCAAGCTTTTAAAGACCAGATAACTTTTCTTAAAGAAAACTCTGGCACCCAACAGGTTCTAGATCTTGAGGGGGTAAAAGAACCAAGTTCAGAATAAATAGGCGCAAGCCTTAGCTCCGACAGCATTAGGATTTTCATGCTTTCATCCTGTGCTGTCGGGGCACTTCTTAATTATGAATACATTTGCATTAGATTTTGAGACATACTACGACAAGGATTGTTCAATCCAAACGCTAGGGCCTATAGGTTATTTTTCTCACCCAGACTTTGATGCATATATGGTGTCCGTTGTGGGTGATGAGGGCACAAGTTTTGTTGGACACCCTAAAGATTTTGATTGGGGCATCTTAAAAGGCCAGTGTGTTCTATCACATAATGCATCATTTGATGAGACATTATATATTTTTGGTGTGGAAAAAGGGTGGTGGGATTATGTTGAGGTTGGAGAGTGGCATTGTACAGCAGACATGGCAGCATTTTGTGGTCTTCCTAGATCCTTGAAAGGGGCTTCTTCTGCTATTCTAGATACAGAAGTTGATAAAGAAACAAGAGACAACATGAAAGGCAAGAAATGGGAAAACATGCCTGAAGATTTTAGAGAAGAAGTTAGTGAGTATGCTCTTAAGGACTCTGAATTATGCTTGTCCCTGTGGCAAAAAGTTTCGGGCAAATGGCCTGAACAAGAAAGAAAGATAAGTTTTTATAATCGGCAAGCGTTGCAGAAAGGATTACCTATTGATCAACAACTTCTTAAGGATCAGAAAGAAGGAATTACAAAAGCTTTATTTGATACAGAGAACTCTATTCCTTGGTTTGGAGAAGCCCCGACTCTTTCAAGAAAAGCTTTTAATGAGGAGTGTAGAAAAGTAGGGCTAGAGCCTCCCGTAAGTTTATCAATGACTGATGATGATGCCAATAAATTTATAAGTGAACATGGTAAAAAGTATAAGTGGATTCAGGCTGTTCGTGATTTTAGAAGGATTAACTCTTTAAAAAAGAAGCTAGAAAGTTTTGATAACGCTACTATGCCTGATGGTAGGTATTATGGAGGGCTAATGTATATGGGAGCTCATACAGGCAGGTGGTCAGGGTCTGGTGGAAATCTTAATTTACAGAACCTCCCAAGAGGAGATATGTTTGGAACAAACCTTAGAAATTTAATATCTGCTAAAAAAGGTAAAGCATTAATCGTTGCAGACCTATCACAAATTGAAGTTAGAACTTTATGTTGGTTGGCTAAAGATGATGTGATGTTAGAAGACATTGCTAATTCTCCTGACATATATGAGGCTTTTGCTTACAGGCTAGGGTTTTGGGAAGCTAAGAAAGGGGAGGATTTTAGAACTGCTGATGGGGGCAAATTGAGACACTGGACAAAACAAATTGTTTTAGGTTGTGGGTATGGGGCCTCTGCAAAAAAGTTTGCTATGATTTCTGATGCCTCCCTAGAAGAAGCTCATAAAGCAGTTAGGAGATACAGAACTAACTTGAGAACAATCCCTACTCTATGGAATGACCTACAAAGAAGTTTACATAGATCGTATGCACTTAAGAAAGATTTTATTCTAGAGCTACCTTCAGGGAGGGCACTGAACTACGGTAAGATATCAACAACTCTTAAAAATGGGCGACGAAGTTATGTAGCTAAGATAACTAAAGGGTCTAAGAAAATCCCTGTGAGGATGTGGGGAGGTTTGTTGGCAGAGAATTTTTCACAGGCACTAGCACGAGATGTGTTTGCGGATCAACTAATTAAATTAGTTGAAGAAGGATTAGATGTACTCTTCCACGTACATGATGAATTTATTATAGAAGTTAATAAAGAAGATGCAGAACAAACCCTCCAGAAAGTGATACAAATTATGTCAACAGCGCCTAATTGGATTCCAGATATCCCATTAGCTGCTGATGGTAAAATTGTGTCCAGATACGAAAAATGATATATAGATACATAAAAAACTTAAAGAGTAAGAAAGCAATTGGGGTAGATAATTTATCCTTAGTAAAGACCAATCAAAAACCCAAGTTTAAATCCAAAGCTGACTTTAGAAGTTGGTGTGCTCAGGCAGACACAGACCATGTGTTTTACTCAATGTGTGCAGGAGATAGTCCAAATGTTAGAATATCTAACGACAACCCAATAAATAGATGTAGCGGATTTGCTGCTGACTTTGATGCCCCTATTGACTGGGATATGGTACCTAATTTGCTGACAGCTCAGTGCAAAAACTTAACACCTACTTGGATAACTAAAACTCAATCAGGGTATATAAGGTTAATATGGGAGTTTGAAGAAACATTACCTATCTCACAAGATATGTATGATCCATTTATAAAACAGCTCAGTAACCATTTAGGTGCTGAAAGGTTGTTTGCAGGTTTTGATAGTTCCTCTTATAGATCTTCACAGTATTTTGAGATGGGGACTGAATGGCAGAAATTTGGAGAGCCCCTTCCTAAGAACATTTATAGAACAGTGTTGCTTAAAGCTGTTGCTAAAAACCCCCCACAAAGTGTTGAGACATCTGTACCAATTGAAGTAGTAGAGAAAGAAGTACATAAAAAATTTCCAGAAAGGTGGGATGGTGATTTTACTGTAGGGAGCAGAGGACCACTGTTTTGGATTGATGATGATATAGATAGAGAGGGGTGCGTGGTCTGTGAAGATGGCATGTATTCTTTTAGTGATAGGGCCTCAAAAGATTTTACTCCTTGGAAAGAATTATTTGGGTCTGACTTTATTAAAGAATATGAAACAAAGAAGATGGGGGACTTGTTAGACCTGTACTGGTTTAACGGGAAAGCACACTTCACATTGTTAGATGGGACTGTTCAAACAATACCTAAAGATCAGCTAATCCTTGAACTGCGACAAGCAGGATTCTCAATGAGGACTGGAAGAAACCGTCTTTCAGAAGTAGAAACGGCTTTAGTTGCAATTGCGAAACAAAACAGAATTCATGAAATTGCTCCTGTTGTATTTAGTGACGAGCGTGTAGTTCACTATAACTCTCATAAAATACTTAACACGGCTAACATCACACCAATAGAGCCTGCAAGTGATGGGGACATACAGAACTGGTCCTTCATTAAAAGCTGGTTAGAGCAGTTGTTTGTGTCTGATAAGAAAACAGATCCGCTGCTTTATTTTTATGCGTGGCTTAAAAGGTTCTATATAGCTGTCTTGAATAGAGAGTATTTACAAGGACAGGCTTTACTATTAGTAGGCCCAACAAACAAAGGTAAATCTCTTTTGTCGAATCGAGTTATTAGTGCTCTTGTAGGGGGCTTTGCCGATGCTTCTGATTATTTATCAGGACAGACTAAATTCAATAAAGATCTTGCGAGAGTGGCAGCTTGGGTGATTGATGACACAACATCTGCAGCTTCTTTTCAAGATCAACGTAGAGCAACTGAGTTAATTAAAAGGAGTGTCGCTAATCCTAGAATTGAATACCATGCTAAATATGTAGACGCTGTATCTGTTCCTTGGACAGGTAGAGTTATTGTTTCTTTAAACATGGATGCTAACAGCTTATCAGTCATACCTGCATTAGATTCAAGCAACAGAGATAAGTTAATGGCCTTAAGAATAAGTAATTCTGCAACCAGCAAGTTCCCTTCAAATAGTGTCGTTGAAAACACAATTGCTGAAGAGCTACCTCATTTTGCTAAATGGCTACTTGAATGGGAACCACCAGAGCAAATAATGGGTTCTTCAAGGTTTGGTGTTGCTAGCTACATTGATCCTACTATTGCGTCAGCAGCATATGACAACTCAAGTAGGTCTGCTGTAGCAGAGCTTGTAGAATTCTTTGTGAAAAGAGCTAGAGAATACTTTTCCAACCCTATATGGAGAGGGACTCTAACTGAGTTTCAAGGAGCCGTTCATGAGTTTAATGGAGGCCGTAGTGTTGGGGTTTCAAATAACATGAACTTTGTACGAGTCGGTATGTTGATTTTAGAAGAGGCTAGTAAAAACAGTAAGCGAGCAAGACCTGTAAAATCTTTAGGGTCTGGTGGAGGCAAGATATGGGAGATTGATTTAAACGAAAAATACGACATAGATCGTGAAATAGAACAAAACATTAAAGAAAGAATACAATGAAACAGCGCATGACTTGGGTAGTTGATGATACATTACACACCGCTACAAATAAAAGTGAAGTAACACCAAAAGAAATAATTAAAAAAGCTACGGGAGAGCTGCGTTTTATGTATGAGTTTGACAAACCTGTTACTATTCCTAATGTTGGTAGAACAGTTGTCACCATACATAAACATGACTAGAGAAGAAATATTAGATTACATTGAAGAAGTACTCCCAGGTGAAGTAGAAGACGTAGCTCTTGCAGAAGAAGTTTGTGATAAAGGATTCATAGGGATAGATACTGAAACTCCAAGAGCTGTGTATAGCACTGAAATTTGCATCCATGAACTATCTAAAACAATGAATGCTAAAAGTGCAGAAGATTATTTTGGGGAAAGGATATTTAATGGGAATTCATTAACAAATGGGTTGTGTAGCCCTTTGTTTATTTCTACGCCTTTTTAATGCTCTTTGGTTTTCGGAGGCTATCAATAATTATTTGGTAACCCTTAGACCTAAAAACAAAATTATCTTTATCTACATCTCCTTTTTGTCTGTAGACTCCTACAGAGTCAATCTCTTTACTTGGGAGCCATCCTAGTAAATATACCATTGATAAGTCTCTTTTAACTCTAGTAAAAAAATAAATGTCATTGCTATCTACTTTGCTTTTCTTCCCATTAATAAATGCAGAGTAGCTAAGCTTAGGTAAACCTCCACAGGATTTAGACTTTACTTCAACTTTCTTTTTCCGATACAAGAAGTCATAATTAAATTCAGTATCCCCAACATAAATACTGTTTCTTAAATATAGTTCTACAGCAACTTCTCCTAAACAACCTACCATGTTACCTGCACCTTTTGTATAAGAGCCTGGTAGTATGCCCATACTTAAAGACCTTTTGTAGGCTGTAATTATTGCACCTTCATTAGGCTCAAAATGAAGAAACCCTTTTCTATATACAAATTTTTTATTACTCAAAAATTAAATCGGTTAAGGAGAAGATCCCATGCAGGGAAAAATATTTCTTCCATACAGCGTACTACGGCTTCCTGTTCATAATTATCAGAAAATCCTACTCCTGATATTAGTAAAGCCGCTTCCATCATTTCATGCCTTAGCGTTATAACTAAGTTTTTATCGGACTGATCAGGGTTCAGTTGTATAATTTTATTATCATGAAAGTACTGCCCAAAAGTATACCCATCATAGTCATTAAAACTTTGTAGTTTTACTTTAACTTTCTGACCTCCAATAGTAATTGATTTAGGGAGATCCACATTACCACCTTTCAGAAAGATCTTTATAAAGTTCAATGCCTGCAGCTGTTGCTGTAGCAACGCCTTCCATATTTTTTAACGCAAGCTCCCAATCCTCCGCATTACTCCCAAAAAAAGGTTCTGCAATAGTGGCTGGGCAATGTGTAAGTCTAAGGAACCCAGCCCCTCTACTACCTTTCTGTTTTGGTTTAATACCTCTACTGCGAAGTTGCGGAAAACAATCTTCAAAAGAATCTCTTAGAGCACGGGCGAATAACCTTCCTTGTTCCGAAGTGTTCCAATATAGCCACTCATGGCCTGTTGCAGAAGGTGTTGCAGCATTAAAATGTAACTCAATAGCAGCTTTAACCCCATCATTACGGAGAGTTCTAGCCAACCATTTCATAGAGCTCCAATAGCTATTCCCTTTATAGGTAGAGTAAATCTTATGTGGAGTCTTCAACCTGTCCCCAATCATATCAGCCAGTTGGGAGTTATAGTCCCACTCAGTAACTCCAGTTACAGAAGCTGCTCCTGAATCATTTGGTCGAGAGTGTCCTACGCAGATTGCTATCATTTTTATTATCCGAATTCATCGGGGTTGTTAGTTATATCCTCAAAAAACTTCTTTTTTTTCTTCAGGTGGTCTTCTTCTATTGCTTTACGTTCAAACTCTTCTTTTTTTTTCAACCTAATTGCGTCTTCTCTTTCCTTAAAAAAGGGCAGGTTTTTCAGTATCTGCTTCTTTTTAAACTGCTCATTCAACATAACTCCACGGGCTTGTTTTACCAACGACTCCCCCACAGGAAATCTGTTCCCTTTAGCCCAGTCTGCATATTCGTTAATATCAGGACGTATATCCCGTGCCTTTAGATATTTTTTAGCCAACTCATAAGTCAAAGGAGTTTCTTCAAACCTTGCGGGTTTTGAAGCTGACTTATCACGAGACGTTGGACTATACCCCCCTCGTTTACTCTCGTTTTTAAGCTTAACTTTAGAGTGAGGATGCCATCGTGAACCCCCAGACCCCATAAGCCTTGGCACATTAGTGCCTTTCCCGTACTTAATTAAAAGCTCTAGAACTGGGGAGTCTGTAGTTGTTCTGTCCTTGGGGAACTTTAAAAGTTTATTTTTTTCTCGTGCCACTATTTATTATTGTTACCAATAATTATAGCACGTCTGTACGAAAAATCACTATGGAACTTCTGCCCTCTACCCATGAGATTGCCTTCTTTAAAGGGGTAATCGTACCCTTGAATTAGGGTGATTGTAGGTGGATCATATATTGCGCTTTCGTTCAATGCTGAGTCGCCCACTAAGTCGTTCAAGACGCAGCTTGGCAGCAGGGCTACCATCAGCAGCAAGGCGGTCAATTTCATCTTCAAGGCCATATACGTATTTCCGTTGTTTAGACCTAGTGTAATTCACATAAGCCTCTAACGCTAATACTATTATCCTCAAGAAATGCCTCACTTCTTTTTAGACATTATAGACCAAATAACGCCTATAAGTGTTACAGCAGCAGATACTCCTGTAGTTACTTCGCTATCTGTAGCCATTCCATTCTGCGTCATAAACCCTCCACCGAAGGTTAACATGTGTCTAACGATTCCTAATATTGATTCTTTGTTCATTTCTTCTTCCTTTTTAATAGGTTATAGAGCGTGATAATAGCTACTGTAATACCCAACAGACCACCAACTACTTGGATACTCCACTGGATTACTTCAGCATAAGGTATTGTAACAGCGATCAAAGACCCTGTTATACCTGTAGCCCCTTTCACAATTAGCTCTTCATTGCTCATAAATGTGAGCAATATAGCACAATTATTCGCTAGGATCTACGTCAGATTCCTCAGGCCCTTCATCGCCAGTATCATCTGTAACTAGCGTAAGATCATCGAGATCTGACGGAGTTGTAATAGTAGACTCTCCTACAGGTTCTGGCACGTTTGTGTGACTATCGTATATATCGCTTATACTTTCCCATCCCTTGTCTCTAAGGATAGAATAGTCTTTGTAGTCCTGACAAACTCTTTTGTCAGTGTGTTTAGTCGTGTGACCGTTGCCGTCTGTAGATTCTTGTTCCACTGGATTAAACATCCAATGAGACTTAAAGCCTTCTCTAGTTAATTCTAGATCGGGCATTTATTCACTATCTTCTTTAACAACTTCAGGTGTTGGTGCTTCTTCTCCAGTTTGCTTAGAGATTTCTTTAGCCACAACAACCAAAGCTTCAGCACCATTTAAGCCGACTTGCTTAGTAGCAATATCGAGTGATTGTAAAATGATTTGAATGAATCCTTTGGGAATTTCTAATGTAACTTTTTCTTCCATAATACGTTTAGAATAGGCATATTTAAGGACTGTTCAAGTGTTTTATTTAAATAATAAACCAATTAGATCCATCAGAGATAAGGGTTACTGAACCACGATTAGTGGACATAGTATGTGTAGCCCCTCCGTCGATGGTTTCAGAGCCCCCTGTCGCTATTGTAATATTATGAGTAGCAGCAGTTCCGTCCCTATCTTTAACAATTAAAACTCGTCCAGAATTACATTGAGCTGCTGGTATATTAACAGTTCTACCCGCATTCATACCGTGCATAAGTATAACATGATCTGCTGAACCTACTGTGTAATCAGAGTTGTTTGAAAGAACTGTATTATACTCAACACCTCTGTGGTGTCTTACAATTTCACGACCTCCATCAAGTGAGAGGTACATTGCTACCGAACCACTTCCATCATCTGAATAAAAGATCATGTCAGAGTTATCAGCTAGTGTTTTAAGCTGTAGATCACCTGTAGTATTTTGAATAGTACCGATTGCACCATTATGCGATATCTGCATATCATTGCCAGTACCCAACTGGATCTGAACGCCATCAAGCAGCCTTAACTCTTTTCCAAAGAGGATATTTCCTGCACTTCCGTCTAAGTAAAAGTACTCAGTTGTTCCACCTGAACCATCGTCAGACTTAAAGATAATGTCTTTGTCGTTGGCAAAATTAGTAATGTACAAATTCCCCTCAGTATTGTTAATGTGAGAGTCAGTGCCATCGTGGTTAAAATATAAATCCGCACTTGTGCCAATACCTAAACGACTGTTGTCAGGAAATACTGTATAAGGGTTGCCACCAGAAAGAGATCCGTCTAAGTAGAAATAAACCTCCACACTGCCAGACCCGTCATCACAATAAAAGTTTATGTCACCGTCATTTGTATTATTAACAATGTTTAAATTACCAGTGTAATTATCAATATGGGAATCAGTACCGTTATGGTACATCCGTAAATCAGCGCCACTACCAAAATAAGCCTGTGCACCATCGGGGTGTATAGTGTGTTTAGTAAATACAGTTCTTTCTTCTCCACCATCAACACGGAAGTATTCTGTTGTACTACTTCCATTTCCACTATCCGCCTTAAACTTAATGTCACCATCTGCGGTATCGCTTTGAATTGTGATGTCCCCCGTACCATTTACAAAGTAATAATTAGTTCCATCATGGGTAAGATAAGTGTCAGTGCTATTCTGATAGAATTGCTGACCAGATGACATTAATACTGGTTTGGTGAATTTGCTTCTAACATTACTACCATCTAAACGGAAGTATTCAGTTGCAGTTCCAGAACCATTATCAGCAAAAAACTTAATGCCCGCATCAGCAGCATTAGCTTTAATGTAGAGGTGACGAGTATTTTCTTGAATGTATGTATCAGCACTATCATTAAAGATTTGTAAGCCCTCACCTACACCACCAAACTGAAGTGTTGAATTGTCTGGGAATACTGTCCTTGGGTGTGGTGCGCCTGATCCGTCTAAACGGAAGTATTCAGCTAAACCACCTGAACCATCATCACATTGGAAAACTATATCTTTGTCGTCATTGTATTGCTGGATATAAAGGTCACCTGTACCATTAGACCAAATATAACTATTGTTTCCATCATGCACAATAGTAAGATCACTACCTGTTCCAAAAGTTAGATTACTATTGTCAGGAAATGTTGTGTATGGGTTTCCACCAGAAAGAGATCCGTCTAAGAAGAAATAGGTTTCTTTACCCCCACTGCCGTCATCGCATTGGAAGATAATGTCGTTATCATCAGAGCCGTTGGTTATGTAAAAATCACCAGTTCCGTTAGCTAGATATGAATCTGTACCATTATGGTATATATACAGGTCTGAACCATCCCCTAGAGAAATAAAATCGTTATCACCCCATTTAGTGAATGTATTACCGCCTCCAGCAGAACTACCATCTAAGTAGAAATAGGTTGATACACCTCCAGAACCGTCGTCGGACTGGAAATATATGTCAGCATCATTTGCTTTATTGGTAATATATAAAGGGCCAGTTTCATTTTCAATTCTAGAAGAATTTCCTACACCCTCGTGATAAATTTTTAAATCCTCCCCATCACCAAAGGTTGCATTAATGTTATCATCCCACTTCACCTTCCTCTTCATCCGAATAGCACTTTGGCTTCCGTCTATTATCATATAGGTAGCTACACCGCCCGAAGTATCATCGGACTGAAATATAATATCTTTGTCGTCTGTGCTTTGCCTTATGTAAAGGTCACCATTGTTTTCCTGAATGTATGAATCAGTGCCATTGTTGATTATCTGTAAGTTACCGCTGTTACCAAACCTTAATGATGAGTCATTAGGGAATAGTGTTGTTGGGTAACCTGCCCCTCCGAAACTTCCATCTAATCTAAAGTAGGTGGCTACTCCGCCTTCTCCGTTGTCACACTGGAAGATAATGTCGTCATCATCCGCATTATTAGATATAATTAATGCGCCTGTGAGATTCTGAATATTTGAATTTGTCCCATCATGCCAAATCTTTAAATCAAAACCTGTCCCAAAGTAAGCATAATCACCATCAGTGTGTTGAGTTGGCCTATTGAAAACAGTCTGTCGTCCATCTCCATCTAAGTAGAAGTAGGTTTCTATTCCACCAGAACCGTCATCAGATTGGAAGATTATATCTTTATCGTTTGCATCTGAGCGGATGTAAAGATCACCTGTATCATTACTGATATACGTGTCTGTCCCATTATGCCTAATTGTAAAATCTAAAGAGCTTCCAAAAGCTAAATAAGACTCATCGGGGAAAACAGTAAAAGGTGCGCCACTTGAAGAGGAACCATCTAAATAGAAATAGGTTTCTTCTCCACCCGAACCGTCATCAGATTGGAAGATTATATCTTTATCGGCTGCTCTGTTAACGATTAGTAAATCTCCAGTGGAATTTCTAATTTCAGACTGAGAACCATTATGGTACATAAGTAGGTCACCATCATCACCCAAAAGCAAAAGAGAATTGTCAGGAAATATTGTCTGTGTAAATCCAGATGCGGTCGCACCGCCATCTAAACGGAAGTATTCTACTACACCACCAGAGCCATCATCACAACGGAAGATAATGTCTTTATCGTCAGCATCATTTGTAATGTATAAATGATTATTCGTGTTTTTTATATGTGAGTTATCTCCATCGTGATAAATCTTTAAATCATGTCCTGCACCAAATGCAGCTTGAATACTATCATTAAAATGTGCTGTTCTCTCAAATGCTACACGCTCAGCACTTCCGTCAATTCTTAAATATTCGGTTGTACCTCCAGTTCCGTTATCATTATAGAAACGGATCATCTTGTTATCTTGATACTGAATAAATCTTAGGTCACCATCAGTTATAGAAACTGTTCCATTCGTTCCATCGTGTCCTATCTTGAGATCTTGTCCTGTTCCTAAAGCTAAATCGCCTCCATCTGGAATATGTAGTTTACCATCAGTTGTAAAGGTTGCCCTGATTGCACCATTCAAATAAAAGAGGAATGGATCACTAGATGAAACAGCAACACCACCAAGGCTAGTTGGAATGATTGAGGCATCATAACTATCGTTACCTATTTTTATTCCCTTGGCGTTTGTGCTACCAACATCAATTTCAATGCCTTGATTGAATGTCCAAGAATCTGTTGAATTAGTCCAAGCAATAGTATAATCACTAGCACCTTTAAGAGTAATACCGCCACCATCAGCAGTTGTGTCTGATGGGCTAGATACATTGCCTATGATGATGTTCTTGTCTTCAACGGTCAGATTTGCTGTATCGATGGTTGTCGTTGTGCCGTTGATAGTTAGACCACCTGTAACTACAACATCTCCAGCAAAAGTTGCGGTTTGAGATGCGTCTAAAGTTAATGCTAATGTGTCAACAGTGTAGAATCTCATTAATGAACCTAATGAAATTGCTTTAATATCTAAGTTATCTCTGTCACTTGAATTTAATTGTATCTTACCCCTAACTGTTCCTGCGTCTGTTAAATACAAATTGTCTTCAACTAAAGCATCACCAGTTATGGTTACGCCATCAGCAGTTGTCTCGAACTTTTTGGAGTCATTGAACCGCAGCTCCACCCTTCCGTCAGGGATATACATCAATCCCTTATTAGCATTGTGTCCTATGATAACGCTATTTTCACCGTTGTTCCTTATGAATAAATCTCCAACAGTACCATTATCGATGTAGCTATTCGAACCATCGTGATATAAATCTAAGTCATTACTGTCGCCCAATCTAACTCTGCCCCCATTGGCAAACATGAGGTGGTTAGCTCCCATAACAAGGTTGCCGCCCATAGTGGCTCCTGTTGCGGATGTCTCGAACTTAGTGGAATCATTATGCCTGAGTTGTACTGAACCTCCGTCAGTAGCTAATAAATAAGTTTTATTATTGGCAGCATTATTTAACTCGATGTTAGTTCCTCTTATGGATAGGTTGCCAGAACCTGTCTCTTCTATGACTGACTTGTTGTCAGATGAACTATGGTATATTGCAAAATCATAACTTGCCCCCATCCGAATACGCCCGTTGTCAGGCATATCAACGTAACCATTTCCAGAAAGCAAAATTCCATCAGTGGTTGTCTCGAACTTTTTGGAGCCATTAAAATATAATTCACAAGCACCGTCTTCGGTGGCTTCAAGTAAAGTTTCAGCTTGGTTCGCTGATAAAACTTTAAGATTATTTGAAGCAATGACCAAAGCACCTGTGCCTTGATCCAACATAGTGGTGTTAGTTCCTGTGTGGTAAATTTGAAAATCATCACTCGCACCCAAACGTATCTTTTGGTTGTCCCCTAAATCTAAGTTGCCCGAATTATCAATAGAAACTGTTGAGTAAGTGTTAGCTGCGTTTTTAGTGATAAACCGCATCGTTGTACCAGCACCATCTCCAACATTAGCGACAAGGTCTGCATAGCGCATGTACTCATTTGAGCTACCACCTACTGCATAATAATGGTTTAGTATTAAACCTTGAGCGTCTCCACCATGAGTATATGTCCTAACTGCTGCATTAGTCCCCTCAAGGTCGGCAACGCAAAACTGGTTGCCAGAGTTACTATTGTCTTTCGAGACGTGCAAAAATGAAGCTGGCGAGTTCGTGCCTATCCCTACGTTGCCAGCTGAAGTTATCCGCATTCTTTCGGCAGCATTGTCTCCTACATTCGAGGT
>Ga0181406_1000304_pt1 | contig 19044 bp, 16 predicted proteins | sample 29SPOviralmetaG_FD_130135 | JGI IMG/M metagenome (GOLD analysis project Ga0181406, IMG submission 130135) | Marine viral communities from the oligotrophic San Pedro Time Series (SPOT) site, San Pedro Channel, CA, USA - 29 SPOT_SRF_2011-12-20 | ecosystem: Environmental > Aquatic > Marine > Strait... | reverse complement strand
GCACTTTGACGAAGGAGGTGTTTTGCTAGGACACAACATTATTAGTTTTGACCTACCAGCCCTTCGGGATTCAATGGATATTTTTATTGCAAAGAAGTTTCTTGACAATAAAGATGCTAGATGTATTGATACCAGCCGACTTATGAATAAACATACTAGTGGGTTTCATGTCTCGCTAGATAATTTAGCAAAGTGTAATTTAGGAACTAAAAAATCCGCAGACGGTTTAACTGCTGTTAGGTGGTGGGCAGAAGGAAGGTATGAAGATGTTGTCAAGTATTGTGTTTTGGATTCTAAAATCTCTTATGAGGTTTGGGAAAAAGGTAGAGTGAATAAACAAATTGAGTATTTTAATGAGAACGATAATGAGTTCCATAAAATTGAAATTGAGTGGTAAGTAATATTGGGCTATCGTTCCCTTCGGGGGGCGGTAGTCCTTTTTTTGCGTTTTTGATAAATCCGAATTTTTTTAACTATTCCTACTTATCTTTTTTAAACACGGCCTTGCCATCTTTAACAAGTTCAATCTTGGCTCGGCGTTCCTCAGCATCCATCATATGCTTGTGCTTTTGAGCATTGAGAGCCATTTCTCTTTCTAAAGCGGCTCTTTGTTCCATAACCTTTGTTTGGGATTCAATTACTGAGGGGTGCAAATCCGTTTCAGTTTGTTGTTCTTGCTTCCAAAGTTCAAGCATAGTAGCAAATGCCGGTTGAGCAGTTCCACCAATAATTGCTATAAGAGCAATGAACCCTTCAATATTTTCAAGAACAACTTCGGGTCTAATAATGCCCATAGCAACTACGGCTCCGCTTGCGGCCAACCATAGATAAACCGCTGGTAGGGCCGTCCACTTAACCATTCTGTCGTTTACGCTGTCCTTATCTCCTCTTTTATTCATTTAATTCAACCCCGTTCCTATTCTATATTCTGTATAATGTTTAATATTCTCATCGTAGGCTTCCATTTTTTCGTGATGCCAGCCCATTAAGTAGTTAATAATTCTAGTTCCGCTTGTATCAGCAAACATTCCCAGTTTTTTAAAGATAGCATTTCTAACATCTCTAACTCCTATTTTTCCCTCTACTGTTTCCATATACCTATCAATTTCCTTTCTTGTTCTAGCGTTTGGAACAAGAGCCTTTCCTTTTAAAATATTAAACCACAACTTACATCACCTGTATGCCTGTAAAGGCAGCAATTAAAAATACTACTACTCCTCCCAAAACCTTTTTAATTAAATTCATATCGCTTTCAATATGCGTTAAGTGATTATTTTTAATAACCAAAACATCCTGTTTGATTTCTGTAACCTCGCCAACAAGCCAATTTAATTTCCCCTCGGTGTCCCTTGAGAGAACCTCATCAATATCGCTTGCCGACATGGTGCTACCTAGTTATTGAGTCTTTAAATGACTATTTAAATGTTATCAGTTTAATTGCATAAGCATCCATCTATCAGCATCAATACAGGTAATGTCATAAATTTTACCTGCCGATAAAGCAAATGGTAAAGAAATAGTAGCCCCAGTTGGGTCTTCTATTGCATCATCACTTCCTGTCCTATCCAAAGTTAATGCCGCAGTTACATCCGAAGCAATAAGTCTGTATGTTCTTCCAATATCCGTTGCTCCTGCATCTGGCAGTTGTATAATTAAATCGTTTGGCGGAATTCCTGAAGGGGCTTTAGCGATAATAATGTCGTCAGTATCTAATACTGAATAATTAATAACAGGAGGTGGTCCTGCCGCATTACCAACTACTTCGGTAATATTTCTAATATATCCTTTAGAAAGAATTGCTCCTTCCATTTCTAAATTACCGGAAAACACCGCCTTGTGAGCAGTTCCATCTTTATCGGAATAGAACAAGAAAGAGTTATTATTTGTTCCGGGTTGTTTTAGAACTAAATATGCATCCGAATTAGCATTGGAATTTCTATTCAATCTTATGGATTGGTCTTGTCCATTTACCGCCTTTGCATCAATATCCAACAGAATCGTTTCGCTTGCAGTTTCATTTTCAGCAATAATCTGTGCTTGCGAATCTTGTAGCCCTTTAAGTTTCAAATGGCCTGTTTGTCCCGTTTCTTGTATGGTTATTGCTGGATTACTGGCTCCTACCACATGTAATTCTGTTTCGGGGGCATTCGTGCCAATACCGACGCTTCCATCACTATGAATTCTCATTCTTTCTGCTACTGCGTCTGTTCCATTTACTTTGGTATTAAAAGTCATAATAGAAGTTCCCGTTCCATCGCCTCCTCCCGCATTAAGGATTAAATCTCCACCGGATTGATTAGCAGAACCCGTGGGGGCCGAACCTGCTGAAATTGTTAAATCCCTTCCATCAGTTCCCGCACCTGTCGTGGCTACACTCAATTCAGCATTTGCTCCATTAGAAAAAACAACTTTATCTAAACTTGTAATAGTTAAGTCCCCACTTGAATACGATACATCGGATAAATCGTTTAGTGCGGCAGCCGCCCCAATATCACTCGCTACATCCGAACCTGCTCTAAAATCTACATTTCCTCCGCTATCTAAAACTAAAAATTTATCCGTATCTGTTCCAGCCGCCGATACACTACCTAAATTTAAAGTTCCTGCAATTGTTGTAGCACCTAAACCGTCTACTGAAAATACCGTGGTATCTCCTTCATCACCGTCCGAATCATCATCGGATAAAATTTCAAACTTCTCATCAGCGGTATTGTCGGCTAAAATAAATCTAATATCTGCATTCGCTACTTTATTTTTAAATGTGGTTCTATCAGCAGTAGCGATAACAGACATGGCCTCAGTATACACACTACTATCGCTATATGCAATTGATAAAGAATTTGAGGTTTTATCATACCCATAAAGTTGAACCTGCCTAGTTGTAATGTTCGCACCCGAACCTCCGACTACTTCCACTAATGCTACGGGAATATCACCAGCAGTTAAATTATCCGGACCTCTTGCAGTAGCAGTAGAACCATCTCCCTCTCTAACCGCCAAAGCACCCGAAGAAGCAATAACGATTAAATCGTATCGGGTATTTGTTGAAGCATCGGATGTTAATTCAACTTGAGTAGGGGTGCTTGTTGTAATTACACCATCCCTCATAAATGTAATATTTCCACTAAACTTAAATCTAGTTCTTGAGCCTCCTGCTTCTTGAACAAAATTAGAAGCCCCGTAGGAAACAACATAATTTTGCCTAGCCGCTTGTTCTAAAGAACGAATAATATTGGCATGAATTTTATCGGTTCCGTCTTTTAATCCATCTGTTGTATCAGTTGCATTCAATTTTGTAATATAATCTCTATTTGAATAATTTACCATATTAGTCTACCTCCACCGTAATTATAAATTCTATATCGTCTGTTGAAGTGAGTGGTCCGATAGCATCGTAGTTCACCCGTAGAAGCATATTCCCCCCACTACTTGCATCAAAAATACCCACCTCCTTAATCGTGTGTCCAATGTGGGTTAAACCCGATACACTAAACTTCCAATCAACGCTAGTCTCTCCGCTATCAGTTCCACTAACGCTGAACCTGCTCCCAATGGGAGAATCTAAATCACTAGCATTTGGGTTGGTGCTATCTCCACCCGTCCCCACCTGTGCATAAACGAAAGTGTCTTTCACATGGGTTCTAATATCAGTTCTTCCATCTCTCGTAATCATAATCCTAACCCCATATCAAATCCTATTGTTGAACCGAATCCTAACACCGTTGTTGAAACACCAGTATTCTTTGTGATTGTGGCCTTTACAAATTTAAGTCTTACCGTCTGCAAACTAATAGAGGGACTGGCGTAAGACTTGTATACCTGTTTATTTCTCCCTTGTAGGTTTCTAGTCTCCCCCAACAACAGCGATAGTGTCGCTGAAAGGTCTTTGGTGTATTCTCCTAATAAAAGTTTCGTTGGGTAGCCGGATTCTTTTACCACTTCTATTACTGCATATTCTCCTCTAAAAATTCCCTCTCTTTCAAACTTCAAGGTAATAATTTGTCCCGGTTCAATGTGAGGAAGGTCGGATGCAACCCCTATTTGAATAGCGTTTGATAAGGTAGAAAATGCCCTAAGCATTTTCATGGCCCTTTCATTCGCTTGTTCCTGTCCGGTGATAGAAAAGTCATAGATTTCTTTTATCTTTTCGGAACCATCTGCTTCAATTTCGGAATGGTTTTTAGCAATACCCCTTACATCATCTCCAATAACTACAACAGAATTAAACTTATCATACAAAGAAATATCTCTCTTAAAGGAAGTTATATTATATTCTATACTATCTTCTGTTAGTTCTATGCTTCTATACTCTTTAGCACTTTCGTTTGAAACGATGTCAAAGGTTTCTCCATCAATTTTTAGTTTAAGGCCCTTATAATCTAAAACACTATTAACTGCTGTAAAGGAATCCTGTCCATCAAAATTAGAACCTATGTAATACTTATCGTGGTCGGTTGTCCCGTAATCTGCTGATTTATTATAAGTTAAGCCGATAGAAGAAATAATATCATCGGCAATTTCCTCTACTTCGGTTTGAATTTGTAGGGGGGAAACAATTTTTATGCTTTCTACATTAGAAGAATTTATTCTACCAATGGCTTTAATTGTAAATATCTCCCCAACTGATACCGAACCGTAAAATGTTTTCATCTCCGGAAAAATGTAAGTTAAAACGGTGGCTCCGGATAGTCTGGGTCTTGTTTTAACAGATAAACCTGTATCTAATTTATCTCTTCCGTCTGTTAAACAAACCGAGTAATTATTATCTGCTGTAAATAAAGAGTTAGATGTATTTCTGTGAACCATGTAAGCGGAACCTGCACTATCACAATCCATTAAAACATACATGCCCTTTACTATTGCTTCTGTATCGGTAAAGGTTACAGAATTTGTCGTTAGGGTAGTAGCCGCCCAATTTCTTTTAGGGGTTTCATTCTCATAAAATCTACCCGTAGATGGGTTGATTACATTTGTTTGGGAGTAGTCGTAGAGAGAAATTGCGGTTTTATCTCTTTGGGTAGTAAGTGAACAAACAGAAAGAACTGTAAGTTTATCCGAGGAACCAATACCGGAGCCATTGTCCACTTCTAAAAAGTGTCTAAACTTTTCCCCGCTACTTTGTTTTGATATGTGGTGATGCTTAATGTAGTGTAAGGTTCCGTCATTATCATTGTGGAGATATTTTCCTGTCAAGTCTCCTATATAATGAATCCATCTGCTAAATGTGGTAGTAGCATTTAGTGAACCCACCGTTCTTTCAAATTTTTCCGTGTAGTCTACATCAATGGCTATAAATGTCTTACCTGTATAGGCATCACTAGGGCTTGCGTTTGTTCCTGTTATCACACTAATATTGCTCATACCAACATCAATTACAGGAACATAGAGTAATTCAACATCTGCTGTTTCCGATACTAAATCTCTAGAACTAAGGTTTCCTAAATATGTGGTAGTGTATAATTTCCACTTACTCGTCGTCGTGTCTTCGTAATCAACAGCACTTTCTGTAATAGTAGTTCCGTAGTTATTTGCTTGATTTAAATTTGATAATTCGGCTTGTAAAGATGGTGTCGCCCCCTTTGGGCTAGAATGGTCCACCACAACAACTTTCATTCCTGTGTAGATACCATTTCTTTGTTCCTCAGCAGACGAAGAATAATAAACATACCCCCCGTCATTTTCCAACCTATAAGGATTAACAACTACATGTCTATATCTAGGTGAAGTAATAGTGCAAGAAACATCAGAAGTGTCCGCAGATTCCCCTGTTATTGGATTGCTACTACTAACTGTTGAAACCGTAAGTGAATTAGAGGTCCTCCCCGTTATGCTATAATCAATATTAAAATTAGAATTACTATGCCCCGCTACCGTAATAACTTCATTATTTCTACTAAAGTATTGTAGGTCAGGAGCAACACCACCAGCGTTATTACTGAAAGTAATTGTGGCGGTATTTGTCCCACTACCCGCAATATTTGTAATTCTTAAATCGGCAGTTATGGATATAGTATCTCTATTGGAAGAGTTAGTAAAGCCGTATCTTAAAAATTTAGGATTTAGTTGGCTTTGGGAAGAACTAACAGTTGTTCTAACAAAGGCGGCATTTTCTAGAACCTCGTAATTAGCGTGAGAACCTAAACTTCTTCCGGCTGCTAGAAAATAATTAGGAGCAATAACAGTATGACCGGGAGTTCCTCCCCCAATACTAGCAAGGCTTTCGCTTTGATGTTCATTAGCCCCATCGCTAACATAAACTTCTCCACTATAGCCGTCCACGGCACAATTAGCGGCTAGGGTAATAGTGGTAGGAGGAGAAGCCGAAGCAATACTTGAAACAGTTCCTAGTAGGCGTGAAAAACCTGTAGAATCGTCGCTAGGACTAGTATACAAAACTTTATGATATACAGTTCCTCCTACGCTTTTATTTAAGTCTGTAGCGTCATCAACAACGATAGTTGTAGAACTACTAGATGTGTTGGTAGTGATATTAACTTTGTATAAACTTAGTCCACCTCTAGGCAAGGAATGAGAAATTTCTTGTCTTATTTTTTTTGGTCCCGCTTTAAGTGTAGTTTTATTTTTAGAAAGTTCATAGTTAATTTCATTAAAATCTTTATCAACTGTCATTGTTCTCAATCTCATTAAGTTCATTCTTAGAGGGTTGGTGTTAGAAACACTATTAATGGGAAAAAACTTATAGTCGGAATCAAACAAGGTTTCTAATTGGGTGTTTCCTATGTAATTTCTATGACCAATAGAAGTAGAACTCTTTGATGGTTTAAATTTAACCATCGCATAATACCCTGCTAAATTTTTACTAATATCTTGATTAAATAAACTATCCTTTCTTTTTTTGTTAACAGGAAGGGCATCCCCTAAGATAAATAAAAACGGGTTAACAATGGATGGGTCATCAATTTCTACACGCTCTTTGTTATCTAGAATACTAAACGGAGTTCCGTTAGTAGCATATCCTACTAGTCGTCCGTAATTATAATGACTGGTTCTATAAGATTCGGGGAAGGTAGTCAAATCTATGTGGGTGCTTCCCACCGCAGGGTAATATCCAGTATAACTTACGGGTAAGTCCTTTAGATTACTGTTAACCGTATCGGAGTAAAATGTCCTACTTACGGAAGAACTACCTTCTATTCTAAAAGAGGTGGTATAAAAATTAAATCCGGAAAAATTGTCCTCATATCCCGAAGGAGGACTACTCTTAACTGTGTCATTTGAACTACCATCGCTAAATCTATCCAGTTCTCTTTTATATCTCCTGTAATGATACATAGAACTTTGAACTAGATTGTTAAATCTAAAAATAGGAGAACCAAATCTCATAAAATAGTTTGTTTTAACGGGGGTAACAACCAAACCTCTATCATCTACAATTACATTTTTATAAGTAGCGGGGCCATATCTAGTTTCTCCATTAGAGTCTGTGTTTGTAAGATTGTCTAATAAATGTAAAAACCCTCCTCTATCTAATCCATTAGAATTTACTAGATACATTCCCATTGAGTTATCATAAAAGGAATCACTATTATTGAAATCCATCCTACCTAAAACAATGGGGGAAACATAGCCCACCACTATTTCTGTTTCTGTTAAATCCTGAGAGTTATTACTGGTAATAAACTCTAAGGTTTCTATTGAATTGTTAGTAACTTCATTAAAAGTAAAACCAATAGGAGAATCCTTTCTACTAGAGGATGAACCTTGAGTAATAAGTAGACTTTCTATTTCTTTGCCATCTTCATTAAAAGAAGAATAAGTTGTAGATTTTTCTTGACTTCCATCGCTGGATAAAAATTTTCCACTACCTACTAGCCTATACCCTTTATCTAGTGAACCATAAAGAGTTGTAGCACCATCATGTCTTAATGAAGTTTCTAGACTTTTTCCCACCAAGACTTTTTTATTGGCAACATAAATATCCCCTATCGTTAAAGACCCGGAGTTGATACCGTAATTATTAGAATTTGTATCAATTAAACAATCATTAATTAAATCTAAAGTTGAAGGACTAGAAGCAACAGCGTGGTTTGAACCACTTACACCTATCATAATATACCTGCTTCCAAATTTAACATAAAGAACATCGCCCCATTTAATTTCTGTAGAAACAGACCCCCCCACCGTAAGCCTAGCCTTATAAACGGTATTGTCATTTAGTGTCGTTGATATATCTAACCCCGTATCGGTGAACCCGTCAGTAAAGGGACTAATGGAGGAATATAGGTAGTCCTCACTATATATGTAATTTTTATCTACCGGTCTTGATAATAACTTTCCTATATCATCCCTACCGGACAAGGTGATGTAGTGTAGATTCATTTCAATCTTCTTCTCTACTGTTTCTATTCTACCTTCAAAAATCACTTTGTTGACATCTAGTTTTCCTTTTAAAGACGAAACTATATCTGTTGAGTCGTAATAGGAAGAGGTAGGGGCATCTTCAAATTCTACATAACCGTTATGAAGGTCTCCCCTTTTTACCTTTATTGAAAAACCATAGTTTGTCCCGTCAATTCTATATTCTAGGTCATTAATATCTGCTTCTAAATCACTTACTACAATACCATTTCGCTTGTTTGCCCTGTAAGTAAGTGTAATAGACCCCGAAGCAGTAGCGGGGTTAGAAACAACCACCGAAGTTGAATTGGGTATTTGTATAATCGTAGTCCCTGTTGTAATACTAGTTCCTATCACTTCATACCCTACTTCTAAATTAGTAGAAGAAACAGTAATTGTTTTAGAACCATTCGTAATAGAACTACTAACAGATTCGCTAACTTGCTCAATATCAATACTATGCGTGGTAATAAAGTTATTTACAACAGGCGACCATTCCTTTCTAAAAGCCGTAGCATCTGTCATGGAAGCAACCGTGGCGGAACCCTCAAAGGTAGAACTTGTGATTGCCCTTCTGTTTGAAATTGTAATAATCTGTGAGCCGCTAGAAGGGGCGGTAATAGCCGAGAGCAAGTAGTAGTAATTCCCAATTAAAATTAATTCATATTTTGCTGTTGACGAATTATATAGGAGTTCTCTTAGGTCTTGATTTTCTGTTAAACCCGTAACTGTTATATTAGAGGTAAGGCTTGGGTTTGAGTGGTTGTTAAAAATACCCGGCAGGGTGGCTTGGGGTTCATAGGTAATATTTTGCCTCTTGATACCCTCCTTTACTTCTACTCTCTCATTAGTATTTATTTTCTTATCTAAAAACTTAGTGACATCGGAAAACTTTGCCTCAAAATAGTTTCCTCTATTTGTGATTGTTTTTTTGGTTTTAACATTTATTGCGTTTGGAATAAGTTGGTTTCTAACCGGCGAGTCAATAAAACCTAGATAGGTTGTGTGTCCACTATCGGAGTAGTAGATATTTCTTGAAGAGTCGTTCCATGTTGTAGTGCTAAAGGTGTAGGTTGCGCCTGTTCCAGTAGATGTGTTTCTAAGTTGTGGTGTTGAGCCGTTATCTAGTGTTTTGTTGTTATCTACAATGGTTGCATTTTGGGTGTAGAAACTTTTATCTAAAATGTAGTCGCTAGTTAAGGGGGCGGTTTTGAAAAAGGAACTACTATTGACAGTATTTGAACCACTAATTAATCTCTTGGTTATTGAGTATTTGCGGTTGGGTTCAAGTTTATCACCCGATAGGAAATAGAAAGTAGGTCTGCTAAGTTCTACGAATTTATCGTGTCTTTCTTCCGATGTTGCCGTGTTATTAATCAACCCATATCCAGCCGCTACAATACTACTACTAACCAACGGTCCCTTGAAAATTTTAACCTGCGTTCCCACGGGAATGTTTTCTTTTAGACGGGGAGTGAAGTCAATGTTATACACCGTTCCATCGTATTTTGTCTGCTCGGTATATTTAGCAAAGTGGTGTTGGTAAATACTGTCCGAATAAACCAATACAAAATAATGGTAATCGGTATCAATTGTAAATCCGTTAGCATTTCCTGTATCTAACTGGACCCTATAACCGGGAGTTTCTTGGGCGTTTGTTGTAGAAGTGGTGTTAATTGCGGTGGTTGTTCCCCCGAAGGAAGAAACCTCTCCATCGTAGACCTCGTAGTAGTTGAAGTTTTCACTCGTAGAATGACTACTGCTTTTAGTCACCACGAAGGGATTAGTGGAAGTAGCGGTGTTAAATGTCCCAGTTGATAGGGCGGCTGTAAAATCAGTTGGGAGGGCTTGACCCTCGTTCAAAACAAAGACTTCATCAGCCATCTAAGTTCGCCTCCTCAAAATCAAAGTATAGTAAAACATCCCCATAGAACGGTGTAAGTGTGTTTGTTGAACCCACCCCTTTTTTGTATCGGCTTAAAAACACCATCTCATGCATCTCCCCCATAAACTGACTTCTTCTTTTATTTGTTTGGTTAGAGGCATCCGATTGTTGTCCGATATTAATGTCCGATTCAGCCAAAGAAAAGTTTCCTCCTGCTGAGTGGACTCCTGTTTTTATTAACTGTCCGTCGTAAAAAATATTCATTCTTCCTCCGGAGGGGTTGTAAGAAACTGCTATGTGGTGAGGAACCTCAACATAAAGTGGGTCTTTATCTAAAAACTTCCATAAACCGTTTGCTAAAATTGAAGTCCTTTCCTCTGTAGAAATAACACCGCTAGAAAAATTTAACCTATTTGTGGCAATAGAAGCAATTTGGCCTACTGCGGACCCATCTATAAGATAAACATTTTGCCCACTTACAAAAACCGAGCCATCGGAAACATCTACATAATTACTACTCGTGTTAACAGACGAAATAGTAGCATTATATTTTTCAAGTGTGGGTGTGTGTTTATCATACTTATATAGCGTGGGGTTAAGAGAAGAATTTTCTAGAATAGTAGAAGCAATAACCGTATCGGAAGTTAGTGTAGTAGTAGTTCCCCCAATTGTTAAATAGAACTTAATTGCGTATTCTGCTGGCTGATTAACTGAATTAGTAGCAGTATTTTCTAATACAACTTTAACATTTGAATTGTAAAAAATAACCATCTCGGAAGCATATCGGGAAGTCTTTGACATATAATCAATTCCCTTTGCTCCTTGACCTAAAGACTTAATCGTTCCGTTATAAGTTGTAAATTGGTTGCCGTTAATATCGTAAGGAGTAATTAATGCCTCAAAAGTAAATCCTCCGGAGTGCGCCCAAATCCCAGTTTTTTGTTGCCCAGCCGTGTAAGGAACTTGCAAGTAACCATCACAGTTCGCTGGGAACTGTAATGATTTTCTGTCCTTAGAATAAACTACTGGCATGATAAGACCTCACAATAGAGAAATGTTAAGAGTTTCATTAAATGATAGAGAATAAGTTACTAGACCACCGGGTTGAAAGTCTGTTGAAAAAGTATCAATATACCCACTTATTCCCTTGATATTTGTAAGGGAGGTGGTGGGGTCGGGAAAATCGCTAGCCCCCAGCGTATTGGTTTGGTCAGCACTTCGGGAGGCCCATGTAAAGGGAATTAATGGTAATTCTGCGTGTTCTGTCGTTTCATCAACCCCAGCGTGATAAGTATAACCATCTCCCACCCTTGAAGGGTATAGAACATAAAGTGTAGATAAATTTTGGTCCCTTTGAGCAAACGATGAATCAATAGACGAGTGTAATAATTGAGCAATCTCGTAAGCCGTCATTGAAACATTCACAACTGAGCCATCCGTTCCGTGTCTTCTTGAAATAATTTGGTCGTGAATAACACCCCCACCAATTGATACAGTTTTTGACACCATACCCAAGTCTAAAACAATGTTTGTAGCCTCACCACGAATAATACCCGAAAAGGGAATAGGTGTAGAGTTGGCTCTTTTATTAGTTGCAATGCTTACAGATTGACACCTTAACATAATTCTATTTGTAATGGCGTTATCTCCCGTCTGTTGTCCGCTATCAAACTCAATAAACACGGTGCTATCAAGACCATAACTTCCCGTTGCGCTAATATTGCCTAAAACATCTGTCGTTGAAACCATCTAATCACGCCCTATATCCTGAATTATTATACCTGTTCATTTCTAGATTAATCTTTCGGCCAATCTTTCTTGCTATGTCGTCAAGTTCTGCGTCCGAAGCACCGACTCTTCCGTTAACGGAAACATTAATCGTGTTTCCTCCTAACATACCTCTAGTCTGTTGATTATTAAATACCTTTGCCCCCGTGGGTAGATTGACAATTTCGGGTCCTCTTTCTCCCACCAAGTATCTGCCCGATTTACCAATCATTCCACCATCAGCCATACCTGCTATTGCATCAACCCCAAATTCAGCCGCACCTTTTAAAACAGGAGCCGCTAAAGTAGCAATACCTATCGCTCTACCGAGCGGAGTTCCTTGTTTGAACAAAAATCTACCTAACGAAATAGCACCACCGATTGAAATAGCATTACTTAAAAACCCTCCTACGCTTTCACTTGATTCTTTAATTACTTGCGCTAGCATTCCTCCTACTCCATAAACTGTGCCAACTACAAGAGAACCCAACCCCATAATTAAAGTCCCTACCGTAGCAGTAAGTATACCAAGTAAGAGTTTTCCAATTCCTTCTAATACAACTTCAAGGGCTGGCATAACTTCATCCTTGAAACTACCTCCACCAAATAAAGCCTTTAACAAATTGAACATACCCACCACTATATCAATAAGACCAGTAAATATTAACTTTAGTCCGTCTAGATATAATACAAATAAAGGTTTAAAATCCTCTACGAATTTTTTTACACCATCAATAAACCCGCTCTTATGTAAGATATAAACTAATAAACCAATTAAAGATACAGCATAAAGAACCTTAGCAAAAACTAACAAACTAGTTCTTAAAAACATCATATGTTTTGCTATATTTCTTTTCTCAAAGAAAGATTTCAAGCCCTCTTTGATATTATCAAATATACTTGTAATAGGAAGAAGCGCACCGTCTAAAAACTTTTGAAGGGTCAGGTCTTTCTTTTCTTTTTTTATTGCGCTTACTCTTCCAATAGTTCCTTTAACGATAATACCTCTCTCCTTTGCTTCTTCTTTCAAGGCATCAAAAACCTCACCCCTAGCAAACACTTCGTCCTTTAAGTTTAAAATTAATTGTTGTCTAGCATCTATTTGTTTTTTACTAAACTCGGAGTCTTCGTCGTTTAGTTTCTTATCAAGAGACTCTAAATTATCATTAACCTTCACTAAACTTTCTTTATTTTTTTCTATTTCATTTGTATAAGTTTCAGCAGATGCTTTTATACCTTCCATAGTAACTTCTATTGCTCGTCTTTCATATTCTAACATTTCTATTTTTCTTTGTGCAAGTAATTTTTCAGTATCAGTTCTTCCATTTGCTACTGTAATTTCTAAAGCATTTTGTTCTATCATTATTTCTTCTCTTCTTTTGTTACTACTTCTTATTTCAGCATTAGTATCGTAAAGAAGTTGCTTGTTAAGTGAAAGTCCTTCATTTAGCGTGTCTCTGCTTTCTTGTTCTTCTTTTAGTTTATTTTTCAATTCTTCCCTTACCTTTTTTACGGTCCGAGCGTCAGTTATTTGTTCATCTACCGTCTTTTGAAGTTTAGCAAATTCATCGGAAATACCGGCAATTTGAACAGCAAACCCCTCCGTTTCGCTGTTTCCTAATAAACCACCCTTTCTTACCTGTAATTCCTTACCTATAATTTTTGAGTTTCGTAATTGGGATTTAGCAGAATCTAAACCTCCGGGGGTTGCCTGTATAACTCTTCTTTCTATGTCAAGTCTCTTTCTAACATTTTCTTTAGATAAAGCGGTTTGCTCTGCTATAAATCCAGCAAACCCCTTCTGTCTAACCAATAGTCGGTTTCGTTGTTCGGTTAAAGTTAGTGCCTCTTTTAAACTAGAATTATTACCATCGGTTAACTCACGAAGAAACCCAGCACTACTTACAATATCAGCATAGGACTGTGCGTTTTCTTCTAGAAGTTTATTTTGATTTGCGATGGCATCAACCCTTTCTTTTTCGGAATCCTCAATATATCTAAAAATAACTGTAAGTCCTCTTAGTCTGTTTTGAATATCGTATAGGCCCGTTCCAGCACTAAGCCGACCAAAAATAGACCAAATAGTTCCGGGCTTACCTCTCATGCTTGCTAGGTCGGAAAGGTTTTTTACAAGTCCCTCGGTGTATCTATTTGTTTCACTAAGAGAACCAGCCATCCCACTAATGCCTTTTGAGGCCGCATTAATGTTTGATAACATTTCGTCAAAGTTAGCCATTAGATTTCACCTTTTGCATTTCCTTCGCTTCTTCCTCTTTTTGGATAGAGTAAATAAGAAGCAAATCCCTAACCATTGAGAAAGGCATTTGGTATGCCTCGGCGGGACTGATATTAAGTTCCTTTGTCAAGATATATAAACTTATTCTTGAACCGATAAGGGGATTATCGGATTTTCCGCTTTTTAGCGCATTTAAATATTCTCTTTTAAATCTTCGTCCCCCGCATAATTAAATGGGTCGGGTAGAATTTCTTTAAGTTGATTTCCAACATACGGCTTGAGGCGAAGAACCTCAATTGTTGTAAGGGTGGGTTCAGTCTTCTCAACGAAAGCCTCCCATAGATACCTAAAGAGGGTGTCCATCTCAAGGGAAATATCATTGGTGCGGGAGTTCAAATTAATGAGTTTTGCTTGAGCCTTCTCTAATTGTAGGAAGGTTGGTTCCTTAATCCACACCTTGAGGTATTCATCCGAGTCGGGCGCAATCCTTACATGGTGAAGGGTTGGTTCGGCAGTTGCGAATAGCGAATTTTTATTACTTACAGTCTTCTTATCCATAGAATCATCTCCTATGTTTAAATCCTAGTGTTATTAGGGTTTTAAACTTAACCTTGAATGGCCCAGTATGTGGTATGGGTGCATTCTTGCATGGTGAGTGGTTGAATAGTCCAATTGACAACAACGGGTCCACGGTCATTTCCAACGGGGAACTCAGCCGATGTAACCATGTAATCACGGAATTTCATTTGAAGTTCCTCTCCGTTTTCCTTTGTGAAACGAAGAACAATCTCACTCGTAGCGGAGGATAGCGCAGTAGCAAGTTGATTTTGCAGTTCAGTAAATACTGCGGCATCCGTTACATGACCTGTGAAGGAAAGCGTATAGGTTCTTTGGCCGGTGAGTTGAGTTTGGCTATTCTTATCATAGCGACCAATATATCTCTGTGCTTGAAGTTGGTTATCAATTGTGAGATTAAACGAAGCCAAGCGAATGTAATCCTGTCCGAAGAGAGAAATTGTCCCATCAGCAAAGAAGAAAGGTCGCATTAACGGTTCCGTGTCAGCATCGGAATCACTAGTGAGAGTTTCAGTTTGTCCCTGTCGTCCTCGGTAGTTAACAAAGTTTTTAACATCTGTTGCGTTGTTAAGAGTTTCATAGTTGGTTGGTGCAACAAAGGTATTTTTGTGCGCTAGCGATAGATTCATATTAACTGGACCTGCCACATCTGCGTTCATTGTTAGTGAGTTAATAACCGTGCCGGGATAAATTTTTGAATACACATTTTCTTTAGCAGAATCAACCGCTACGGTAGCATTTTGGTCTGCCTTTTTGAGAGTGTATTCTAATGCAAAAGAAGGTAAGGTATGTCCATTTTCTTCTGTAATTGTATAGGTGATTAAGTCATTTTGCACATCATCGTTGTTAATTAGTAGGTGGCTATCAAGAGTTGAAGTAGCGGCCAATGGAGGACAAATAGTGGTTCCCTCGGTTCGGTGAATTGTATCTTCGGTTTCGGAGTAAATAAAACCAGTTCCACTTCCACTTGCTAAGGTAAAATCATTTGTTGGGGTATGAGCCGATTCTGCACTAGCGGGAGTAGTAATTGATTTCTTACCCAATGCGTAGTAAAGAGGCCAAAACGAGTTAGCCAACATATCAAGACTTCCACCGGAAGTTTCTTCAATACCCTTATACTGGTAAATGAAGTTTCTAGTCCCACCAGCAACAAGGTTCATTTGTTCTGTCGTAACATTCGTTGAAGGAATCGTTACAGAACTAACCAAGCCAAGCCAAGTATCGGAAAGAAGTCTTGGGTTAGAGCCGGAAGCGGCAACAGTAGAACCCGCAGTTGTGGTAGATAACGATAATTCACTTCCACTAGCATTTGTAACTGCGGGTGATTGAGATACTGTTCCTCCGTAGGTATTGGTTAGAATTAAATTATCCCCGCTTCTTGAAGCAGAAAAGTGAATGGAGCCAGTTTTACCAACTTCCGCAACTATAACATCAATAATTTCTTCTGCGGTTGTTAGGTCGCTATCGTTAATATTCACTTCCAAATTAGCACTTGCACCGCCATATGACCCGTCGTTGGTAATTCCGATAACATAAGCCGTGGAAGAAGCACCATTTGACGAAGGCACTTGACCAAAGGCGATGCTGTCGTTATCGTAGTCTCCTCGTGTATCGCTACTAAAATTAATACTGAGAACTTGAGCAGTATATGTGGTTGAACCTCCCGACCCTTTAGGGGCAGGAACAGGCGCACCGTATTGCTCAATAACTCCGTAATAATTTGTAGCAGTAGATGTAATAGCAGACGCTAAAGAATCATTAACTGTTAGTGTAGTGGCGTCATTTGCTTGAATCAAAACTCTATCCGTAAAGGTATCACCCGAAACTGCGTAGATATTTAAATAACATCCTCTATATAAATTTGTTAAAAGTGAAAAATTAATTCTAAAAGTAGCGTTTAGAGTGATAACTCTTTGATTACCGCTAGCCGCAGCAATACTAGTAAAACTACCTGTATTTATTTCTTGTTCGGGTATCATTGATACCGTCGCTCCGCTTCCCATCCAAATATCTGAACTAACCATTTTTTTTCACCTACAAACAAACTGAAAATCGTTTTAACATAACACTTACTTTATATCCAAAAATCCTACTCTTTTTATCGTTCTGCTCAACCCTAGAACCCATTTCTATATGTTTAATATCCTCCGTTAATGAACCCGATTGAATCCATCCCCTTCGGTTATTTTCTAGTATGTAGCGAACTATCTTATAAAGGTTTTCTATTCTATCTCTTCCGAAGGTGTCTCCGGATGGGGATAATCTGTTTCCATCGGATTTTCTTCTATCGTCTTGTTTTGTTCGGATGCGAATACCCATAGAATAAGTCTCATTTCTAACCGACCAATCAAGGGTAGGGTATTCTACATTCTGTGATTCTTCCATACAAACGATTAAATCTGCGGTATCAATAACTCCATCGGAGTTTGTGTCTTGGTCTTTTGCACGAGAAATTCTAGCACGATTTCCTCCTCTACCGGGATTCGTAGTATTTCTTGTTGAGGCCATAGACCGAACATCCATAATTTGTGGACGAACCCTGTGAACGGTTGGAATATCACTACCTAAAGCAGTAATGGCGGCATTCCAATTATCCGCTAAGAGGGAAACTAAAAATGTTGTTTCATCCATGTCAAACCTTCCTATAAAATGTTGCCCTTTGTTTTTGTTCCTTTTTAATGTCCTTTCTTTTTCTAATATATTGAGACAATTGACCTCTAGTGGGTGTATAATCTTGAGCAGATTCGGGTCTGTTTTCCTGCATCCATTTTTTGGTTTCCGATAAAATAACAGACATTGTTCTTTCTTGACCGTCAGCCATAACAGTATTTAAGGCTTTAATCCCGATAGCGGAAAGTCTCTTTCCCTTTATAACACCGAACCATTCCTCTTTATGTGGTCCATCCGAAGAAAGTTTAAACTCTCCTTGACCTCTTCTGCGTCGTCCGGAAAACAAATTTTCAATTTCTCTTAGGACCATTTTTAGTCTTCCACCGGAACCGGCCTCACTTACCCTATGTGAGATAGTAGTTGTGACCGATTCTGCATCGGGGTCGTCCATTTCACTCAATCTTTTAACGGTAATAGTGTCGTGTTTTCTTGTTTTATCATGTTCTACTATCACATAACCTTTTTCTTCAAGAAATTTATCTAGTTTTCTAGTTCCTTTATCTCTTTTCTTGCGAATATCATCAATCATTCAAAAGCCTCCTTTATACGCTTTTCAATAACCTTTGTAAATTCCTGTTCAATAACTTGAGACATAATTTCATCCGATAGACGCTCACCAAGTAGTTCTTCCGATAAGTCCTCCATGTCCTCATTTTGTGAAATAATTCTTTGCAAAATTTCATCCATCTCCTCTTGAGTTTTAGAAAGTTTTTCAATAATTCGTTTAAACACAATATCACCAATTATAATTACAAGCCCAGTAGCCAGCAGTTAATTTATTTTTCTTCTGCTTGCAGTTATGGCGAGATTTAAAATTTTTCCTACGCTTGTTGCTTTTGTGTTGTAAGAAGTCCTTGTAGCCTCTTGCCCCAAAGGACACTATTCGGTATTTTCCATTTTGGTGTGCCAGCACTCGGTATTTCTTTTTGCTACCTTTAGGTGCGCGTTTTGGTTTATTTACACCGGGAAATTTTTCTCCCCGATACATTACCCCACTCTTGACCCTTTTAATTTCTGGTTTTTTTTTCTTTGCTTTAGAAACATCATCACAGTCGTTGCACCCACAACCACAATCCTTTTTTAAAATATCCTGCCACATAGTTAATCTCTCCTCTTGTAGCGTTTAACGGTTTTACCATCCCTAATAACACCACCACCTAAAAATTTTGACTTTGGTTTTGGTTTGATTTTCCTACTAAAGTCCTCTTCCTCTTGTTCTACGACAGCATCAATATCTTCTTCCATTTCACGAGAGGCTGGCTCGCCTGTCCCAAACTTTTTACCAAAAAGTCTAGCACGAGGAATTTTTTTAGGCTCCTTAATTACGCTCCACCAATCACCCATAATATCACCTTATTGTTTCCTTCTTATTAAGTTTTTCTTTGGAGTCTTACCACCTGTAGATTCAGCAAGACCCCTTTTAAGTAATGAATTGATTAGTTGCGATTTTCCAAGTCTATTACTATAAGGTCTTCCTCTTCCTGTTTTTAAATCTAATGACCTCGCATGAAGTTCTTCTGTTGAAATCCACTCATCAGTAAGAATTTCTCTT
>Ga0181406_1000301_pt1 | contig 19308 bp, 28 predicted proteins | sample 29SPOviralmetaG_FD_130135 | JGI IMG/M metagenome (GOLD analysis project Ga0181406, IMG submission 130135) | Marine viral communities from the oligotrophic San Pedro Time Series (SPOT) site, San Pedro Channel, CA, USA - 29 SPOT_SRF_2011-12-20 | ecosystem: Environmental > Aquatic > Marine > Strait... | reverse complement strand
TAAAGGATATTCGGCGGTTGGAAGAGATGCTAAAAGAGGTATGTTTGAAGATATAAGGAGTACAAGAGAATCTTTTATACAAGATGCTTTAGGGGAATTAGAAAGACTAAGGTCTGTAGGTGGAACTGAAACTTATTATGGGGACAATTCTTCAGATTATTCAAATCCATTTGGCCCAGAAGGTTCCCCAACAACTGACCCTAGTGGTGGCACGACTCCTAGTGGCGATGAAAGCCAGCAATCTCAAATGGCAGTAGGTACTATTATGAAAGGAACAGATGGAAACCATTGGCAATGGGATGGTACTAGGTGGACAGGCCCAGTCCAATATGGAGGTGATGCACCGCCACCGGGAACAGGAGGTGAAGGAACAGGCTCAAGCAGTACAGGAATATCTGGCCCATAACATATAAGGAGATATAAATGGCAATAAGATTATTAAATAGACCTTCTATAAACATACAAACACCTAAAAGTGGAGTAGATTTATTTTTTGAAGAAGTAGCTAAATACGCTAGTCCCGAGTATCAATTAAGAAAAAAAGAAGCTGACGCAAGAGAGCAACAGTTGGTTAAGGATAATGAACGTGCTGATGCTAGGTTAAGATTAAACCAAAGACAACAACTTAACAACGAAGAAAGATACGATAACTCTATTAAGCAACAAACTCTTGATAATAGATTAAGAGATGCTAAGGAAGAAAGAGATGTAGCTACATTTGAAGCAAATCAATCAGCTAATAATAAAGCGATTGCTCAGGAATCTATTCAAAACAGTTTAACTGGAATGAGCTTAAAAGACATAACAAGCACTCCTATTGAATTTTACACACAAGATATAGAAGACCCTAAGGTTAGAACTATTGTTAGAAATCAAATGGGAAAAAACATAGATAAGGCTAAATCTCAGTATAGTACGATAATACAAAGAATGAATGATTATAATAATAGATATCCAGAAAACACTATGTCAGAATCGCAAGCCTTAGATGTTTTAAGTGACCCTAAGCTATATGCTAGTCACTTGTCTCAGCTATACCTTAATAAGGTTGAAGGTGATTTAACCCCTCAACAGCAAGGAATTATAAAATATAACACACAATTAATAGGAAGTACTTCAAAAAGAATTACAGATTTAGAAACTCAACAAAACACTTTTGGGGCATCTGCACAGATAACAAGTGAAATAGAAGAACAAAAAGCAAATATTGATAAATACCAAAAGGGTATAGAAGACATACTAGGTATATCTGAACCTGAACAAGTAGATTATATTGATGCTTATGGGCAACGAGAAGCACAACAAACTGATTTTCTGTCTCCATTAGAACCTACTGAAACTGTAGCACAGCCATCTATGGCTAATTTATTTAGTCCTGACAGCCCTGCGGATTACGGTATATTATTTGCAGAGGATGATGAGATAGCTGAACCAGCTTTACAAATAGCACAAGAAAATGCAAAAGGTGATGGCAACGTAAGTGTATTATCTGGTGGCGATATAGATAGATATGACCCAACCTCTGAAGGTTTAGATGAAGACTCTGCTGTCCCTCCTGCTTTTTTACAAACAGCCGTTGAGGAAGGCAAAGATGAAGAAGTTAAGTATTCAGACAGGTTGCTATCTGGATTAAATATTGCTGAAGCACGACCTAGAGAAACTGTTAAAGAATCTTTACAAAAATTAGCAAGTGGGACTAGTTCTCAAGGACAAAGACCAACAAGAAAAAGAGAACGTTTTCTTACAGATTTTGGAGGAAGATTAAAAAAATTAGATTACCAAGAAAAAAGATTAGGAAAGACTAATATAAAAAATACAAAGAAAAGAAATTCAATTAATAAAAAAATAGCTAAATTGAGAGAATCTATTGTAAATGATTTTTCTAAAATATACGATAGCTCTGAAGGTGCTAGTTCTATAGACCCAAGATACTTTGAAAACGTTCCTCTTACTGGAGCACCAATGAGTAGAAATGAACTTGCTAAGTTAATACGTATGTATCAAGAAATGAATAGACAACCGCAAATCTTTGCTAATTAATGGCACAGTTTAATCCAAATATGACCAAGGAAGAATTGGTCAACGACTTCAGATCTGCAGACCCTTCTTACAACTCTATGGATGACGACTCAGCCTATAGAGCTATTGTAAAAAGATTTCCTCAATATAAATTAAACATAGAAAATACAGAATATAAACCTAAAGACGAAAGTGGAATAACAGATACGCTAGGCAATATTTGGAAAGATGGGTACAACCGTTCTATACAGGGTATGGCTGAAGCTATAGCTACTAATAAAAAACAAGTTCATAACTTAGAAAACTATCATCCCGGAATCGTTGCAGATGTAGCCGCAGGAGTAGCCTCATTTTTTCAACCTTTAGACCTTGCTACTACAGTTATAGGTGGTGGCGTTGGTGGTGTAGCGGTTAAAGGATTAGCTAAAAAATTTATACTTAAAAAACTATTACAAAACAGAGTATCTAAAAATGTAGCAAATAAAGCCGCATTAAAAGCTAGTGCATTTACTCAACAAATGGCATCATCTAGTGGTGCTGGAGCAGGGGCATTAGGTTTATATTCTGGAGCTGGTGAAGCCTTAAATGAATATATATCAGATGGTACTATATCTCCGGGTAAAGTAGTAAAAGCTGGAGCTAAAGGAGCTGTATTAGGTGGGATGACTGGAGCTACCAATGCTTTCTTAACACAAAAAGGCGTAGGTGTAATAGGTAGAACACTAACAGAAACAACTCAATTTGGTATAGCCGCACCTGCATTAGAAGGAAGAACTCCTACTCCTGAAGATTGGATTCATGCAGGAGGTATGATACTAGGTATTAAGGGTGTAAATAAAGTAGCTACTACAGGATTTAAAAAACTTAATGAATTTAGAAAGGATGCAACTAAACAAGAAATTAGGTATCAAACTGTTCCAGAGGGTTTTGACATTACTAAAGAAGCTGAAATAACAGGTAGGAAAAGTTTTGCTAATGAGCTATATGATAATATATACACAGACAGAAAAGGAAAAAGAGAAGTAAAAATTTTAAGTTTTGACAAAGACAAAATTCAATTAAAGTTTTTAGATACTAATGAAGTTGTAGTAAGAGATAAAAAGATTTTTAACGAAAATTACAGAAAAAAAGAAAATGTAAATATACCTTCTAGAGAATTAAAAAACCAGAGAATAAAAGAAGTCTTGCAATTAGAAAAAGAGTTAGGTCACTCAACTGAGCAAAAAGAAACGAACAGAGGATTACAGAGAGTTTCTAACGGTAAGGAAAAATTGCCTAGAAAAGACTCAGACCTTAGTAGTAAAGAACTTATAGACCTTAGAGATAAGCTTACAGTAGAAAAATACACAAAGAAAACATTGGAGAGCTTAGAAAAAAATGGAGTTCCAATGCAAAAAACTAGGTTTAGTATATTTTTAGATGATATGTTACCAGAGTCAGCTAATAAATTACTAGATGTTTTTAGACCTGCTAAGAATCAAGGTACTGTTAGCCCTGTTAGAAGAATGTATGTTGCCAAGGTTGATAAATTTGTAGTAGACCAAAGAAGAACTTTGTCAGAAACTTACGACTTAATGTCTAGTGTTGGTTTAAATGCAGAAAAACCAACAGGTAAACAAATTGCAAGCTTGTCAAAAGCTATGAATCTAAGCAAATCTGAGGTATCTAAAAATTACTGGACATTGCTTTCTGATGCAGTAGAACAAGGTATAAATACACCAGAAACAACGGGGTATAGGCAAATTTCAAATTTTTTATTTAATAGGGCAAGAGAATCTGGAGTTAAGCCCGGTTATATAGAAAATTATATACCTACTATACTTCAACAAAAAGTTGCTGAAAAAGTTTTTGCTGATATATATAAGATATCTGATTTAATTTCTAAAGAATCTCCTAGAGGTAAAGAGGAAATGCTGGTAAAAGATTTAAAGAGTGATTATATAGATTTAATTATACAAGCTATGAATAGCCCAGAAAACTTTGCAAAAGATAGACCCGGAGAAGCAAGGTTTTTAAATAGAATTATTAAAAAAGCTATGCCATCATTATCATCAGAAACTAGAGAAATGCATAGCGACATACTTAGTCAAGTTTTACAACAAAACAAAGCAGAGCCAATTAGTCAATTTAAAGCTATGGCTCTTATGGGTAGGCTTTCATATGGAGAAGTGTTTAAGAGAGATGGTAACTTAGAAAGTCAAAGAACTTTTAAATTAAAATCAAAATTTTACGAAAGAGATATAAGGAAATTACTAGGTATATACTCATCTAATGTTGCAAGACGTTCTGCAGAGGTAAATAACTTTGGAAAGAAAGGTGAGATTTATGAGAACTTATTAAAACAGGCAAACGTTAATGATTTACCTATTATGAGGGAATTGCATAATCATGTAATGGGAACGATAGGATATAACAAACAATACAATCTTAATCCCGGAATAAAAGACTTTATGCAAAAAGTTATGGAGTGGGAAACTTCTACTAAAATTGCATTAGGTACAGCAACAGCTATGAACTTATCTCAGTTTGCAATATCTTCTGCTTTATCTGCTGGGTATTGGAGGTTTACTAAAGGCACGTATAAGTATATGACAGATAAAGAGTTTAGAAAACAAGTTGATTCTTCTGGTGGTAACTTATATAAATACATAAATGAAATGATGGGCTTGTCTCAACAAAGTGATATATCTAAAAAAGTAGTAGGTAGGTTAACTGATATTTCTCAGTTTAATAGAATTAACTCTATTAATAACATATTAGCCGCCGCATCTGCTAGAGTTTTAATAGACGACTTGGTAGCTGTATCTGTTGGTAAAAGAGGATTTGGATTAGGAAGAATGGGTTCTAGAAAATGGGCTAACTCTACATTGAATAAAATGGGAATAGACCCTGCTCAAATAAAACAAGGTAAGTTACCTGACTCTACTGTTATAAATGCAATAGGTAAATTTGCAGTTAAAACTCAGCTACAAAAAGATATTTTAGCAGACCCACTAGTACTTAATAGGCCAATGATGAAACCTTTTCTTCAGTTTAAGTCATTTGGATTAAGACAATATAATTTTATAACAGATACTTTAAAGTTTGATTTGGCTCACGGTAATTTTATGCCACTACTAAGATTAGCCGCAGGTGGTATGGCTACAGGAGCAGTTGCTATAAAAGCAAAAGAGCTTATGAAGCAACTAGCATCTGGAGAAAAGGCTTATGACCCTGCTACATTTTTTGAAGCAGATGCAAGTGAAATAGTAGAAAACGTAGCCGCTATAGGTTCATTTGGATTTTTAGGAGATTTCCTAATGGCTGGATTAGAAGAAGGTAGGAGTATGTCAGGAGCATTAGCGTTCTTTGCTTCTCCTCCTTTTATGTCAGATATAAGCGAACTATTTAAATTTATAGAAGCATTAGAAAGAGACTATAAAAACTATCAAGGAGACTTTATAAAAAGAGTTCCCTCTAGGGCATTAAGAATGACAGGTAGCCCTCTACTTAAAGATGTAGCTAAAAGAATAGAAACAGGTGGAATGACTCAAAGTAGAATAGAGTTTTTAAGAGGAAGAAGAAAGTCAGCTATTATAGATTCTGTTATAAAAGCAGGTACTCCAGAAGCGTATCAAGACGCTTTAGAAGATATGAGAAATTGGAATAGTTCGTATCCATTATATCCTATACTTGTAACAGATATAGATTACAAAGCAATAGTAAAAAGAAAAATGCAGAAAGCAAAAAAGCAACGTCAAGTGTAATGGCTAATACTATAAACGAGTATTTTCAACCTTCATCTACAGGCTCACATAATAACATAGATAATTTAATACTACAAGCTGAGTTAGATAAATTTGCACAGACAGGTTCTATACGTGAAGATAAAACTCCAAGATACATAGGTGGAACAGATGATGTTGTAGCTAATATGGCTTTGTCTCCTATACTAACTTTAAAAAGTATGGGTAATGTTGGAAGAAAGATACTAGAAAAAACTGGCTTACGTAATCCTGTATCTCATTATACTCATATTGACAGGTTAGCAGATATACTAGAAGAAGGCACAATAAAAGGTGCAAAAAGAGCATTTCCGGGAAAAGCATTTAAAGAAGAAGCTGTTGATAAAAGACTAAGAAAGCTTTATGGAGAAGGTGCAGGAGTAGAAAAATCTCCTGCGGTTTCTGTTACTAGAGACCCAATGTTTTTAGAACGAAGTCATGTAAACATAGGAACTGGTACTAGGCTTATATTAGATAGAGATGAAATGATTAAAAAAGGTTTAAAGATAGAGCCATATGCTGAGACTAGTGGTATGCCCGGATATTCTAAAACACTTAACGATTACAGCAGATTTCCAGTAACACTTGAAAACTATAGAAAAATACATGGACAGTATCCAAATCAAATGAACCCTAGGTTTGAATTTGAAGAAAGAATAAGAGGGTACATCCCTACTAAAAACATTAAATTAATAGACTTATTAAAGTTTCCTCAAGGTGCAGGAAGTCGCTATCAAGCCGCTGATATTATAAATGCATTAGGAAAAACGGATATACCTATAATAAGGAACCCCCAAACTACAGAACAAATTGAAACTATGTCTAAAATGTTTAGTAAGTATAATCTTCCAGCATTTCAACCTAAGTCATTATTAGAATCTAATTTAAATAAATTGCTAGAATCTCCAACATATAAGTTTGACCCATTCAAACGTTAAAAAGGCTTAGGTGTACCACCTACATCGTCTCCTCTTTCTCTTGCTAATGATACTGCCTCAGCTTCTGAATTAGTAACCAAACAACTATTACCATGATACCCAACCTCGCAAGAGTTTGTGCTACCATATCTATTCTTAGCTACTATAAGCTCTAGGAAACAATCACTATTGCCATCATCACCGTATCTAGATACCCAAGGATAATGAGAGAATACAACTATCTCTGCATCTTGTTCTAAGTTACCAGACTCAGCTAGATCAGATAACCTAGGTATTCTGTCGTTTCTATGCTCCATATTTCTATTCATCTGTGAGACTAGTATAACAGACATATCTTGTGCTTTAGCTAACCATTTATAACTACGGCTAACATCGCCTATCTTCAACCTTAAGTCTCTTCTATCGTTTACAGGATGTTCTATTAAACCTATATGGTCATCTATAACTACGTCTGGACTTATAGCTTTTATCTCACGAAATGTATTTTCTATATCCCTAACATCGTCAAACATAAATAACTTACCATTATAAACTTCTGATATAATAGAAGAAACATCTGCTAATTCTAATTGGTCTATATCTACATTGTTTCTTAAGTTTCTATATGGTAGCGTTTTAGATTCCATTGCTAAAAACTTCTTCATCATTTCAGTATTAGGCATCTCTCTATTAAACATAGCAACCTTAAGTCCTTGATGCACTAAGTTCCTAGCTATATTAGCTGATACAGTTGTCTTTGCATTTCCGGGTCTACCTGCTATGATAGTTATCTCACCTCTAGTCATACCTGTAATTACCCTGTCTAATGTACCTATGCCTGTTTGTATCTGTGTAGTAGAGTTAAAGATAGAATCTTTAGTATCTTCTAATAAGCAATTAATATCAAATGTTTTATTGGGTTGTAGCTTTATTATATTACCTATAGTAGTGTGAGCCTCTTCTAATAAATTAGAAGTGTTAAGAGAAGAGTCACCAATATCTTTAGATATATCTTTCATTTGATTATATAATACTCTTCTTAAGTAATAAGAATGTAACCTTTTAGCATATTCTATTGAACTAGCAGGAGATACAACTTTATCTAAAAACCCTGTTATCTCATACTTAGAACTATAGCCATCTACTTTTCCACCTACTTCTTCACATATAGTAATCACATCTATTTCTTTATTTTTAGAATAAAGATTATCTAACGCTAACCAAACTTTTTGATTAAAACTTGAATAGAAAAACTCTTTTTCTGTGATGTACTGTTTAACTGAATCTATGTAAGAACTATCAGTTATTAGGCATCCTAAAAATGCCTGTTCTAATTCAATGCTTTTCATCTATATCCTTTAATTTTGGAGGTATTCTATCTAAAGTTTTTCTCTCGTATTCTTCTCTTATGGCTACTCTCTTGCTCTCATTTTTAATCATACCTGCTAAATACTTAATACCATATCCTTTTTGAAGACTACCTCTACTATCAAACCTATTTATTGATTCTATTATTACATTATTATCAACGCTATCTATATCTGCTAAAAAGCTGGCTTCAGTAACCGCATCTATCTTCCAATACTTAGACATCTTATTCATCTGCTTATCTATTAAATTAAGAACCTTAGTTGGTCTAGCCAATCTAAGAGACTTCAATCTAATGCCAGCCTCTTTAGCTGTTATGTTACCATTACATAGTGGACATTTAGCCATTGCATTTATCTGGTAATCCGCATTCGCCTTTATATAAAGGAACATTGCGAAATAAAGTATCGCTCAATATAACGTTTCCATTTCCAATCTTCTTACCTGCGGCATCTATAGTATGAGTTTGGTAAGCCTCGCCACAACTATTACATCTTAAGACTTTGCTTTTAGTAGCAATTTTTCCACCTCTTAAGCTAGTATCGTTAACCTCTATCTTAGTACAATCCCAATCTATCCAATCAGAGCCTAAGTAAAACTCTATGTCTTTCAACCTAGTTTTATTTTTCTCCTTATATGCTACGAAACCTTTTCTTTCGTAAGTGTTTTTAATTCGATCATCATACGTAGTAATTCCTTCATCGAAATTATAGCGTATATGTTCCCCCTTGACTCCTTTACTAATTGAAGGTGAGTTTCCCCCAATTCCTCTGTAGGTTTTATCCATGATGCTATCCTTTTTCTTACTTTACATTGAACTGTATAGTTCTCTATTAACATATCAACTTCAGGGTCTAGTCCTAAAGACCTACCATCAGACCCCCAAGCTCTTTTAGATTCTAGTCCGTATTCTTTAGCTAGTTTTACGCACTCTCTTTCGAACCTGTTTCCTTTTGCTTTGCTTTTTGACGGCATTGTTTCTACTCCTCTTCTTCTTGAAGGGACTTTCTAGAAACTTCTCCATCCCCTTTGTTACTTTGCTTAAGAAATCCATCTATTTTATCCTCCATAAATTTAGTATACTTTTCTGTATCTCCTTTCATATCTAAGTAGTTATAAAGAAACTCTCCAAGTATATCTAGTGTTCGTTTGTTTGCTAAAGACATAGTAGTTGCTTGTCTTATCATATCTAACATGTCTTTCTTTGTTATGTTCTTTTTTCTTTTCATATTTAGTTATAGCAAGAGGGAGAAAGGGGCCAACCTTTTACACAATACATTCACATTCTAATTAATTCACTAACGTTAACTATTAATTATGATTTATTTTATTATGCATTCTCCCCTTGCTAATCCTTTTATAAGCTATCTAGTTTCTTTTCTATTCTATGTATTCTCCATAAAATACTTAGCACTAACATTAACATCATCAACATAGAAAACTCCCAATACGGAAAGTACTCTACGCTAAATAATGCTTCCCAATAATACCTCATACACTTCTCCTTTGTTGTCTAATAAATCTTTGGGGTGTTTAAGGTACACCCCAGACCTGTTGTTTCGTTACTTAGTTGTAACGAAGTATGTGGCATAACCCTTTGTATTATCAGTAACTATATTCATATTAAAGTTAGTCCTTAACTTATGTATAATAGACGCTAATCTATAAACACCGAATCTAGTTATTGCTGTTCTGCTAGTAAGCTTTTTTCCTGTAAACAGAAAGTCTCTTACTTTTGCGATTTGTGTTTTTCGTTTTCTTGCCATGTTAACTCCTTATCGTATTTGGCTCTTAGCTTTTTTATTAATAGATAGTCTTCTCTTTCACTAAGTTCATAGATACTTTTAGTTTTGTACACTTCTTTTCCTGTACTTATAAGGTGGCGTAAGCCATCATACCATCCAAACTTAGTAGTAAAAGCATGTTCTATCTCATTCCATTTTTTGATTGTCATTAGGTGAACCTCCGTACTCTGAATGCAGTCTACTAGGGTACAGTTCTTCTTCGTTCTTTGTCATTCCTTCTGCTGTATTCTTCTCTGCTATTCTATCGTATTCTTTTATCAACTTAGACTTAAGTGTTTCTGCCTCATTTGCATAATCAGAGTAACAATCTAGTGCCCTAATAATTGTGTCGTATTCGCTATTTGTTATTTTCATTTAGAATGGTAGATCAGATAGGTCTTGCTTACCATTGCTCCAAGAAAATACTCCTACTGCTTTAGGAGACGTAACTTCTTCGCCATCTCTATTAGTCCAGTTCTCATGTTTTATCTTAATGATAGCCGGCATACCTTCACAGTTACTTGGAGTAAGAACAGGAAGTGCATATAGAGTTTTACCATCTACTACTTTCTCTTCTGGCTTTATTCCTAAAGACTCACATAGTTCTTTGAACTCTCTATTTCCTCCAGAGTTCGGTTGCAGGTTCTTTTGAGTAGGGCTTTTAAATCTAAAGAAACCTTTAGACCTTATAGTCTTACCTACAAATGCACTACCACTATGCTCACCAAAATCCTTATCAGAGTTTTCTTCTGCTAACTTAAAGGTTAGGTTGTATATATCTGCAAGGTGTTTACCTCTAATAACAACGTCTTCCTTTACTGAATAGTCAGAAACGTGGGCATAGAAATCGCCCTCTGGAACTATGACATTTGGCTTATCTTCTGTTGGGTCATAGAAGGATTCTCCTCCCATAACATCATTAAGAACAGCGTCAATACTATTACTCATTATCTTTTCCTTTTGTTTCGTTTTTTATTAGTTCTATTTTAGCAACTACTTTATCTATATCGCCTTTCTCAATGTTTCCATCTTCTATTGAAAGGGATATCTTTTCTTTCCATTCCTCATTAAGTCCTTCCATTTTCTCGTAAAGAAAATCTATTTCTTTTTGACTTAGTGCGGTATCTTCTACTCGGTTTCGATATACATCATCAGCTACATTTAGATACATATTAAATGCCTTCTTAATACAATCTGTATTAGCTGATTTAATGTCATTACCTACATCTACAAACTCATCACTACCTCTCTTCTTCATTATTCTATGAGCCGCTGTCATATCTCCTTCTCTCCATATACCACCTTCAAACCACTTCAATCTACCGTGTACCATAAAGGCCTCACTACCTAGTGTCTCTGTTCTAATAATAGTCCAAGACCAGCCCGGATAGTACTTATCTGCCATCTTCTTCATATAGCCTACTTCTACGTAATCAACTCCCATCTTGTTCTTAATAAAAGAACGTGGAGTGTCTTCCATAGAAACTTCATCGTGTAGGTTTCTTATTATATCAAAAGCATCATTAGTTATAATCTCTCCATTACTAGGAGTATCATCTACTAATAATATATCATTACTCATTTACACCTCTCTTTTTTTGTATTTACTTAACATAGCGACCATTAGCAACAAGTAGTTAATCATATCCTTTATACGACCTTCTATAGGTTCTGAGTATTCTTTGCCGTCTTTAAAGTAATTGTTTATACTAGAGTTATGCTTCTGATAGTAAACAGATAGAACCTGTAATGGCTCTAGATTTAAACTATTAGCAATGTTCTCAAAGTTCCACAATACATTATCATTATGATTACCTTCTGTATACTCTACTCTCTTGCTATCTGATAACTTAAAAGTATCTGCTATGAACTCATCTCTTAACTTCTTGTATTCCTCAGCCTTCATTCCATTCTTCCTTCAGCCTAATACCCACTCCTTCGCACCAAGTATCTATGATTTTCTCTACTACTGCTTTAGAGTACCCACCTTCTTCTTTTATTTCCTTTGCTATCTCTAGCAATATAGTATCTAGCTTGTCGCACTCTTCTTCAAATACGTTGTCAAATACTATGTCATTTGTATTTATCACGCTTCTGCTCCCTCTTCATTAACCATTAAGCTGACGAAATCCCCTGCTTTCTTTATATCTACAGACATAGACTCTGCTATATCTAGGCTTTTCTTAAAGTCTGGCAATCTCTCTTCTTGATTAGCTACTATATACATTAAGTTCATTAAAGCAAATTCAATATGATTCAATCTACTTTCTATTTCTATTATCTTATTTGGTTTTCTACTCATCTTTCTCCTTGTATGGTTTTATATAAACAGAACCAACATCTACTACTTTTGTTTTCTTGTTTATTCTTCTATTTAGATTTCCAGAATACACCTCTGCTTCTTCTTTAGTCTCAAAAAACCTATGTGGGTATTTATCATTAATGACATTAGAAAAAGCACCACCTCTAATAATCCACCAAGTGTCTCCATTAATCTCTTCTTTAATAGTCCACTTTGATATTATCTTCACTTTACTCTCCTTTTGGTTTATTGTATGGACATACTTCTCTTACAGAACAATAAGACTCACACTTCATACCGTTCCACGTTTCTTCATCAGTACATTTTTCTGGCAACTCATCATTAGCCAATGCAGATAGTAGAGCTTCCCTCTTTGTAATATATCTTTCAAGTAAATGCTCATTATCTATGTATGGAACTTCTATCATATATATCTTCCCTACTATTCCACGTTCCCTAGCTATCTGCAATCCTGCATCTCTAACAGTTGCCTGTACAAACATTTTATCTACACCATAACCATTTGATTCTAATAGGTATCTATAAAAGTTTATCTGCCAACTCCAATCTTCTAAGTCTGCTTTGTTTTTATCTGAATAGAACTCCTTTATTCTTTTAGGAGTACCTTTCTTTCCCCATCTTCCACTTCTTTTATAGACTTCTGTTGGATGCTTTGTATAGTAATGTTGTATGCCTAAACACTTAGCTATTTTATATGAACCAGAAAACTTGTAGTCTACAAGAGTTTTAGTCTCTGTATCGTATAAGTCTATTGTTCCTGTTATACCATTTGTTTCTAGTGTCAATTCTGATTTCAATCTATCTAACCCTATTGATGACTCTTCTAGCTTTAGATGATGTAATGTACCTGCTAAAGCAAAAGCGTTATCTTCTGGATATATAGTATAGTCAACAGTTCTTTGTAGGTACGATTGACAAGTACCATTTAGTAATTCAGTAGTAGATGGCTTTCTATCAGAAGGTCTCTCTTGAGCCATATGTATAAGAGTTGGAAGAGATACTCCCAATCTAGTTATATCTGCGTGACCTTTTTTGATTTCTTCTATAGGAACTATAGCACCAGTAATATCTTTAAACCCTCTCAAAGGCATAATTTACTCCCTCTCACGTGGTTTGAATTTACTTTTTTAGATTTTAATGAGTCAAGTATTTTTTTACTTTCTTTTGGAAAAAATTTATCTATATATATACCCGTACTCTCTTCTATTCTTTCTAATTCTTTTTCTACAATTCCCTTTGCTGATAGTCCTTTGTGATAGTAGTTATCAGCATCTACATAAACAGATAATTCTACTATTAGCGTTTCTTTTCTTCTACTCATTTTCTCTCTCCTTTTTAAATTTACGTGTTCTCTTGTTAATATAGCCACATAACCCCTCTCCAAAAGTACTCATCATTTGCCTAGTAGGTGATGTTTCTATCCAAGCATTGTATACATCTTCATCTGCTTTAGATAATTCTATTCCCTTTAATATAATTACGTCTAATATCATAATCCAATTAAGTATTTTAGTTTTATTAAGAGTTCCAGAGTGTAGACGAAATTCTATAGAACCGTGATAATACCTAGAGTGTATGTTAAGACCACAATATCTAGCATCATTATATTTATCTGAACTAGGATATGAATCCATATAGTCGTAATACATATATAATAAACTATTTTCAGTATCTACGCTACGTAGTTCTTTAGTTGGTATAGGAAAATCTCTACACCAATTAGATTTCTGTCTAGATTTAGGCATCATTCCTTTTAAGACTTCTTCAAAATGAGAATATACTATTCCTATATGGGCTACTTCTCTAGCAGATAAATCTAATGAGTTAAAGTGTATATGTAAACCACAACTTCTATTAATATGAGCATTGTGTTCTTCAGACCAAGTCATTAACCTATCAACACTATTTTCTAATAGGTCTCCATTAGCAGGGTAGCCTACTAACTCAATTCCTGACTCTCCATCTTCTGTGCTTATAGAACCATCGCTTACTGTACTCCAATACTTAGGAGTATATAAATCGTAATCAGATGGAAATACACACTCTGCTTCTATTCCTACTAGTCTACGAACAGGGTAAGTAAACGTCTCTGATTTTCTAGATACAGATGGAGGAGAATTATTTTCTAAGTTGTAAATCATATCTTCTTCTTCATCTGGTACACAAGATTCACAGTAGGCGTAATCGTTTCTCCAAGCAATATAATCATTATTAGAAAACTCACCACAGCTTTCACAAGAAGTATGACCTTCAACGTAACAAGCTTCACAATAAGGTTCATCATCTCCGTAATGAACAGCTTCTAGATCAGTTACAAGTCCACAACCTTCGCAAGAAACAAAGTATTCTTCGGTACAGGGTTCACAAAACTCTTCACCACTAGAACTAACGCTATGATGTATTATTGTTTCTTCATCACAAGAATGACAGCGAGAATGTACCTCTTCTGTTGTTTGACTTGGTGTATTAGTACAAGTATCTGGAGGCATATTAAACTCCTATGTTTGTAGCTTCTATAATTCCTATTATAAAAGCGTTTATTACCTTCAACCAATTCATATTCTTAAGAGTGTCGTATATATCATCTTCTAACGTATCAGAATTTCTATCTATTTTTGAATTACTAGAACCCATAATCTCTATCTGTGTAAGTAAAAATTCTAAGTAATCTTCATAAGAACTATCTGCTAAGAAAGGATTTTTCTTTGCTCTCTTATACAGAGTCTCTATTACAAACTTCTTAGATTTTAACTTAATAGGATTAGGAAAGCCTACTAGTATAACCTTCTTTTTAGAATTTGAACCAACCACTTTTTTCATCTGTTTTACCTCCTTCTCTCTTATCTTCTTGTGCGTAGTTCTTATCGTAGTCATCTACAAAATACTCACAATCAAAACATACTTGTTTATTATCTTTATCGTGCCATAACTCATCTGCATTTATCCACTCATAACAATAACTACACATCTCTTTTTTAGTATCACAAGTTGCAGGTAGGTGTTTACTAGCTGGGCTAGGATTACCTATACTATCGTAAGCAGAATAGCCACCATATCCATAGTTACTATAGCCATAGCTAGTATACCCCTTATATCCATATTGAGATAGTGTTTCAAATGCTACTTGTTCCCTATTAGGTGTACTGTTAAATGCATCTACATTATAAGTATAGATATAATCTTCTGGTACTTCTTGAATAGGTAGAACTAACCCTGCATTGAGCATAGCATCTTGCATAATATTTTTAGTAGATGCCCAAAACAGTATTCTAGCCTTCTTCCAATATGCCACTACTATAGGTCTACCAGACTCTCTAGCTAGATGCACTTTTCTATTACTATCCTTTACCCAAGTTAGGGCAAAGTCTCCTTCTATATTCTCAAAGGCTTTGTTCATCTCATTCTTATAGAGAGATTGAAACAAGACTTGAGAGTCTACTTCTGGAACAGACTTACCCATAGATTTAGCTACTTGGTTGTAGTTATAGATAACTCCATTATGTACACCTGTTACATTACCTACTGTAAATGGGTGTGCATTAGTTACCTTTACCTTTCCGTGGGTAGCTAGTCTAACGTGTCCCATAACAATAGTTGTATCTCTTGTAATCTTAGATATAATATCGTTATCCCACGTATCTGTATCAACTAGTGTAGATGAATCTTTTAATGTCTTATAGGTAAATCTATTATTTGAATCAATAATAGAGAAACCTGTACTATCCGTACCACGAATAGACGACTCATCTGTTAGTTCTGTAAAAACATCACGTAGTATTCTCATCTGATTATCAGATTGTCTACCACTAGTCTTTGCGAAACCAAAAATTCCACACATACTATTTTCTCCTTTTGTTAGTTGTTGTTTATTCTCCTATCTATATACTCAGCACCAGATACACCTGTTACGTCTCTTAGTATATCCATAGTTGGTGCTTTGTTAGAAATTATCTTACTACAAAGTATAGGATTTTTATGTAACTTTGTAGATGCTGTCATAATTCTATTGAGGAACTGAATCCATTCTCTAATTGGTTTAGAATAGACTGTACCCTCGTGGTATCTAAATTCTATTGTACCTAAATAGAACCTAGCGTGTACATTCGTACCGAAATATCTAGCGTCATTATACTTATTGTCTGTTAAGACCTCGTTTGCACATTTGTAGTATTCATTTACTAGATATGTAAGGTTACTCATTCTAGATATTTGTCTAGGAGTCATAGGTATTTCTTTGCAATACGTATTATCTGACCTTTCGCTAGGTAAACCTCTGTAGATATAGCCTTGTATTCTAGACATAATCATTAGTAGTGATTGTATTTCTGTAAAGTTGAAGTCTAGTGCATTCATATGTATATGTACACCACATCTATTATCTACAAAATTATCATCTTCTCGATTAGCGTTTTCTAATGAATCTAAAGCTACGTCTACAGAACTACCTATAATAGGTTTAGACGTAACAAACTCTACGCCACCACCATTTAAAGAACCATCTGATATTACTTCAAAAAGAGGAGGTGAACCACAAGAGTCATAATATTCATCTGCATCATCATATTGTGTCATAACCTCACTTTCTATTCCTATAAATCTATTGAACTCACTTTTGTTAGCAAGTCTATTAGGTAAACGTCTATATCTAAATGGATTAGCTAGGTACGAATGTAGCTTTAAATCTGCACAAGATATACAATAAGCAGAACCCATTACATAGTGATAATTATTATTTCTATTTTGAAATCTTGTTAGAAAATCTCTTCTATCTTGTCTATGTATTAAGTCTCTAAGCTTATCAAAATCTACTACGTCTGAACATCTACAATGATTACAAGAGACAGTTATATTTTGAAAACAAGTCTTACAACATTTCTCTATAGTTAAATCTAGATACGTTAGCTTTAAGTCACTATTGTCTATATGCATAATATCTATTAAATTTTGAGGGTTATAGTTAGCGTGACAAGAATCACACTTATCTTCTCTAGTATGATAACATCTATGGCAAAGCTTTTCGTTTCCATATGTTTCTAGTCTATTAGTAATAGAATTACAACAAGTGCATTGTGCATAACTGTACGTACCTCTATGGCTATCTTTTAATACTTTATCTAGTATTAGTTTCCAACTACTATTTAGATAGAATCTATTTGGAGTAGGCTCACTAACATAGGTAGTATCTACAAAAGTTTTACCTTGTATCTTTTTATGTATATTTAAATCATTACTTATTCTATATACGGCTGAAGATATTAAATAATCTATTAACTCAAAGTTATCTTCAAATCTACTATGAACTAATCCACCTACATATGAACAAGGGAACCCATCACTATCGTAGTCAAGGCGATATAGACGACGATCTGAATAGATTAGGTCTGTTGCTCTACATAATATTCTATTACCTTTATTATCTTGTAAGAGAACGCCTAGTAAGTAATCGTTATACGTACTGCTGTTAAAATCTATTTCAGCTACATCTATTATTTTACATACTCTAGAAGCAATGGTTTTGTAATCATCTCTAACTAAAGTTGCATCATTATTATATGTACCTATATCGTATATATCTATATCTACAAAGCTATTACTACTAGTATATCTAGCATTAGCTATGTCTAATAGATATACATCATTTGAATATAACATCTCTTACCTCCTTTAGTAGTGCTACTATATAATCTCTATATAGAATAACAACACCACTAGAAAGAATAGTCAATAGACTGATATGACTTTCTCCACAGGAACCAAGTAGATGGTGAAGTATCTCTTTCATACATTCTCCTTGTTATTTATTATAATATATTTTCTAACATAGTTTAATGTCATATACCTATCTTTAGACTTATTTAAAAAGACTGGTTTATTAAGTCTATCAAATCCACCATTATAGCAAATTGAGTCAATAGTTACAATATCTTTAGGTTGTCCATCTCTATAATCTTGATTCCATAGCACTTTACTACCTATATATTTTTTCATATCTACAACCATTACATTCTCCTTGTTAGTTATTAGATAGGCCAATAGTACTCCATATCTATTGGCTCTTGCCATTTGTACCTAGAGTAGTAATACTCTAAGTCTTTACGTAGTAGATTGCTTCTATGAGAAGCGTGTACTCTATCATCGCCCAACCAAGAGGGCATCTCTATAGAATCTGGAAGACCTACAAGTTCCATCGTATTGTTGTAACCTCTAAGTATCCACTCTTCTATCATCTTGTTCTTGTAGAGTAACAACGCTTCTACATAGCCATCCCACATTAGAACGGCAGGATGTCTTCTCCAACCTTTGTACTTCTTACCTTGTAGAGTTGGATTATCTACTAATACATTGTATATCTGTAATGCTTCTACTCTCTGCTTACCTAGTCTACGATAGTCTAGTATACTAGCAGAGATAGAGAAATCTTTATGTGGTAGAAATGTTTGCATTTACAACCATATCCTTAGTAGTTGTAATAATATATAGATAGGTGCTAGTATCATAAGAACTTCACCTACTTCTTCTATCTTATCTACTAGTTGTTCCATTATGTCATTGAATTTATCTACCATGTTTTTTCCTCTCTTAGTATTGGTCTTACTATTCTTGGATCTAGCAGTCTACCTTTTTTCTTATGGTATCTATTGTCTACTACCATACGTCTACGAGTACTAGCCATTCTCTTAGCTTGACGTTCTTGAGATTCTGCTATCTCTTGTTGGGTTAGTGTATTGGCTAAGGTTAGCCTATTATAAGTGGTTCTACTATATTCATCATATACATTAACGACTTTGTTCTCTTGATAAGCTCTAGCTCTGAATGTCTCTATAAGTTGCCACGTCTGTAACATAGTAAGAGATACATTTTTAAGTACGATAGGGTTATCTAGTGAAGAGTCATCTATACGAATACAATAATTGTTAGTTGGTCTAGTAATACGAATATCTACTGTGCCACAACTTTTAAATCTATACTGATCTAGTGGAGTAGGTGAATCCATATCTACTATTATATTGTCTATCATAATTGCCTCTACGACTTTTGTTATCTATAAAATTCGCATCTACTATTTTTGCTTCTACTAGATACGAAGTCTAGAGATAAGTTTAAGCAGAAGAGCCTAGCGTTTTACTAGGCTC
>Ga0181406_1000295_pt1 | contig 19462 bp, 24 predicted proteins | sample 29SPOviralmetaG_FD_130135 | JGI IMG/M metagenome (GOLD analysis project Ga0181406, IMG submission 130135) | Marine viral communities from the oligotrophic San Pedro Time Series (SPOT) site, San Pedro Channel, CA, USA - 29 SPOT_SRF_2011-12-20 | ecosystem: Environmental > Aquatic > Marine > Strait... | reverse complement strand
GGGATTTGGTTTTGGGATTCCATTTTTGCCACCCGTTATTAGGTAGATAATTACCATCAGCATCTTTACGTTTAGGGAACATACCACCGCCCTTTTTATGAGAGCCGAAAGCTAATCTAGCACCACAGTCCATGCAGCGCATCTCATAGAATTCGTTTCCATCATTAATTCTTACTATACATCTGATGTTTGTGCTTCCACACTTTCCACAAATCTGTTCTGCAAAAACTTCTTCCGCTCCCGCTAATGCTTTAAAAACATCTTTCTGTGTCTCTCCCTCTACCTCAATAGTGAGATCACCAACCCTTTTTGTGACTTTCATATTTACCTCCAGTTTGAATCATACCCTTTTATATCGTCAGATATATCACGTTTCTTAGTTTGATATTCATTCAATATGGAAAGCATTTGACTTGCCTTCTTTTTACTTACATCCCCTATGGAATCGTATTTCTCAGATCCAGAGTTGATAAAGTTCAAAACATTAATATCTAGCTGCTTGCACTTTGTATCAATAAAGTTAGTTTGAGGATTACTAATTGTATCGTCCTCTTTCCATTCGCCATCGACTGTCTTTGTTGAGTTTACCGATTCTCTAACAATAGATTCAATGTCTTTTTTTCTAGTAAGCTCTTCGGCTGATAAACATCTAATCTTTAAAGCTTTGCGTAAAGCTCTGCCTTCTGCCCTAGTACTTGCTGTAGCTACCGGATGTGCGCAAAACAAGTCATCAGTATTCCCATGCCACACATCAGCAACATCTGAAAACGTTCTCATTTGACCAGAATCCATCCAATCAAAAACAACCTCAAAAACTACAGTTGCTCGTCCCGGCCCATTGTTATCTGTTGAAGGAAAAACTTGAGATGGTCTGCTAACTATGATGCTCCCGAGAACATCTTCTGCGACTCTACGTAAACCGGCACATGTAGGATTGCCGTCTATCAATTCTCTCTTTTCAAATTTTTCCATAATGTAATCATGCCATTCTTGAGACCCATAAACTGGGGTTGTCTCAACGGCTTCTTCTTCTTCAACTTTGTCCTCGACATCAAAAAACTGTTCAGTCATTTATAATCTCCAGTTCAATAAATCTTTTACCCTCTGTGGGAAACTTGTTAGAGATATTATCTACCTCTGCTTCAACAAGTTCACACAGCTTTTTTCCTAAATTCCTAGTCATATTTTTACACATGTATTTAACTCTAATTATACAATACCCATGAGACAAAAGCAACCCATTTTTATTTTGGTCAAATTTCATTGTGCTTTTTAATTTTTCTTCACCCCATATGGGCAAGAAATGTTGCGGGCCATCAATCTCAATGGCTGTCTTCAGTTCTGGCATAAATATGTCAATTTCATAGTTGCCCGGAATGAGATTCTTTTTATGCAAAACAACGTCATGTCCAACTTCTCTCAATCTGTCAGCTAATAACCTCTCAGCTTTTGAGCCATTTATTGAGGCTTCCCTCAGAGCGCGCCCTGCTGCTTCCTGTATGTGGCGTTTTTTATTTTCTGGCATTTGATCCCATCTTTTTTTTGCTTCCCGTGAGATCTTATTTTTGGCCTTCTCAGGCTTGGTTTTCCAGTTGTTATGCACTCCAGAACTTATGCTATTTTTTTCAGCTTCTGTTCTAGCTTTTCCTGACGTTGGATGTTTTGAATTACCCGTCTTCAGGGCTAATGTTTGAGCTTGGCTTTTGCTCCTTAATGGACACCCATTTTTTTTTAATATTCTTTGTATCTTTTTAGGATATGTGTTTAATTCTTTAGCTATATCTGTGGTGCTTTTTTGGTTCTTATATTGCTTTACAACGTAAGCTTCATTTATGTCAGACATTTAAAATACCTAATATTTGATCCATGTTCCAGTTATCTACGATACCCACAGGCGATTTGTTACAGAAGTTTTCAAGCAGCTTTGCGTGTGAGTCGCTTCTACATATTATATCTAATCTATTATCAAGTAAAACTGAGGATATTTCATGAAAATTTCTTGGAGAAATGAGCCATTCAGCATCCCACATGTAGAATATTTTTCTTGCATTATTGCTGCTTTTTAATAGCGCGTCTGTTTCCGTAAGTGTTGTAGATATGGCTGTCCCGTGAAAACCAGACAAAAAAGATATACTTTTACAGGAAAACATTACCGGGACAACCGGTATAGCCGATCTTACAAAAAAAGCAGAAAGACATAATTTGGTGTCACTGCAAGCTTTATTGAATTCTTTTATCATGTAAAAAGATTTTTGAGATGGCCCCAGATTATCAATCACGGCGGCTATTTTCATAATCGTCTCTCCTGTATTATTTTTTTAAATTCATTATAATTTCTTATGTAGTCATCATCATCATATTCTGTGGAGCATACTGCTAGCAATATATCATTGCCCGTTTCGTATGTCTGTTCATCCCAAGTTAAGTTGTTGACAAACACGCTATCGTTTTGTTTCAGTTCAAAGTTTTTGATAAATCTTCCTGTGTCTAGTTTTATACTAATTACCCCAGAAACACAAATAAGTATTTGCTTATTTCTGTAATGTGCGTGTTTTCCCCTAGTTTCACCTTTTGGCACACCCGTCACATAAAAAATCCTTTTAGCTTTAAATGGCAATTCGTTTATTGCCACCAAGCAACCACGATTATCTATATGTTTATCTACAGCTTGAAACAGCATATATTATCCTATTTATTTGTTGTTCTGTTAATTTTTCATGAAACGGTATGCTAACTGTTTGTGTTGACTCTTTCTCAGATAGTGGTAGTTCTTGTTTATCGCAATTAAAAAATTTCTTGTTATGGCAATGCTCGTAATGGATGCCGCACTGTATGCCAGCTAGTTTCATTCTCTGTATAAAAGTCCTATTGTTGTTTACCCTAATTCTATATAGGTGGTTGCTAGTATTATTCAAACCAAAAGCTCTATTGTATGCTTTCCTTATTTTTTCAAGATGAAAATTTTTATCATCTAGCTTTTTTAAGTTTTGCAGAGCGATGTATGCCTGTACCGAATTAATGTGCATTTTGTATCCGGGTATTTCTTGTGTTCTGTGCCAGCTGTTTTTATCCAAGCTAGTACCATTCATAGTCATAGTTTTAAAGTACTCAATAGTATCTTTATCGTCAGAAACAACCATTCCTCCGTCACAACTACCAATAGGTTTTGTAGGATAAAAACTAAAAATCATAGAAGCGTTACTATTTACTTTTTTGTATATGTCCCCGCTAACTTCTTGTGCTGAATCAAAGATATTGTCATGCAATTTATAGTGATGACCAACCCAGTTAATATCGTCGTAAAATTCTATCTTGTGGTTTGTATTTGTGATTACGTTAGGAACGACAATTGGCATTGTGCTTGGTATTTTAATTACCGTGGGAGAATATTGAATCAGTGAAAGAAACATTAAACTTGACGCACTATTAGCTGAACAAGCGTATTTTGCGCCTACATATTTAGCAAATTCTTCTTCAAGTTCTTTTACGACTTCATCATGAAGTAGATTAGAAAAACTAGAAGTGTCTATGTTATAATTATTAATATGAAATAGATTAATCATTTTTACATATAAGTATTGTTTTTTTAGTGTTACTTTCTTGATAAGAATCTAGGGTCATGGCGATATGGCAATTATTTAATCTAACTATATCGTCAAGATCTACAGAGTTTATTAAGGTGTTCACGGTTTCTAGACCACCGTATGTTCTGTAGTTTTCTAAATCTGTTTTTCCATCTATAATATCTTGTCTGTGTATTATAACATTTTTCTTGGCGTATACCAATACTGAATGCAAAGTTTTTAGCGGTTCAGGCATCTCACTCAAAAAACTATTCATAACAATTAGGTCAAAGTTTGAAACAACAGCCATACTATCTGACGAGGCATTTAGGTGTATATATTCGTTTTTTGGTCTTAATTTTTTAGATACATTTTCTATTATGTGCGGCAGATCAGCCCCACAATATTCAAGATCTGGAAACGCATCTGAAAATTCTGCTTTGCAACAACCAATGTCAATGGCGTTAGTTATACCCTCACGAATTTGGCTTATACAGACATTAAGTGAATCGAAATGATCACTTTGCCTAAGTGGTGGAAAGTTTGTATTTAGGATGTGGTCACATATTTGTCGGTTATCCCAAGCTGTTTTTATCATTTTATAATTCTCTTAAATCCATAAATCTTTCATTAGAACCAATTAGATAGCTCATATTTTCAAATATCTTTTTAGCGCACTCTTCAGGAGTCTGCATGGTCTCATACATATCTTTGAATTTTTTCACAGATGGTATTTTGTTTTCATCATACATATATATAATGTCCTGCATTTTTGTTTTAACCACGCCCGGAGCTAGCGATAAAAATCTCATGTTTTCATTTTCGTCAGTGTAACAAGATAACAGCTGTTTGAGCGCAGACTTGCTACAACAATAAGACGACCAGCCAAAGTATGATTTATTAGCAGCCCCAGAAGATATAGCTATGATTGTTTTGCATTTATCAGCATTTATGATACTGTCTATAATTACTTTGTTAGCCCAAAAATTTATGTTAAATACTTCTTTTTGTTCTTCTACATCTAGATATCTAGCTGGCTTTAGATCTCCTAAAGTTCCAGCGTTTAAAAAAACGTATTTAAAATTATCTACAGTGTGTAGTATTTTATTAATTGATATTTTTACCTCTTCCAGTAGTGAAAAATCGCACATTGATCTATTCATGCTTGTTACAGAGTAGCCGTTTTCAGCAAATATAGACTCTAACGATTTACCTAAGCCGGAAGTTGTACCTGTTATTAATATATTATCCATGCATTACTTTTATGTTAAAGTTATCTTTATCTAGTCCTGTTATATTTGAGCAAATTTTATCAAATGTGTGTATGGGCATGTTTAGCTGCATCGCCTTTTTTGCATAATTGTCGGTCACTCCATAAAAAGAAGTTATTAGTTCATAAACTAATGGCTGTATTGTCAATAATTTTTCGTTGTCTAAAATTAGTCTAGCCAAATCGGTAAGGTCTTTTTTGTTGTTTATGACATGCTCTAACTTTAGATTCCCAGAACCTTTTCCCATCCCTCTTACTGAGGTGTCTGTGCTGTGTATTTCCCTTTTGGTAAGTTCTCTATAGTTAGCCAACGCTAAACCTTTATGGTCGTGTAAATGAAATCCTACTTTTATGCCGTCGTCCCTCAGTATATTAAATCCATTTTGAAATCTATCTAGGTCATGTGCTAGATTTAAATTTCCATGAGTGTCAGCAAAATACACATAGTCAAATGGGAATTGCTTTATTGTGTCACATGTCTCTACTACTTCTTCCTCATCGTAATTTGAGGCATTAAAGATATTAAAGCTTACATTGATATTAGAATATTCTTTTAACTCTTTTCCAAACTCTAGTGCGTTTGGTATGTCTTCCTTTCTAGAGCAAAGTCTTATCATACATATTTCCGATTGGTTTTTGTCTGGATAATCTTTTACGTTGTGGCTACAGTAGTGATAGTCAACCATCACAGAAATATTATTCAGCCCTTGATTAGTTGAAACACTACAAACCTTATCATAATCTAGATTATAAAACATATTCTTACTTTTAGAGGTTTGGCCCCAGTATCCAAGCTCAATTGTTTTTATCTGCGAAAATTTAGACAGCGTGTTGTAGTACTTTCTAGCAAAATATATAGGCCAATTAAAATCTACAGCGTGTCCACCGTCTCTTAGTGTTACATCTATAATCTCAATCATTAATCCACCTTCTTGCTGTTTCCAAGTCTTCTGGAGTGTCTATTTCTATTGCCTCCTTGTAGCCCAGTTGGTAAAAACAAGGATTAGCCCCAGATCTATTGTTGTGCTGTTTGAAAACCTTTTTTGTAAAAATAAAAAATGCCCCATTACCCAGAATTATAGGTTCAAGATCCTGAGTTTTTTGAACTACCTCTGGGTCAAAATTGATCGGTTTATTTCGATAATATGCAAACTCTTTGTGTGATGTACATGCTTGTACGCTGTCATGTCCTTCTTCTAGTCTCTTTGCAGCATCCTTCATCGTCGATAATTTTATAAACGGCGATGTTACATGTGGTGTTATAATAACCTCGTTTTCATCTTCTACATGCTCGTCTAAAAATCTGTTAATCATAAGCAAAACGGGGCTAACGCCGAACATCATATCTTTCTCAAGGTTGATATGCTCTGGCAATCTCTGATAAGCATACCTACAAGACCTTAGTATTCTTGTGCTATCTGTGTCTACGAATACTTGTTCATCTTGTAGTTTATCTAATAAATGCATCCACAAGGGTTTATCACCCAAAAGAACAAAGTTTTTATCTGGAACCCTCTCCGATTTATCTTTAATGATCACAAAGAATTTCATTATTCACCAATAAACGTACAAACTATTTCTCTAGATCTAATCGGATCTAGCTCTACAGCAAAAATTTTCTTCCATTCCCCTAAAACGATCCTACCGTCATTGATTGGTATGGTCTCAGAGGAATTAAAAAAAAGATACCTTATGTGAGAATGACCATTAATTCTTTCATCGCTTGGAACGTCATTTCTTAGAGATATCATATCATGTAGATATTTTATGTTTTTCTGAGAACCTTCCGGTTCTTTTGTTATTGGAACATTGGAATCTAGGAAAAATCTAATATCTGCGTGATGTAAAACCTCATTTTCTGTTAACCATATAGCTAGTGTTGTGTGGGGTGAAAAAACATTTACTATACCAGATTTACCCCACTCGGCAGCATACCCACTCACTATTTTAGTAAGGTCAGTAAATAGCTTATCAGTTTCAATTTGTATTTTCTTTTTCATTTTATCCTACCTAAAATATCTAAAGATTCTTGTCTTGGTGTTAAATCATTAGTTTTCAATTCAAGCTCTGATTTATCTTGTACCATACAAAGTGTAGCGTCTACAAAATTATTTGCATGTAACCATCTTAACGCATATATTTCTTGTTTTTTATCATGACAAGATTGTTGATTATCTTCTTTTTTAAAAACATGATCTTGAACGTAATAACTTTTCCTTGTTTCCTCTTCGTCTATGGTAAAACCAAATACAAACGGCTTTATCTGTTCTTTTAGTTTTTTAACTATAGCGCTAATGCCGGTTCTGGGTTGTTTTTGGAACATGTATGGGCAGCCGATTTCTTTAAAAAATTTATTTATACTTTTTTTCTCTTTGTCTGGTTCTGTAAATTTTGTTATTTTATAATCGTTAAATTTAAATGTTTCATGAAAAACCTTTAAAAATTCATTTTTGTACTCTAGAGGATATTTGTATATCGTGTTCTCGTTTGTTAATAGACTCCAAGCATCCTTTCTTATTTCTTCAGTTTGTTCTGGCTCGTAGTATTTTGTTATTACTTCAGATACATGCGTACAAACAAAAAGCTCATCTTTTTTAGAACCGTTGTTTCCAAAAGGCACAGCCATATTGCATCTTCCGTTTCTGGGAAAATAATCAATAAGTTTATTAACGTCCATGTTAATATAAGGTTTGCTGCCAATCAATAAAAATTCTTCTGTCATTTTACACAAACCTATGGAGTTCTTTTTCTTTAAAAGCTGGAACCCATTCTAAAACATCTCTTATTTTTTCTGATGATATAGAATACCTATAGTCTTGACCTATTCTATTTTCCGTATATTCAACATGACTTTCGTAATTCTCTACACCATACCAAGAGCAAACCTCTTTAACAACTTCTATATTTTTCATATAATTATATGCCGATATGTTCCAAGTTTCATTCTTCTTGTCGGAATTACATATTTTATATATTGCGTCTGCATTATCGCTGACATATAGCCAATCCCTTACATACGACCCATCTCCGTGTAGTGGTATTTTTTGATTATTCTTTAAAGAATGTATTATTCTCGGTATTAGCTTTTCTGGATACTGTCTGGGGCCATAGTTGTTTGTGCTTCTAGCTATTTGATAATCTATCCCATAAGTTCTAGCATATGATAATATTAGCATCTCAGCAGCAGCTTTGGTAGCAGAATATGGATTGCTTGGGTTCAATATACTTAACTCATTTTTTTCGCCTTCATTTACATCCCCGTATACCTCGTCCGTACTTACTTGCACAAATAATGGTTTCTGATAAACCTTTGCTCTTAATAAATTTAATAGGTTGAAAACACCTTTTACATTCGAGTGAAGAAAAACTTTTGGTGCTTCTATAGAATTATCAACGTGCGATTCTGCGGCGAAATTTACCATTAGGTCACAAACCGGTATGTGATCTATTTCGCATATATCTTTTTTAATATGGGTGTAACTATCGTAATCATCCCAAGGTAATTTTTCACTTGCCGCGTAGGTGCATTTATCTATGTCTATTACTTTATGGCCTTCAGACAATACCCTGTCCACAAAATGACTACCTATAAATCCTCGACCACCGGTTACTAAATATATCATAAATATTCTTTTAGCTGAAGTTCAAATTTTTGCTTGAGTTTGTTTACATTGATTATAGATGGATGACTGCCTTCAAAAATTTTAGTTCTACATGGCCCTCTGGCAGACGGTATCCATTCATGCACACCGTTATATTGGTTTTCTATTTCTTGCTTCTTGTTATTATCGCCTAGAACCCAAGGCAGATACACATTATAAAAATAGTTTTTTATTGTTCCATGAGCATTCAGCGATTCCCCATAGTACTTTATCTTATTGTATACTTGATCTGGGAAAACATAAGAGTAATGATACATCTTTACTTCATGCTCTAGTGCTAGCTGGTTATAATTTAAATGTTTTTCTGGCAATATGTTTTTTACGTCTTGACTGTGGGCTATCGTCGGAGGTCTATGTGTTTTCCAGTAAGATCCGGGGTAAACTTTTCTAATCCTGACAAACTCAGCGTTTTCCTCAAATCCAGTTAAATGGTGATCAAATCCCCCATAGAATGACAAACTTTTAAATCCAACCGATGTATACTTTTCTTTTTGCAATAGATCTATAATTTTCTCTATATCTTTTGGCTTGAATATTTCATCACAATCAAGATTCCATATGTAGTCTGTATCTGGCTGCATAAGTTTCATATATGCGTTGCATTGCTGATCCTTTTCATCAAATCTACCATGAACTATTTTAATTTTACCTTCGGGATCTGGGAACGAATCCAATATTTCATTTGTGCCATCGTTTGATGTGTTTAGACCTTGATCTTGCCAAAATTTTACTGGGCCTTCTGAAATTAGGATTTGATGCGCGTATGGGTAGACCGAGGATAAGCACTCTTCTAGTACCTGATTCCCGTTCAATACTATCATGCCAAATGTAATTTTCATCTTAATTCTAGTAGTGCTTCTAGTGTTTTAATAAAATAATTGTCGTAATAGGCTTTGGCGTTTCTGTTTTGGTAGATATTCAACTCAACCCAAGCGCCACCTCTATCATACATATATCTTGAATTCTGATAGTCTGGAGTAAACTGAGAAAAATGTATAAAATATATTTTTTGTTTTTTGTTTACATCGCCCAATCCGCAGTTAACCTTTTTACCCTTGTGATCTATATTTCTCCATATTATTTCACCACCCAAAGATTCATCTAGGTACTCATAAAGACCAAGATTCCAAGGAGCGCCATGCCCAATTTCTTCATCTATTATGCAAATATTTTTATCATCGAATAAATCACCAAAAAGCTCTAAATACTTTTGATCACCGCATGTTCCATAAACTTTAGCCCATTTGTTTGACGTATCTATAGTCACATCTCTCCACCATTTTAAGCAACCTCTACCAACACCATCATTTTTAAAATAAATTAAACCAACATTGTAAGCGCCGACATAGCATCCAATTTCGTTATGCCTGTGTAGCATTATGCCTACGCTCTTTTTAGACACTACATCATGTATATCTTTAATATCGTTGTAAAAGAGTATGTCAGCATCAATGTAAAAAATATCTTCAACATTATAAGTATCCAATATATAGTATTGGAAAAACGATGCCAAAGACCAGCAGTATGTGTTTTCAGAGCTTATCGGCTTATATTCTGTGTTTTGCTGCAACTGCCTGTAAGCTTCAGAATCTTTTACGTCATCTATTTTTAAAAGTTTAGCTTTTTGTAGATTTTTGCTAGACAAAAGATCATAAGATTCTTGATCTATGCAGAGTATATAGAAAGTAAAATCTACAGATATTGTATCGCGTATGGATTTATACAACGCGAGTATATAGTGTAGGTAATTTTTATCTGATATGCTGCATATATTTACCATGTTTTATCCCTCATGTATATAGCATCACCCCAACTTTTAGACTGCCAGTGTTCAAATTTTCTTTCTATACCAAACGGCAACAGGAAATTATCTATATCTTCTATCATCGGACATCCTTCATAAACCTCATCTCTATTCACCTCAACTATCATGGCATCTATACTTGGAAGTAATTTTGTTGCGCCCTTTAGCACCTCAAGCTCGTAACCTTGAACATCTATATTGAGAAAATTAAATCCAGATAGATTAAATTCATCTAGGGTTTTTATTTCAATTTCCAAAGTGTCTGGGAAAGTAACCTCTGGGTGTTCCTCAAGGTGTTTTTTAGGTTTTAGAAAAGAGCTTGAAGCCCCAGCGCCTTTGTGAATACCACCATCCCTGTAGGATATATACATAGTTTTTTTATCTGTTTTAGAGCCAAGAGCCACATCATAAGCTTTTTCTTGTAGTATTAGTCTATCCTTGATAATTTTACATAAGTAAGGCTGTGGCTCAAATATTACAGTGTTTGTCAACCCTATTGATCTATAGGAGAATAACTCTTCACCAATAAAACCACCAACATGTATAGCGCCAGTTATTTTACAACGATCATTTATTTGTTTTATGTCAAAAATCATTTCAATCCCTTCATTATATCTATTTCTTGATGTGGACAGCGTATAGAACTAAAGTCTAATAGGTCAATGTCAATTCTCTTGCCCTGACTGTATATGTCAAGCATCTGTTCTGGTGTGTAATCGTACTTCTCTCCAGACATATTTTCTTGATGTGTTTCAGAAACCCTATTATTAGGACTGTTTACAACAACGCTTTGTTTGGGGCAAACTATTACATTGGGAGAAATCGTCCAGAATCTTTGCATTTTTTCTTCAAGACAATTTGGTGTTTGGCAAAAAGAAAAATGTTTATCTAGATAGTAAAGTTCCGACATCATTTCCATTACGTATGATTTTTTAAAAATGTGACCATCCAAAGAATGCGAGTATGACCAGTATGAACCATATCCATATTGTGTTTTTGGAACCAATATCACATCACCAGCATCCTCATAAGAATACGGCTTATCTTCATCTACTGATCCGAGATGCGATCTCCTGTCTATATTAAGACCCATCCTGAGAGAGACGCAACACACGCCATATGGATGCTTAAATATTTTCTCGTATGCATTATCTGTTTTCAATCCGATGTAAAAAATATTATCATCAGTAAAAAATGCCATATAATCGTTATTAGATAGTAGACACCAATCTTTTATGTCCTTATAAATAGATTTGCTTTGATTATAGAACACAACATCTTGATGCTGATTCTTTAGGTTCATTAAAGAATGTCTATATTTTTCTGAATATTTTTCAATTACAATAATTTCATTTGTATCGTGAAAGTTTTTCTTTAAACTAGAGATACATAAATCTAATTGTAGTGGTCTATCTTTACTGAATATGATCGAAGTAATCAATGAAAAGCCCCTCGTTATCGTTGTACCACTCTATAGTTTTATCTAGTCCGGTATTTAAATCTGTTTCTGTAGAAAAGTCTAGTTTTTGCTTCGCTAGATTTGTATCTAAGCATCTTCTTGGTTGACCGTCTGGAAAAGCATCGTTAAAAACTATTTCACCCTTGTATTCACATTTTTCAGCTATCATAGTTGCTAAATCTTTAATGGATATCTCACTACCAGTTCCTATATTGATTGGTTCGGAACCAGTATCTGCATCTATAGATTTTTCTATAGCCCTAGCGCAATCTTCAACATATAAAAATTCCCTACTAGCATTTCCAGTACCCCATATTTCAACTGAGTCTAAGCCCAGACTTATAGCCTTTTTGTATTTCAGAATAAGTGCTGGTATGACATGACTATATTCTGGGTTAAAGTTATCGTGTGGACCATACATGTTAACGGGTATTAAGTTAGTAGACTTAAAATCATACTGTTTTTCGTATGCTATAAGCATTTCTATTAAAGACTTTTTAGCTATTCCATATGGCGCATTAGTCTCTTCGGGATACCCGTTCCACAAATCTGATTCGTTAAAAGGAACTGGTGTAAATTTTGGATAGGAACACACAGTACCTACCATTACAAATTTTTCAAGGTTTTCGTATTTTCTAGAAGACTCAATTAAGTTCATCCCCATAGCTAAATTTTCATACATGAACAAGCCGGGGTTTTCTTTATTAGCCCCAATACCACCAACCCTTGCCGCAAGATGTATAATTATGTCTGGTTTATATTGAGTAAATATTAAATCTACATATTTTACTTTTGTTAAGTCGTAGTAATTTTTTCCGGGCAGGCTGACGACATTGTAATTTTTATTTAGATATAGCCTATCACAAACAGCCCTACCTAAAAACCCACCACCGCCAGTAACCACTATAGTTTTACTCATTAATGAACTCCATTTTTTTAATCAAAATATTATCAGCCAAATTGTTCATGCCTAGATATTTCATTATCTCAGCGGCCCTGTCAAACCCTGTATGTTTTTCTTTTACTATTTCTCTTCCTCTTTGTGATATTTTAGTTCTTTCTTCTGGGTTTTGCAGGTAATGGTCTATTTTAGTTTTAAAATCTTCTGGACCATAAGCTAAAACTATGCCATCCTCAAATATATTATAAGATGCAACATTGTCAGAAACACAAAAACCTCCAGAATATAAAACTTTGAATATCCTCTCATTAACATCAATACCAAAAGCTTGTGCGTGTGGCTCACTTAGATTGGGGCAAATTTTAGCAGATTTAAATAAATCCTTTACCTTATTGTCAGCTATTAGCCCACAATACTGATTTGCAGGCCAAGGCTGATTGCCAAATATCTTTACACTATAATCACCAACATTACCCAAAAGCGGAAACAAATAATCGTTGATAACCAAACCCTTGTAGGGCCAATACCCACCAACAAAACCTATATCGCAGGCTAGGTTTTCGTCAAACTCGCTGCCCCCATAAGAAAAGGTATCAGCGCACATCATTAGAGATTTAGCATCAATCCCTATTTTTGAGAAGTGATTGTGTGTGTTTTTGACGCTATCATCAGTGTAATGTATGTGTACAAAATCTGGCTTACCCGTCTCTTCTTTTAACCTTTTTAATATCTGTTTTTCAGTCTCAGAACAATACAGAATATTGTACTTTGTTTTATCTACCGTCTGCTCATGGTCTCCCCAATCGCCAGCCCTAAGAGCAACTTTTAAATGTGGTCTTTCATATATACATTTTAGTAATGAGTCTGTCAAATTATATGATTGCCCAAGAAACAAATCTGGCTCAAAGCTATCAAACGCATCAAAAGCAGAAACATTTTTACAATCCCACAGCGTTGCATTTAATCCACAGGCATTTAGTGCATTAACCCAAGAAAGTCTTTGGAAGTAGTGTGCGTGTACGCCGTCACTGGATATTAGTATTTTCATTTTGTAACGTCCCTTATTCTGTCTATCTCTAGTATCTTCATATTTCTTGGTTCATAACATTTAAAACAGGCTCCCATCATTATCATTTTGTTTAAAACCTCAAACGACAACATCTTCTTATCGTGGTTCTCAAATTTATTGAATAGGTTTTTTGCAATTTTTAACTCCTTGCCCGTTATATAGGCTATCTGACACCATTTTGTTGTCAACCCGTAGGAGAATATATTTGCTGTATTTTTACTATCTACCGTAACACCCACCTCTTTACTGTCAAATTGCCCCTGTGTGTCAACCAAAATAAAAGATTGGTTAAAGTCAACATCCATAAAGGTATCCGTATTAAAAAGCAAGTCACCATGCATAAACATGAAAGATTCTTGTATATTATTATTAAACGCTAGCCGCAAACTCTCTGAAGTATTTGTGCTTTCGTACATTTGATTTTCTATTATTCTTATTGCTTTTCCATTTAATTTTTTTATAATTCTTTGAGCGTCAAATCCAACCACACCTATTACCTCGGTTTCCCCAAAGACGTTTTTTAGTGTGTCAATTTGATGTTCAATTAAGGTTTTTTCTCCTATACGCAACATACTTCTTGGTTCGTAAGACTTAATTCTAGATCCAACACCAGCAGTTAAGATAGCTATAGAAAAATTTGGTTTATTTCTTCTACCTTTAGCCGATGCTTTGGTTATTTTTACAGTAAATCTACTCATCTTGAACTTAATATCTTTGCGTTTTCTTGAAATATTTGTGGTGTCATCTTGTAAGATTGATTTCTTCCTGTTTGATTTGCTATGGCTAGCTTTTTAGGGACATGACAAAACATACAGACTTTTGAAAGCCTGAGCCAAAGATCGTAATCTTCAGTGCATCCTATAAAATTACCACTCGCTGGACCGTGAAGCCTTGAATCAAATATTTCCATATTGGGTAATATTATCTTTTCTAAGAACTGTTTCTTTATAAGGGAGTTACTATGAATTATACATCTACTTAATAGTGTCTGCACATTGTAAGATTCTTTATATTCTGTTTTCGTATAGTTTGGATATACATTATCGTAATCCGAACAAGCCACACCAATTTCTTCGTATTCGATTAGCTTATCCACCAGCGTGGACACCTTTTCTGGAAAGTATGCATCATCGGCATCTAAAACACCAAATATCTCAGCCCAATCCCAAGCTTGCCATATTGCTACATTTCTTCCGGTGCTTGCCCCAGAATTTTTTATTCTGTAAGCATAAATATTGTTTTTTTGCCTATGTTCAACCTCACCGCTATAATACTCTTCTTCAAGTTTTATGTTGTCTTTTTGTTCAGTGATATCGCTAATAATATCCCAAGAATTATCACTAGAGCCATCATCAACAACATATACTCTGATTTCACCGTCATAATCTTGATTGACAGCACTATCTATTGCCTGCATTACATATGGCCCATAATTGTAGTTGGTTATTATTATAGCAACTTTAGGATTCATTAAATTTACTCCAAGTAATAAAAGTTTCTTTATCGCTTTTCTTAGCAGCTTCTTTCACTTTGTCTACAAAGCTACCCTTGACCGTTGAAGAGTCCTGAAATACCTTAGTAGAGTTACCGTTTAAAAATTTAAAGAGAGACGCTTGAAACATTAGGCCGTTATAATTATCATCGTATGGATGTACGAAAACAAGTTTTTTTAAATCTACGTTTACCCTTTTATTAATCTTTTGTATTAAATCTCTGTCAATAGATTCTGACGCATGACAAAAATAAACCCACCCATTCTTGGCGTGTTTAAAGGACTCATCTATAACCATAGCTCTGTTTTTTGGTTCTTCAATCAGTTGAACGATATGGTGTTCGGTTTCATTGAAATCAAAATTAGATTCTAATATTTCTTGTATCTCGTTATTGTATTCAACGTATGAATTTATTACTACAATATACCTAGCCTTTATCTCCTGATTTTTTATGTCTTCTACTACCCTTTTTAGATCATCTAGTGATTTTTCAAAGTATACAAAAAATCCAACTCTTGGTTGCACTTCTAGCATTACTGTTTTTTTAGTATCTAATGATTCACTAAGCTGTAAATCTTCTAGCCAAGCTTTTGGCCTATATGTAACGCAGAATCTAGATAAATTATAAAAATTATTTTCTATATCCGCTATTCCTAATTTGTCCGCTCTACCCAAGGAGCATCCTATTTGTTGCTCATTTTCTAGTTCTGCAAAAACACAACCTTCGCATCTACTTGCTATATCGGTCATAATGATCTCCTATATTTTATAATTGAACTACAGGATTTATCGTCATAATGAACACTACTTAATGTTAGCTTATTATTGATCAAAGAAGTGATTTTATCAGAAGTTAACATGCTTTTTCTTTTTGTTGAAAAAAGTATAGAATTTACAGCATCTAAATCTAATTCTTCAACATGAAATTTTTTACAGACAAGCCTAGCATCGACTTCTTTGATGGTTAGTTCTGAGTTTAGCCTCATCTTAGAAGTTAAAATTTGAATTATTTGATCAATCTCATTATAGTCAAATGTAGATATAAAATTATCACATATAAGGTCGGTGCATTCCGATTCTAAGACAGAATCATGAAACATTTTGATGTCAGATATGTGCTTATGTGAATTTATTTCTGTTTTTTCTGGAGATAATATTACTCTCATTTAAATTCCCTTACTGTAGAATACAAAAGTTTGTCCCATTCTGAAATGAATATATCTAAATTATATTCTTTTTCTATTGTTTTTCTTGCGTTGTTACCCAAATCTATTGCAAGTTGCTCGTTGTTTAAAAGCAATTCTAAAAAAGACCTTAACTCTTTTGGGTCATTGGATATAAGACCATTATATCCGTGTTGTATGACTTCAGGTATCATGCATGTTGCTGTAGAAACTATTGCACAACCGCAAGCCATAGCTTCTAACAATACGGTTGGAACTGGTGAGTGTAGCGAAGTGTTAAAGAATATTCTAGATGAATTATATATCTTTCTTAGATGCTCGGTTGACTCTGCTGGCTCTGAAAAGCCGGGGCTTTTGCCCCACACGGAAACAGGTAAATCTTTTACTGTTCTTCTCCACACATCAAAGCCACAGCACCAATCCCTGTTAGGCCAATCATTAACAACAGAAAGACAAACGTTAGCTCTTTGCGAATCATCGTATTTCCAAAAATCTGTATCCACACCATGCTTTATAAAGCAAGAGTTTGTTTCATCAAAGCCCCACTCTCGCCTATTGAAGTCAGAAATAAAACAATTTTTGTTTACTGGTATAGAATGAAAATTTTTAATTTGTTGATTCGTATCCATTCTAATATCTGGAAGAACATGGGTATGTCTTAATATTGGTATTGAGAGCTTATTTAAAAAAGAACCTTGGGTTTGAGATAGGATGTCATGCGTGTGTTGAAGTCTATCATCCGAGGTATGAGCTAAAATTATGTCAAAATCCACATATTCTGGTAGCTCGTTTATGATACTATAATTCTCAGGTATCTCGGCGTAATCAGTATCCCATGTTTTAGCGCCCACATTTAAAGCATAAAAGTTATGTCCCGTTTTGCATAGGTTGTGTTCATATCTTTCGTGTGTTGTGAATGTTAATATATTAAGCGTCTCATCCTGTTCTGGATGTCTCATTAGTGACCTTACAGATCTTTGTGTAGCGCTAGTTGTCATTAAGTATTTCCTTCATTTTTTGTCCAATAACTATGTGGTCATACTGTTTGGCTTTATTAACCGCCTGATCAGATTGTTCTTGTAATTCGCCGCAGATATGTTTCATATAAAGCGACCTCATTGCGAATTTCAGCTGATTATAATTTATCTCATACCATTCGCTGTTTGCACTGTCAAGATGTGGTAAAGTATCTACAGCGCCAAAACATGGAGTTTTATGAGATTCAACTTTCACACCAGAGGCAAAATCATCTAATCCCGTGTTTAACGTTGATATTACAGGCAGCCCTAGAGCCATAGATTCTAAAGCCGGTATACAAAAACCCTCACCTCTACTGGGCATAACAAAAGCATGGCACTGCCTAAGCACAGACATATAATCCTGTTGTTCTAGTCTGCCAGAAATAACTATTTCCTTTTTATAATTTTTTCTAAGTTTTAGCCCCATTTTGACCTGCTCGCAATAATTGTCTACGTAGGCTAAATCTTTGCGGGAAGTTTTAATAAAAAGATTAACAGGTTCCATTGTGTCAAACTCAGAATGAAAAGCTTTTAGTAAAGCTTGAATATTCTTTCTTTCTATAAACTCTCCAATAAAAACAAAATTAAATGTGCCTTGTAGTTCTTGTATTTGTTTATCGCTTTGAGACAGGATGTAAGACTGTATATCTAGCGAATGAGGTACTACCCGTATGTCGCACTTAACGCCGCTTAATCTACAAGAAGCCTTGCTCGCAGAACTTGGAACCCATATTTGATCCATTATATTACAGTGATGCTGCCACCCAGTATCCTTAAAGGAAGTGGTCTCGGTAGCTAAATAACCAATATTTTTTTTGTATTTGGAGCTATAGTTATACAAATGGGGCAATACATGCTGTATGCAAATATCACAACCATAGCTAGATCTTAATTCTAATTTTTTTATTGTTTCTGGATAATCTGAATCTTGATTGTTATAGGTAACAGCTCTAGGAATAACATCTACTCCAGCTTTATGCAACGCTAAAATATTGTTAACTGCGGCATTTCCCCAGCCAGTACCATCTTTATAGTGACCTATATACAATACTTTCATTTTTTATTTCTTTCATATCTTGCTTTTTCCCATTTATTTAGCTGCAATCTAAAATTGTGCAACTCTTTGAAGGCATCATTTATAGAAAAGGGTTTATGGTTGTTGTATGATTGGATGTGCGATTCATTGAAATAACAGTTGTGATCTACATTTTCACACCTATAGCCAAAAGTGCAATCCCTCAAAACCCTCCTCCAGAAAAAACCACCTATCCATTCTGGCTTGTGCAAAACGTTATTGAAAAGATATGTTACCTGATCTGCGACAGACTGTATATCGCTTGGCATAGATGTCTGTGGTTCAAAAATTCTAGGTGGGGATTTCCATGTTTGCAGTTGATCTTTTGGTTCAACGGAAAGTATATAATTTAACCATTTTTCTGCCGTCTTGTCCCAAGTGTAGTGAGATCTCGCCCGTTTCCCCATTCTTTGTCCTATTTCTTTTAATTCTTCGGTCGGTTTTTTGTGCAGTTCTAAGAATAACCTTATAAACTGTTCATTGTCTGGTATTGCCCTTTTGCATCCGGTTTCACATTCTGTAGAAAAGGCTACAGGTTTTACGCCAAACCCGCCTATATTATCTATCACGGACTCCATAGCTGAATAATATGTGGAAATTACAGGCAAGTCGCAATATGCCGCCTCTAATTGAGGCATACCAAAACCTTCACTGTTTGCGTATTGCACATAAACATCAAAAGTGTTATAAACTTGTGCTAATTCTGTTTCTGTTATTGGATTTGATATACCAACTAAAGCATTAGAAAAATTTGAACAATGCTTACAATATTGCAGGGCATCTTGAAAAAAATCGGTAGATATTTTACCGCACTTTTTACACTTATAGGTAAATAAGACTCTATTAGATAAGCCGTATTCATCAAGCAATTGAGGTATATTCCACCCAATATCTGGATAAAAGGTATGACAATACAAAAATAGATTATCATCTCCACACCTATCTAATATCTCTCTAAAAGAT
>Ga0181406_1000293_pt1 | contig 19563 bp, 42 predicted proteins | sample 29SPOviralmetaG_FD_130135 | JGI IMG/M metagenome (GOLD analysis project Ga0181406, IMG submission 130135) | Marine viral communities from the oligotrophic San Pedro Time Series (SPOT) site, San Pedro Channel, CA, USA - 29 SPOT_SRF_2011-12-20 | ecosystem: Environmental > Aquatic > Marine > Strait... | reverse complement strand
TGTGCGCCCATATGATTGACAAGGAGCTAGGTCTTGTCGGTACGATGTTCGCTCCGGTGATGCCCGATGAGTGAGTGGACTAGCGCGAAATGCTGGTCCTGCGGTTGGGTCGCGCCACGTATTCTCAGGGCCAAGGCAGTCACGGGCGTATGCCCGCATTGCGGCAAGAAGGACTTGCATCCGAGGTGATTAGATGGGGTTCATGCAGGATTTAGCGATGGAGAGAAGTAGAACGGACGTTGAATACTTCTACAAGTGGCTCGGATATACTTGGGGCGGTCATATCGGTGAGTGGATGGATATGTACGGCGATAGGAGAGGCGCTCAGGTTCAGAGGGTATGCGTCATCGCACCGAGGGACCACTCCAAGTCAACTACTCTCAGGATAAAACTACTACACAAGTGCCTGTTTGAGACATGGCGAGACAAGCCCATGACTATTTGGCTGTTCTCAGCGAGCAAGGACTTGGCTACAAGGAGGCTTGAAGAGATACGCGAGGACTTGCAGCGGCATCCACAACTGAGCAGGTATCTCGATAATCGTAGGGGCAACAAGTTGGAGTTGCGGCTGACAAACGGCTCTTGGATAAGGGCCACGTCGGTAGGGGCAGCCATTCGTGGTGAGCATCCTGCCTGCATCGCATTCGATGACGTTCTCGATGATTCGGGAGACACCAACTGGAACGAGGTAAGGAACTGGTTCCGAAAGAAAATCACGCCGATGCTGAGTCCCGGCACAAGCCTGTACGTGGTCGGCACGCCGTTGAGCATGAACGACCTGTATCACACGGAGATGCTGAGCAACGAGATATGGAACACGGGGGTATGGAGCGCGATTCCCAACTGGGACGAGTATCGAGCAGACCCGGACAACGTGAAACCCGTTCCTCTATGGGGCGAATACAGGCCGCTGAACTTCCTTCTTGAGCAGAAACAGGCGATGGGCGAGTTGTCATTCGTGCAGGAGTACCTATGTCGGGTCGTTGACGATGAGGCAGCGGTATTCCCACGGGCGCAGTCACGCAAGAATCTACAGATGGAGAGGGTGTTGGAGACTGACAAGAGGGATAATTGGCGATACGTGTTGGGTTTCGACCCGGCACACGGCGTCGGTCAGGACTACTCCGTGATAATCTGCTTGGCACAAGACCCGGAGGGCTTCATACACTTCGTCAATATGTGGAGGCGCAATGACTTCAAACCCGACAGACAGGCAGACATGGTTATCGAGTGGTCTAAGCGGTATGCTGCTCCGGTCGCTGCGGAGGACGTTGGTTTCCAGCAGTTGTACGAGAGCCTGATACAGCAGAAGGGTTCGGTGATAGACTATCGAAAGAGCAAGGCGAGCAACAGGACTCTGAAGCAGGGCTTGTTGAACAGGCTGAGAACGTGGTTTGAGCGGGAGTTGGTATGCTTTCCCTTCGGTAACGACGAGACTAGGCGACTGGTGAACACGTTGTTGGAAGAGTTGGAGACTCACGCATGGAGAAACGGTATGATTGTCGATTTGGGCAAGCACAACGACTGTGTGATGGCATTGGCACACGCGATAGACCAGTTCACATACAAGACGCCGGATATGCCGGTAATCATGAAGACCATGAGCGGAGGCGCTTGGTTGGGCGGCAAGGCCAAGATAAGGCGCGACCACGGCGGGGCCGGAGGCAGAGTAATCAACAGGAGAGGATTCTGATGACCGAGAAGTTGGATGTGGAGAAGGTGAGAGGCACGGTGAGCGAGAGTTGGTTGTTGGGTACGAGAAACGGGGGCGGCACTGGACCTCCCTCCAAGAAGAAGTTGTACCCGATGCTGATGAAGGCGCTGTATGAGGACGGGTTCTTTGAGGAATGGAGGACGCCGAGCGAGATTGCGTGGGAGGCGAACAAGCGGGTCTGCAAGAGTTGGAATCAGATAAAGCCGAGCGCGGTGGACAGGTACATCAAGAAGGCGGGCTTGGACCTGCGAAAGCGGAAGCAGAACATGGCTAAGCCTTGGGAATATAAACTGCCTTAGTTTGAAAAAAATTGTAAAAAATTTCGCGTTGGGGTAGGCGGGGTAGACCGCCGGGTAGTGGTGAGTTTTGGCACACCTGATGCAAAAAGTAAACCGTGACACTGCTCTAATAGTACCACTTTGATACCCATCGCTAGCCTTAAGTACTGACATGCTACCCGACAACTACCCCTCTGGGAGAGGGGGTCGCGGGGAGGGCACCCCCCCGCACGCGGACCGGCCTTGAGTGGCCGTTGAGATGGTGTAAGATTGGACCATCGACCAAGCACAACACAAGACAGAATGCGGGTTGTGCAAAATGGAAAGTAGTAGAGCCTGAATTGTAAAATGCAGGGCGATGATACCGAAATCCATTCTAGTCCGAGAGGATTGGAAAATCACGCCTATAACGACGAAAGCGAATCCCATCATAGGAGGTGATAAGGGATGGAAACGAATACACATGATGTGAAGACTGTTACAGTAACCGAGCGCAACCACGGCGACTTCAAGGTTATCGAAGTAAAGATAGTCCAAACAGTGCTGTGTTGGTGCAAGACCACTTTGACGCATGTCAGACAGGAAGTCAAGCACGACCACGCATTCTTCACAAGGGACCTTGACCTAAAGGTCGAGTTCCAAGAAACCGAAGAGGAGTGATTATCACCCTCACGGTATAACGTAACAAATCCTCGCGCCCTTCGGGGCCGAGGTCCCTTCGGGGATGATCGAAATATAAACCAAGGAGGAAATAAATATGGCAAACAATGACGAGTCATGGACGATAACCTTCGCATGGTGGAGGCGCACCGACGCTTACGTCGATAGACCGGGCTTCATGAGAATGGAGGTATACCCGGAAATCATCAACCACATGGGTTTCAGCGTGGACAGAACAACGTTCATCGAAGAGGCTCAAGACGTAGGCGCACGGATGTATGGCCTCTCAGGCCTCCTACCCGGTCTAACCGCGCGTCAACTGCGCGACTTGGCCGAGTCAGGGAGTAACCGAGTCTTCAGGTATGAAGAAGGCTTAGACTCAAATGGCGACCCTGCGTACCTCATAACCGTGGGAATAGACGAAGAAGAATAACTTCGTCTTCCTGATGTCCCCCTTCCACGATAGCGGTGGAGCCTACACGCACGGGCTGAAGAAGGGAGAAAGTCAAACAGTGCAATGACGACGATATGAAAAGTCCTCGGCCCTTCGGGGCCGGGGCAACTAAACCAAGGAGGTAACAATATGTCAGATGAACAAAATGATGACCCATATGACTTGAAAGAAGCATACCCCCATTGGAAGGACTGTGAAGAGTTCTATGAGGCCCTAAAAGAAGGGTCCATAGGCTCAGGAGGCGAATGGGCCTTCTGTCCTTTCTGTGGCGACTACTGCTGAAGAAAGCCCAAGACCTCGGCCCCCGAAAGGGGGTCGGGGCAACTCACAACACATGGAGGTGATAATAGTGAGCAATAGATACATACACCCCGGAGACAAGGACACACGACCTTATCTATACAAGGTAACGTGTGACGAATCCGGCACAGTACATACAGTGTACGAGGAGTGAAAACTCCAAACAGCACGACGTAAAGGGTCGGGCGGCTTAGGCTGCCCGGCCCCCTTTTTTTATTTTTATTTTCACCCTAATTTTGATCGAAATATAAACCAAAAATAGGTTGCCCCACCCCCCGGAGGTGTGGGGGGCGAGGACTTTTGTTATGATTATGCGGGTAGCACTTTGTATGGGTCTTCCCTAAACTTGATACTCAGCACTTGAACCGTGTCTTGTGCGGTGAATCTGTCTTGGTCTTCTTCTGTTAGGAAGGTGGCGTCCCATCGGTTGCCCAATGTATCGACCCACCTCACCGTTGAAACAATCGTCGTTTTTGTCCATGTATGTTCGCTGTGTGCGCTCATATACTATCCTACCTACGTTTGCTTATAGTCTTATGTTAATTTTGGTTTATATTTCGATCAAATTAGTATGTTGAACGGCTGTTCTCCAATGCGTTGAATACTGCTTCATATAGTTCCCATTGGCTGAATTCATCCTTGTTATTAGGGATGCTGATATATTCATGAACGTTGGGGTTGTCTTTTCTACCCCCAGTCAACCGCTGTTCAAGTATCGCATCCTCTAATGCGCTTAGGGCTATCTCGTGTCTGTCTGTTTCTGTATACGCTGTTGTCGTCATGTTACCTCCTGCACTCGATAGTTTATAGTCTTTTGTTTATCACCATAGCGTTAGTAAATACTATATACCGTCATCTCGTGTATACACGATATTAAAATTAAATTAAACCGAAAAATTGTAAATGGAATTGGAATCCGCTTCGCGTCTCCCGGTATATTAAACTTCCGGGACGGTGTAAAATTGGAACCGAACGCCGCTCCGCGGCTCCCGCTATATTAAACTTCCGTCGCTCCGCGACTTTGGAATTATTAAACATTCTAAAATTTTTAATATTGCAAAGTATTATATACCTACAGCCCGTAGGCCCCCGCAGGGGGGCCGGGGGCTTGCACCCCCGACCCTTTGGTTTATATTTCGATCATTCGATGTCTATGTAAGGGCTGTTTTCGTAGTCAAATATTTGCTTACCCACAATGGACCTTGTTCTCTCAACTACATGACGTAGTAAGCCATTATCACGGGCTATTATGAATACGGTTGGATTGCTCAACATTTCATCAAGCATTTTATATGCGTTTTTCAAATCATTCATTTCTTTCTTTGGTATTATTTCATTTGAACCTCTTTGGTCCTTCATCAACATTTCTCTTTCGTATTGTTCCATATCATTCATTTTTCTCACTTCTCTCCATGACTTCTGCCATGTTTGATGCTAGGGGTGTCCCCTTATATACTTTTCCTAATACGCAAGTATTATATACCGCCATCTCATATCTAACGGAGGGGGGGAAGGCCCCAATAACAACGATTATATACCCCCATCCCTTCTTAGGAGCGGACGACTCCTCCGCTGCGCGCACGTGTGCGCTTCGCGCCTTTTTTTCTATTAAATTTTTTAAAATTGTTAATAATTGAAAAGTTTCGCAAGTATTATATACCCTCTGCCCGTCTTACATGGCCGGGGCCAATGCGGGCGGAGGTATGATTCAGAAATCCTGTATTATTATCCCCTCGTCATGCTCGATAACGGCTGAACAATTATTTGCGAGCCATTCTTTAACCTCGTATTCAGTTAAGCCCTTAACGTCATATGCTTCTTGAATCGCTTTGAAATCTTTGAATTCGCTGAACTCGCAACATATCCCGATAGGGTCAAACTCCATGCTTGCGCCGCTGTCCTCCTCGTATTGTTCCAGATGGTCAAACAAGGCGGAAAGGCCGCCCCATGTGAAGTTATCGGGTCTTAGGCGTCTGATGGTGTCTCTAAAGGTGTGTTCGGTTACATATTGGTGCATGAACTAACCACATCGCGCTTACTACTTAAACCCTTGTTTATCACCACGAATAATCAAGTAATTAGGAAAGACTATATACTGTCTGTGGTACGTTGAGTATGATTAGGCAAGGCGCGCGAGGTGCGCAAAGTACACCCACTGTAATAATGAAAGTGGTGTAAAAAAAACACCTAGTATTAAAATTAAATTAAAATTATTAAAATCAAAATGCAGTGTAAAAAATACACCGCTTCGCGTCCGGTGCGATTATTAAATTTTTTTAAGTTATTTTTATTTGCAAAGTATTATATACCTCCATCTCATATAGGTCGCGGGTCGCCTCAGTGTGACACTCTTAGGACGTACCCATTTTCAATTTGGGTTCGACTTGCATCCCTTCCCATCGACCTCGCCCATTCCATGTCCGTTCTCGATTCTTTTTCTGCTCTGTTTCCATAGTAGTACAGTGTTTTGTGTGCCATGATTAACCCTATACATACCTAGTATATAACACCTTGTTTATCACCATACAATAACAACGATTATATACCGCCATCTCATCTAGTCTAGGTGCGCGCCGAAGGCGCGCCGCTTCGCGTCTTTCACTATATTAAACTTTTTGTTATTTTTTAGATTTGGAAAAGACTATAAGCCCCCATCTCTTAGATACATGGGCTCCGTGCTGAGGAGGTGTGAAAACTGCATCGAGTGTAGTTCACTGGGTAGGTGTTTCAAACTACACCGAGTATCTCAAAATCACCTAGTAAAACCAATGTTTAAATACTTGGACTTCATCTAGCATGGAATTCCGACCGACCATAACACAAAGTATATAGGCGAGGTTTTACCTCAACCTTTGGGGTCCGACCTGCGACCCTATGGTGATAAACAAGTGTTTAAGTAGTATGACTTACAATTTAGGTTCGATGACAACCACGACGACAGCGAAACCCTGCCGGTACAAGGCGTGCAAGGGACGCATACACGCACATCATAACGAGAAATGCCCCATAGCCTCATCACGCGGCTCCACTGGTGGAAAAGGCGGCACTGCATGGACAAAAGCGCGTGACGGCGACCAAAATGGAAGATTCACTGGCCTGCGCCCCTGCGGATGCCCAAAAAGACAGCACCTCAAGACCTGCCACCTCGCTTTCAGCCGTGGCCCGGTCAACTTCAAAGAAGTACGCTCAGTGGCCCGAAAAGCCCGCAAGATACTCAACCTGCCGGACTGGTACACGCAGGGCCTAGCACCCGCCCCAATCGTGTCCATGATACGCGGAGTGGATGCTATTTGCTCCGTGTGCGGCACGACTCACAAGGCCATCGACGCATCCAAGATATGCCGCGACGACATCCGTCAAAATCCGGTTCGCTCGGTGTGCCGGGGGTGCGACCAATGATTACGATAGGCACGCGCACCTTCCTCATAGTGACCGTTGGAACCCTCGGCCTCGGCTTCGCCGTCCTCTTCCCCCTCATCGCCTTCGGGTATGTGGAGGTCGATGCGTGACGCTTGCGACGCACAATAAAAACAGTTAAAAGAAATGAACAAGGAGACATAAATATGACACGAACAAGAATGGGCGCACATGGAAAAATATGCAGACGAGTGAACAACACAATGATGTTAACCATCAGACCGAGGCCACGGGTTCTCGATGCCGAAACGGTGGCTATTAGATTGGCCCGGTATTGTGGGAGTCTTGATACATCATACAGAAACGCTATGAGTATATTCCGCAACGCCAAATTGACTCAGAAAAAATCCATAGAAATCCTCAGTGATATTTGGTATATGGCTAACCATGAAGAATCTAGCGATGAAAATTATCTTCACAACTTCAATGAAGAAGACCCGGCGCATCAGGCCGCGCTTGACTTCACCATGATGCTATTCCCAAAATTCGCTGAAGAAGAATAGACGCTTGCGACACACAAACCGAATAGTTAAAAGAAATGAACGAGGAGAGAGAAATATGACACAAGACGACAAAGACACACGACGCAAGAAAGAATGGACCCGCCGGTACAAGGAGATGCTCAAGGCAGGCTTCAGCGAGGCTATGGCGCGCATGGAAGCGGATGACTATGTGGAGGCGATGGAATGAACACAATACCAATAGACTTCATAAGCGCGGGGCAGAAATTGATGGGCATCGTGCTTGATGACACCCCATCCGAAAAAGACAAAAAATGGGCGAGGGACTATCTACAATGGATGATGGATAGGCTCTACAGTTACGAAATAGACGCTTGCGACACAGACTCCCAAACTTCAAATACGAAGGGGGAGGTGTGATAAATATGACAAGAAACCTATTGAGCAGTTACATGCTGCTCGGACAAAAAGCCCAAGGAACGACCGCCAAAGAGGTATTACAAAATGCCGGATTGGATTTTAACGTGAGCAAGCACCCATCAGGGTACATGAACGATAATGGCAAGTTCATTACGAACCCCGGCCATCATGTGACTGTGCGCGATGATACAGGGCTTGCCCTCGGACAAGTCGGTAGGACATACCACGTATATCAAAACCAGCAGACTCTAGGGATTGCCGACTCACTGGTTGGCGAGGGACTCATTGAGTGGGACCGTATCGCAAACATCGACCAAGGCCGCAAAATCGTGGCATCATACAGAATGCCCGAAGGTTGGTCTATCGCTGGATTTGACGACATAGAGCAGCACGTCTATCTGATGAACAGCCACGACGGGTCAAGTGGCGTGAGGGTCATACCCGCTAACTTCCGCCTTGCCTGCTCAAATCAATTCGCATACCTCGACAGTATGCTCAGACAGGCCGGAATCAACCCAAGGATGCTATCAATCAGGCACAGCAGTAAAATTAACGAAAGAGTATCTCAACTGCGCTCCGCCCTTCAAGTGGTGGACCATCTGAATGAGACATTCGCAAACAGCGCGGAACAGATGATGAGCGTAGAACTTGACCTAGACGGTCGAATCTCCTACTACATCGACTCCGTGGGCCTGAAGACCGATGAAAAACTAATCGACAAAGTTGAGAATCCATACGGCCTAACGACCCGTGGACAAAACACCCTCGACCGACTCCTAGAGTTGGAGACATCCGAGACTAACACAATCGGCGGCATCGGTGGCACGGCATGGGGAGTATTCAACACCGTGACCGAGTACCTAGACTCCGAATGGGTCTATGACCGCAAGGGCGAGAAGGTCAACCAAAAGAGGGTCGAATCGGCTCTCCTTGGAACCGGCATGAGGATGAAAGACCGAGCATGGCAGGGGGCCATCGAACTATTAGCGTGAAAATAACTCAAGGGTTCGGGTGACGGCCACCTCCTTAGTCTTAGGGCTAAACTTTTGTTCGTCGTCATATTATGCCGTCGCCCGGCCCACCTTGAGTTTCACGCTTGCGAGACACAATCACGACGATTAAATACTATGAGAGAGAGGGACAAACATGACAAGCATACTACAAGAACTACAAAAATACGCCGACGCCTATGACAGACTGTTCGCGTTCATCAATGACCGCGAGCCGTTCCTACTCAGCGAGTTTATCGCTAATGACGAGTTGTATCAGGAGGAGGAAGAGTGAACATCTTCGCCCTCGACTCCGACCCGTGCAAGGCAGCGCGGATGATGTGCGACAAGCACATCCCTAAGATGATAGTGGAGACAGCGCAGATGATGGCCTCGGCCCTCATCAGACACGGAGCCACGCCCGACATGATGCCGCTTACAAAATCCGGCACGCCGTACAAGGGCGGCTATCACCACCATCCATGCACAGTATGGACAGGTGACACGGAGCGCAATTTCATATGGCTCGCATTTCACGGCAACCAACTGCTCGATGAGTATTTTGCCCGTTATAATAAAGCACACGCCTGCGAGGAGCCCATCTATCAGATGACCGATATGTCCCGTATGCTCCCCGATGGCGCACTGACACCATTCGCACAGGCCATGCCTGACAAGTTCAAGAACTCATTCTTCGATGTCAATGACATGATGGCGAGCATACACGCATACCGCGCATACTACCACTCCAAGGGCTTCGCCAAGTGGGAGAAGGGTACACCCGCACCGTGGTGGTGGGGCCATCCATTCTACGCTTGCGTAGCAGATTCAGTATGATTAAATACTATGAACGAGGAGACATAAACATGACGACAACAACAGACGACATAAAGTGGTACGTAGGCGACCCATGCTACGTGATAGATGAAGAACGCTGGCACATATTCTGTGACAGATTATTCGCCGTGGAACACCACCTGAAAGAAACAGGCGGCGAAACGGACGGACCAAAAAACATCCGATGGTCAACCAAGGACAGGCCCAACGCTTGGAATCCTGAACATATTTTTAACGTAGAAGTAAGGCACAGCCCCGGCGGAGATGGATGTTGGTCTTTCAATGAGAGAGATGATTTAGGCAAAAAAATAAGTCTCGGCGTCGATGCCGGTCTGCTTGCCATAGTTCCCGTCGAACTGTGCGAGAGTGCCACTGTAGGCGACAACTCAGGAGCATGGTTCGTTGACAGGCCCACTCTAAAAACCGAGGGTCATCTATGGAATGGTAAAATGATGGTCGAACTCAATGGGTGCATGGACATAAGCAACGTGGATTGCTACGAGTGCGGCGACACGGTACATCAAGATGAGATGTCATACTGCGAGGTTCTAGGAGCGGATGTATGCCCTGACTGTTGGCAAGATGAGGAGGAGTGAACATGGGTGGAAGAAAAGCATTTCGTGAAAGATTTTACAATTACGTCAAAAATAACCAAGGGTGTAGCACCGCTCAGGTGTATGACCACTGTTATGAGAATTGGCCGAGGACTACGCCGATGAGAACCGCAATTGGTAATTTACTAGGCATGGATAAGAGATTGATAAATATAAGAAAGGGCAACAAGAATGGGCAAGCAGAATGGACGCTTGCGAAGCAGGAAGCAAATGATTAAATACTTTGGACAGGAGGACATAACATGATAGTAGGAAACACTTACCATAACAAGCACAACGGAAGAACGATAGAGATAGAGCAGCACATACTCACCGACACGGGTGTATCGCTGTATTACGGTGTTGACGTGAACAACGGACACGGTGATTATTACAGCCTTAAAAATCTTGAGGACCATTGGATAGGCAACACCACATACCCCGGTCTGTCGCCGTCTGAGTTACAGCAGCAACAGTTTGAAATCAATTCAAGGTTCTATCAGTGGGTCTGTGAGCATTACACTGAAGTAGCGCAGGAGTATCATGAGGTGATAAACTTTGAAGAATGAGTGCGTACTTTGCAGAAAAAAGTATTCCGGCTTCGGCAACAACTCCATGCCCCTCGCGGCTGGACGATGCTGTGACAAGTGCAATATGCACGTCATCATGGCCCGATTCGATATGATACAGGATAGAGACTACATGGCGGTGACAGAATGAAAGGGGCATACAGAACATCAAGTGGCATCACTTACTTCAACCCTGAAAGTATTGCGGCCTTGGTCTTCGACCCGATAAACGACAACACCAATGTCCACCTATGTTCAGGTACTATCTTTACCATAAAACAAAGTCAATCTGAGTTTCAGGCTTTCCGCAAGGAGTTGATGGCATGAACCATCACCAACACGCACTTGCTATTATCATAATAGTAGGTTTGATTGCGTCCACCATACTATACATAGGACAGATAGCAACCGCCCCTGCCCCCTGTGACGACGTGCAGATGAGGCACTTGTTCCTCTCGCACGCCAACGTAGCATTCGTGACAGCGTTAATCTGTATGACGCTTGTGAGGCGAGAACAGTAAGACTAAATACTAAGGATGTGAGGACAGAACATGACAGACAAAGAAGCACGACAGATATTGAACAGACCCATGTGGATAGAACCTTGGATGGTGGAGGCGGGCATAGTCCCTGCCGACACGCCAATCAACAAGGAGGCGGAAGCATGAAGGCAGGAGTGAGAGCGAGATACAACACCAAGTTCAAGGCCCGAAAAAAGCACGCAGATGCGGGGCTTTACAAAGTCAAGAAGGTGGAAGAATGACCGACAGATTCACCAACGTCAAGCACGCCGAGTTTGAACTACTCATGAACATACTAAGAAAGGTTGACATACAGGAGTGGGCAGAAGAAGGTGTGCCGGGCATCGTATCACCCAAGGAGGCACGCGACGCAGTAGCACTTAAGAGAGCGCGCACCGCCGTCAGGAATGTGCGCGGTGTCCTCTTGAACATGGCATCAAAGAGAATATCATACCTGCCTAACGGCCACGACTATCAGGGCTGGAAGATGGGTGACGAGATGATACCACCGGCAAACGAGGGATGGGATGAAGAATGAAGAGAGAGACAATGGGAAACGAAAAATTCATTGATGCTTGCCAAGAGGTAGCGATTGAGGTTGTCGAACTATTACGGGAAAAGAACCTGTCATACGGAAACAGCCTTCAGCATCCCATCGGCATCTTCGCACCCGGAGATGACCGCACCCGTACAATAAGGGTAAGAATAGATGACAAACTGGCAAGGTTCGCCCGTGGCAATATGTCATTTGAGTCCGAGGAAGACACGGTGAAAGACCTGCTCGGCTACCTCATACCCTTGCTCGTAATCATGCGAGAGGACGCTTGTGGAGCATGATACAACCCCTTATATACTATCGAAAGGAGTGAAAAATATGGTTAAACACAAGAGAATCAGACAGGCTATCGTCAACGTCCTGAAGGATGCAGACGAGCCTATGACGGCACGACAGATATGCGATGTGCTGGATGTCAAGGGGCATTTCATAAAGAATGCTCGTCATCTAAGCACGCTAATCAGGGGCTTGGAACACATAAAGAAGTCAATGACCACCGACTTTTCGCTAACGAATTCCTACCCTGTCAACACCTACTACTACGATGATGATGGGGCTGAAGTATGAGCGTAAAACTACCACAGGCAACCAATTGTCGATGCGTCGAATACCGAGAACTCATAGACAACATGAGAAAGTATATGAGTGTCGGTTCATACGCTCGTAATACCCCTCAGTATGTGCTTAAGGAATACAAGACGCTGATGAGCAGGGCCAACGCAGTTTCAAGGGAAAGATACACATTAGGTGAGAAAAATGAATGAAGACGCAGATAGAGATATAGAAATAAGGGTAAAACAAAGAAACCTGTCGATGAATGAGTATATCGTCCTAAAGATGGATGACATCGAAGTCACGGAAGCAAGCCCTGTTCGCAGGGTCAACGGCGAAGTGAGAAAGCAACCTGAAGTCCACATTGGTTGTGGCATATATGGATTGCAGATTCTTGACAGGTATGTCCTGTTTCACTTCTTGAAGGCAATCGACTCCGACTTGAAGTACGTTGACTTCAACAGATTCCTAGACCACTTTGACCTTAAAACTATGATTGAGGATTTCGTTGAGAGCGCACCCGGTATGAGCATACCAGTATGGGTATCAGGTGACGAGATAGAAGCCATTGACGATGGTGCTTGGGAATCAAACAGCGCGTATCTATCCACTATATACGAAGAATTATGGGAATACTACAGTGGTGATGGTGGTGTCTATATCAGGACCGTTGACATGGGTATTAAAAAACGCCCCGCCATCTGTATAGAGAGGGATGACCGCATCGTTGAGATTGTATGCGACCAGCAAAGAACACATATTACTTTGAGGATGAAAGCAGGCAAGGGATTCGTGCAGCCTGTAAAGACCGTGACATATCATTGTTGGGTGCATCTTCTACGAACTGAATTCTTTTACGATAACATTAACGAGAAATTAGAACTCGATGTGTTCACCAAGGCGCACGCCCAAGCCCGTGTTGACGGGACCGAGGTGCTGTCGCCATCAAGGGGCAGGGCCAACACGATACCATTCTACCCACGTAACAAGATAGAGCGGGAGGATTATTTTTCATTAAGTCTGTGAGCCGCAAAAAGAATTAAACGACGTACTGCGAGCCTATTATTGAATTCTTTAATTATTTCATTAGTATGTAAGAATAACTTAACTTCTATACATACCTTTGAACAAAATAAAAATAAAAGAAACAATAGAGCAGTACAACGTTTTATTCTTTTTACGCTTGCGCGACATAATAAAAATATTAAAAGTGTGGTTGATTGAGGGATAAACATGACAAAGAGAAACGAGTACCACGTAGCGAGAAACAAACGACCCATCAAGTATTGTTGGGAGTATCTTACTGCTAATGGTCCGGCCGCACTAAGCACTATCCTAGACCACCTTCTTATCAAGAAGCAAGAGGGTGGGAGACACAGGCATGGAGTCTTCTATGGTATGTCGCATCAAAGCCTCACGCAGATACTCGTCAAGCACCCGTACTTCTTCTATAAGGGGACGAAGGACGAGAGGATTTGGGTCACGTATGACAAGTCATCAAGCAGGGCCTTGCTCACGGCTTGGCACGCTCGCCCGATAGAAGATGTTGTTAAGAGAATAGTATCTTCAGGCAGACCCCTGTTCAAGTTTCCTGACTTCGCACGCAAAGCAGTTATAGAAAAATATCCTGAGTGTCCTGAGAATTGGGATGCAGCACCCGACAGTCCGTTTTGGGAAACTGTCAAGGAGGTTCGTAAGGAGGTGTTATTATCGAAATAGTAAACATGGGAGATACGGACATAGTGTGGACGAACTCACCCACAAGAGAGTCTACCACCTTGATTGCATTCTATCAGGGGGAGCAGGGATTCGCCTCGTTTGTCGCAGGTATGGGACTTATCGGAGATGCAGAACCAGTTGCTAAGATATACAGCAAGTTGCATTCTGTTGACCCGATGAACTCATTCCCCGACCCGACATTCCCTGAATGGCGTCTGTATCAGGTAAGAAACAGTGAAGGGCGACGTTACTTTATCCTAAGACTAAGCCACACATACGTTGTCGGACCCAACAGCACCAAGGCGTGGCTCTACAACTACCCGATATTCAGGGACATAACCATGCACCTGTCATCCTTGGGGGTGGACGAACTCGTCTATATGACAACACATCTCATGCAGACTTCAAACATCAACGACCAAGCATACATCCCCGATGGCGAGTTGGCAATCTTCGATTATCTTAACCCTGAAAATGATTTGTTGGTCGGTTCTAATGAAGTGGAAGATGAGATGCTCATCCCTCCGCCTTCTTGGATGTTCGCTAAAATCTTCAAGGACTTTAACCGAAATGTTATTAAGGGTGTTTCGGTGGTCTTCTGTACGCACACTGATACGGTGTTCGTAAATGAAGGGGGTTCTGAAGTGTTGTTGAAGTTCATGCAAGACGAACATCGGTTGAGTAGTGATACCGAAAAAATAAATGAGATGCTCACAATGATAAACGATGTGGAGCATATGCAGGAACCAGCCGACTTCACAGCGATTTTAGATGGAGGTTTCTACGTATGAGTTTCGATGTATTTGAAAAGACGACCGAGTTTGCTCAGCGTAACCACTTCGTTGACATCGAAGATAAGATACCCATATTTCTATGTAGCGTGGGCGGTCACATATTCAACGCGCTGAACAAGTGCAGCCGTTGTGACTTCGACCCCGACAGCCCGTTGGTGGATGAGGAAGAGGATTTCGTCATAGAGAACTGTCCATTGAGACACGACCACATCCCCTTCTACACACCCATGTCACAACTTCCCGACACACGCATACACATACTCATGCGAGGCGCGAAGGGTTCAGGTAAATCAGTCTTAATACTAATGTTCCTCGCTGAAGGCACTGGTCTGATACACAGCAACAACAGCGACCTCGGAGAAGGTTTCCGCACCCTCATGGGTCCGAACTCTATCACTGAGGCCGGTATGTTCGGCAGCCTGAACGATGAGGGAGAGATTGCCGGAAGACCGATAGCACGCGAGATGTGCGGTGGCTTCCTCGGCTTTGAGGAATTCTCGTCAATGTCAGACGCTTCCAAGAAAGACCACAGCATGGATATGAAGAATCAACTGCTCACCTCCCTCGACAACGGAAGGGTGCAAAAAGCGATGAGAGCCGGATGGGTTACATACACCACGCGCTATACAGTATGGGCCGGGACGCAGCCCGCACGATTTGAACTCGACTCAGGACTTGACCGCAGGTTCTTCATCATCGACATAGAGATGACGCCTGAGAAGGAGCGCGACTACAAGAGAGCGCAGCACGCACAGGCCAATATGTCATCCGCCGAGAGAGCGGAACTGGCTAATCTTAACATAAGAATAAAAGACTGGATTCGCATGAGAATGAGCGATGCTGTCGCCAATCCTCCGACCGGCATTATCTTCGATGATGATGTAGCGGCTTGGATTGAACGACCCGATGTACGTTCCTTTGAGGCTGACCTCTTCCGTCGTATGTGTATAGGCTATGCCATGATGCAGCCTGAGTACCGAGGTGGCGGTCCTCTCATCATCAGACTCGATGATACTTTAGAGGCAATACTAAATCAGTCTCTCGCCATGCGCCGAAGAGTCATGGACGCCGACCTTGAACTGATGCGTGCCGCCTTCTGGATGAAGGACGTTCCCAAGTCACAATTGCTCAAGGAGGTTTCCCGTATGATTACTATGGGCGACTACCAATCCGCAAAGAGATGGGTGATTGAGAACCTTGAGGGACAGCCTTGGTACACCGAGCATGAACCAAGTGTTAAAAGGCGTGGTCGTAAAGGAGTGATATGTAGGTTCGGACCTTCGGCACACTCGACTGAGAATTTAGAATGGGGAGGTAGAAAGAATGAGTGAGTATAAACCATTAGCGGGGCGCAACGGAAAGAGAACCAAGAACAGCAAGGCCCTTGAGTGTGCGGTGCGTTATCTCGTTGAGCAAGACAGATGGATGACAGCCGATGAGATATACCACAACATGACATATCGAAACGGAAGGCTCTACAGGAACTCAAGACACACGATTCACTTCCCCTCTTTCTCCGCCAAGTTGTATAGGGTGAAAGAGTTACAACACAAGAAGGACAGTGCCCGTGCCGCTACCATGTATAAATCCGATAAAAATACTTATAACAAACTATTCCCTATAGACCCCATGCTGATAGCGCGTGGAGACTTGAGGCCGAGAGATAAGAATATGAGGTGGACAAATGCGAACAAGGCGTGAGATAGAGACAAGACTTGCACAAGAGAATGATGCTTTTGCGATAGAAGTATTGCGTTGGGTTCTAGCAGGTGGCTGTGCCATGTGCGACCACAAGAAAAGGAAAGACCTTGAGGTTCAATTGCAGAATGAGGAAACCGACCCTGTTTATCTTGAGACAAGATACAACTGGCCTGAAGGCACGGTCATGTATCACATGGATAACCACGTTGAGTTTGACCCCGATGAGGCTAAGCACATTGAGGATGCTCGGTCCAAGTCAATCGACACACTGGACTCGGCAGAAGATATTGTCTTAAGAATACGTTCCTACCTCGATGAGTTGGAAGAACAGAAGGAGGCTCAAGGCGGAATCACATCCGAGTTCGTAGCCGATGCTTCCCGTCTTATCAGTCAGGCAAACTCAGCCCTGAAACTCGTGGGACAGTTGAAGAAGGAGATAGGTGTTGACTCTCAACTGCTTCTCGCACAGGCACAGATGAATGATATTAGCAGAATATTAGTTGACACCCTACGTGACCAACCCCATCTTCTCGACCTCGTTGAGCGCAGAATGCTCTCCATGAACACGGTCATAGACACCGAGTACGAGGTGGTGGAGTGAGCGAAGAAGAACCAGCAGAAGGTATATTAGGCTTAAAAACATATGAGATGACCTACGGAGATAGGGACTACAAGGCCGATGGCGGCAAGATACATCATCTCAGTGTCAAAGACCTCGCTGAGTTGCACTGTTTCACGATGGAGAAGAATCGTGACTACCCGTTCATCAAGATATCGGGACAGAAGGAAAACGGTAAAAATGAGATGGGTAGGTTCCCTGCTATGTTCTTCTCCCTTAATACTTGGGACGAGGCCATGAAATACTACAGGTGGCTCGACGGTGGGACTCTCATGTTTGAGAGGCTACCGTTAGATAAAAGTAACGGGCAAACTAAGTGGAATACCGAGTCCTGTGAATACAAGTATCATCTCATAGAGAGGAAGGGATTCAGAAAGCAGTATCGAAACAAGGGGAAGTTCACATGAGAAAATGGCGCTCGGCTTCAGGCAAATACTTCGCCACCCGTGGCATCACCAAGAAGGAACTTCCTAAGTTGATTGCTTCTATGGCCGAAGATAATCTTATCGCAATGATAACTTATGATGGCGTCAAGTGGTATGTCGGTGACTACGCTCTCACTTCCACATCCGTTGCCGAAGTATGGGGCCTGACATCGAATCAGATGCGACGTATTCACGATTACATCGTCAGTAATGACCCTTTCGCGGAGTTATATGAATGATTATCTTCACCCACGACCCTTCCCCTTTCATGGACCCACCCGTGGTCGTGATGCACGAGAAGATGACAACGTTACCCGTGCAGCCGAACATAACCTACATCTTGCACAGCAACAACTTCGGCTCTCGTGATGTGGAGAGATGGAGCGACTACATCAGACACAGGCTCGTCATAGTCACGGACAAGAAGCCCGAACTCACGAAGAAGACCAAGGAGTTGTGTGTGGTTGATGTTCATCTTAAAGGTAAAACTAAAGACAACTACTTCCTTGCCATCAACGGCACGTTCACATGGAGCGACCGAAAGAGAGTGCATCAACTCATCAAGCAGGTTCCCATTCCTCTCGCTATCGCATTCCTCAAAGCCAACAACGTTGACATAAATGTTATGAGAAAACTAACTCAGACCTACAAAGTATTACCGGAAGAATACTCGCACGCTGTCATGGCCTACCACATCAGACCCAAACGTCAGAAGGTCGTGTGGCCCAAGAAGAAGAAAGAGGCTCCCACCAAGCCTGATTACTTCCGTTCCAATGACAAGCATTGGGAGATAATAGTCGCAAACTCTAATAGTGTGGCTAATGACCTGCGTTTACATGGCGACCAACTACCGAAAGGTATGAGGAAGCGTAAGCAGAAGGTGAACGAATGGGTTTGATGTGGATTGTCGGGCCTGTGTTGTTGTTTATCACACTCTATGCTTTCGGTCATTTGTTAGCATTCTTCATTGAATTATTTCCACAACCACAGAATTCACATATGTATTTGTGTAACGATACCGTTGAATCGTTTGAAGTAATTGCTGGTAATATTAAGAGTAAAGGAACTACTAAAAATAGATACGCGAAGAGAAGTCATCAAGCCGTCGATTCTTTTAACGATATAAGTATAATGTGGGCTGATTTAGGAAACGATTAATATATGTTACTTAAGAATATTGATATATGAGCGCGAACAACAGGCGGGTCCGACGACTCATCGTGGACCTTCTTTGGGAGTTCGGTGAGATGACGAAAGAAGAGATGGCTGAGAAACTGACGACTAAGAAGAATGTCAGAACCGTTCCTTCCCCCCACAGTCTATCCGCCCTTCTCAGCAAGAATCCGCAGATTATAGCGGTCGGCAGCGAGAAGGTAGAAAATGCTGTTGGGATAAAAGCAAGTCATCTCGTATATGATATTGACCGTAATCTTATTCATAACCGCGAAGAGATAGTTTATACCCGTAGTCCGACCGTGATGACACCCAAGCAGAAGAGGGAAGCCATCATGTGTGGGTGCGGTCGTATAAGAGTTTTCCCTCCCGGTTACACCAAATGCCTCCACTGTGTAAGGAACAATTGATAAGGCATACAAGGTATGAGATTTACATGGCCGGAGATTTCGCTTCGATATTTCATACGATAATGGCCTCACAGCGTCCCGTTGACTATGATACGATACTCTCGACCCCGAACATGGCCGAGGCTAACTTCGTGCGCTCGGCTCTCAGCATCCTAACTGACCCCGACGACGAGGAAGACCATGATAAGGATGTGGTTGCTATGGCTTACAAGAAACTATCAGACGATTATCTCAGGGGTATTATGACCGGAATAGTAGTATCTATCTATGCAGACCACCGATGGTCTAACAACTCTATGGGAACTCCCGCGCACCACGAACTAGGCGACATATACGAGCAGGCTTCAGCCCTACTGCTTGAACGCTTAGGTACAGAAGCATAAGTATATATGCGTCTTTGT
>Ga0181406_1000290_pt1 | contig 19650 bp, 18 predicted proteins | sample 29SPOviralmetaG_FD_130135 | JGI IMG/M metagenome (GOLD analysis project Ga0181406, IMG submission 130135) | Marine viral communities from the oligotrophic San Pedro Time Series (SPOT) site, San Pedro Channel, CA, USA - 29 SPOT_SRF_2011-12-20 | ecosystem: Environmental > Aquatic > Marine > Strait... | reverse complement strand
TTCACTATTTACAGCCATATTGTCCCGCAAGTAATCAAAACCAAACTCGTTATTAGTTCCGTACGTAATATCTTTTTTGTAAGCATTAATTTTTTCAGAATATTCTTGATTGGAATAGATTAGCCCTACATCAAGACCGAGAAAGTTATAAATAGGGCTCATCCATTCAGCATCTCTTTTTGCAAGATACTCATTAACAGTAACAACATGGACTCCTTTTTTGTAAAGCGCCATTAATGAAATAGGAAGGGTTGAAACGAGTGTTTTACCTTCACCCGTTTTCATTTCAGAGATTTTATTTCTAAGAAGTACTAATCCTCCAAAAAGCTGGACGTCATAATGCCTTTGACCTATTGACCTTTTTGCAGCTTCTCTGACAAAAGCAAAAGCTTCAACTTCAATACTATGAGGTGTACCATCGATTTTATCTGATAATGCAAGAAAGCCAGTTTTAATTTCTTCGTCTGTTAACTTCTCGAGAGATGACTCTCTACTATTGATTTCTTCAACAATTTTATTTAATTCAGAAGTTAGTTTCCCACTACCTACTGAAAGTACTTTTTTAAATATACTCAAATTTAACTTGTGCCAAACTCCCAGGAATCTAAATAGTTAAGCTGATCATCAGATAGAATTTCTAACTGACCCCCCATTAGCTTCAATTTAGTTGCTGCTATTTTTTGATCTACTGATTTTGGTAATGTGTAAACTTTAGATTCCAAATTTTTATAATTTTCTTTAATCCATTCAGCAGCTAATGCTTGATTTGCAAAAGACATATCCATAACAGAGGCTGGATGACCTGTTGCTACAGTAAGGTTGACAAGCCTACCTTCTCCTAATACAAGAATCTCTTTTTCTTTATACACATAGCTTTCAACATGGTCTCTTACTCTGTTAACTTCACTTGATTGATTTTTTAATTCAACCAAATTTATTTCAACATCAAAATGCCCTGCATTTGCAAGCACTACGCCTGGTTTCATAAGATCAAAATGTTGAGTGTCTAGAACATGCTTATTTCCAGTAACGGTGATAACTACGTCAGCTATCTTGGATGCTTCTAAGCTGTTCTTTACTTCATACCCATGCATAAGTGCTTCTAAAGCTCTTACTGAATCTGGTTCAACAACTGTAACTTTTGCTCCCATGCCGTATGCTCTTTCTGCAACACCTTTTCCACAATCTCCAAATCCAAAAACTACAACGTTTAAGCCTGCTATTAACATATCAGTAGCTCTAACAACTCCATCCATTGAGCTCTGACCTGTTCCAAATCTGTTATCAAATAAATGTTTAGTGTCAGAGTCGTTTACAGCGACAACAGGAAATCTAAGTTTGTTGTTTTTTTCCATTGACTTCAAGCGAATTACACCAGTTGTAGTTTCTTCCATTGAGCCGAGAACTGTTAAATCTGACCTATCTGTATGTAAAAGTGTAACTAAATCTGCACCATCATCCATAGTTATATCTGGGTTTGTGTCTAAAACTAAATTTAAATGTTTAAAAAACTCATCATTCGAAACACCTCTTATTGCATGAACTTCAATATCATTCTCAGCTAAATAAGCAGCTACTGAGTCATTAGTTGATAATGGATTTGATGCACATAATGCAACATTTGCTCCTGCGGTTTTTAGAGTCATCATTAAATTTGCAGTCTCTTTTGTAACATGCATACATGCCCCAATGTTTAATCCATCTAGTGGTTTTGATAATGAAAACTCATTACTAATTTCTTCAAGCACTTGCATTTGTCTAGTTGCCCAATTTATTTCTTCAGCGCCCTTAGAGGCTAATTTTAAATCTTTAATTGATGACATTACTTCTCCTTTAACATGTTTTTTAAATTTTCAATTGAATCAATATCATATGGATCAACATTTAAATTGTCGGCCATAAAGACACTTATCAAATCACCTATTAAGACTAGATGAAATAATTCTTTAATTAAATTGTCTGACTTAATATTTTCAATTTCAGTTATCTCAATTCCTTTTGGAATAATTTCTTTGGTGAATTCAAATCTATTTTTAATGTTCGGATGTTCGTTTTGATCTCTAAGAAAAATTAAATGAAAATTATCTTTAGATCCATCTTTATCTGCTTCCCAAGACAAAATTTCATTGTAGTGAACTTCTGGCATATATCCAACATAAGATTTAGATTTAGCATTTTCATTAATTTGCGTTTTCCATCGCTGAGAGGCAAGATAACTTAATTCAGTACCTCCATAAATAATGACAGTCTTATTACCTATATTGTTTGATATTTCTTTAGCTTTTTTGATAATTTTATTTTCAGATTCATTATCAAGTAATTCATTTAAATAAAAACTAGAATCATTACAATTTTGCTCAACGTCTACTCCTAATGATTCTGGAGTAAAGTTAGCTACTGCTTTAGTCATTAATCCAAATGCTGCTCTCGGTTGAAGACCTGAAGGAACCTCAATATAAGGCTTACTATTTTTTTTAGCCATTTCCAATAAAGTTCCTCCACTAGAAATAACACACCATTCTAAATCAGCTTTTATAGCATCTTCTAATGCACTTACTGTTTCTTCAGTGTTTCCAGAGTAAGAAATGAATAAACAGAGTGGCTTATTTTCTATATTTTTTTTTGTAATTCTGTATGTTTTTTGAACTTCAATATCTAGATGTGAATACTTGTTTAAAATCAACTTAAGAACGTCTCCTGCAACACCGGAACCACCCATGCCAACAACTAGAATCCGGTCATAATTAAATTTAGGAAAATTATCAGATTTGACTAAGTTCGCACTTAGCTGATTACCTAAATTGAGAACATGATCTAACATATATAATCTAAATATTACTCGATATTTTCTCTAAAACTTCTGTAATAACTTTCTCAGATCTACCTTCAACATTGACCCTTAATTTGGGCTCTGTGTTTGAACCCCTAATGTTAAACCAATAATTTTCAGTAGAGCCAGTAAGACCATCCAAATAATCAAAATCAACATCAAAAGCTTTCTCGACATTTTTTAGTGCTTCTGCAACATCCTCAACTATAAAATTTACCTCACCTGAGCTGGGTGGAAACTTATAATATTCAAAAACTGTGCTAACTTTTTCTTCTTTTGCTGAAATAATTTTCATAAATACAAGCAAAGTTAAAATTGCTGAATCTGCATAGAAGTTTTCTTTATAGTAAAAATGGGCACTGTGTTCTCCCCCAAAATCTGCATCAATTTCTCTCATCATTTTTTTAATATTTGAGTGTCCTACTTTGCATCTATAAAGTTGAATATTTTTATCATTTAAAATGTTTAATGCATGAGGTGAGACATTTACATTATGTACAACCTTAAGATTGTTATTTTCTTTTGATAGATAATCTGATATTAGTGTTGTCATCATACTTCCTGAAATAACATTTCCCTTATCATCAATAAATACTGCCCTGTCAGCATCCCCATCAAATGCAACACCGAAATCTAAATTATTTTCTATCACTAAGTTTTTTAAGTCTTCTAAGTTTTTCTTATCAGATGGATCGGCAGGGTGGTTAGGGAAATTACCATCAACATCTAAATATAGGGGTGAATAATTGAAACTATATATTTTATCTAAGTCATCAAAAACTGAGCCAATTGCTCCATTGCCACCGTCTATACCAAATTTTAATTTTTTAGAAATTAAATCGGGTTGAACTAAAGTCTTAATGTGTTCAAAATATTTTTCAATTAAATTTAAATTTGTTTTCTTGAAGTTATTAATTTCAATATCATTATCAAAATTTTCAACTAAAGCTTTTATTTCCATTAATCCTGAATTTTCTCCAATTGGTAATGCCCCAGTTTTACATAATTTTAAACCGTTATAATCTTTTGGATTGTGAGAGGCTGTGATGACAAGACCGGGTTTATTAAGTAGACCCGATAAAGAATATACAATATCTGTCGGGACAAGACCTATATAAATTATATTTTTGTTTGCAGAAATAATTCCTGAAGATATCGCATCTAACATTTCCTGATGGGAAATTCTTCCATCATGTCCGATTAAAATTGCATCATCTTCAACGAAGTTTGCAAACACATATCCAATTTTAAAAGCTATTTCCTTGGTTAAAGTGTCACCATAAACACCTCGAATGTCATAAGATTTAAAAATTAAATCTAGTTTATTTTTTGCCATTACTCAATTATTGTACTGTTCATGGATTCAAACTTTACCTTTAAAAATTTTTCAATAGTAATTCCAATTTACAATGAGGAAGAGATACTTGAAGAATCATTAAATAATGTTTTGTCTATGTGTGAGCGTACAAATATTGAATTTGAAATAATATTATCTGAAAATGGTTCAACTGATAATACTAAAAAAATTGCATCTGAAATAACTAAGTCAAGTAAGAACATGAAACTAATTGAACACAATACACCAAATTATGGAAAAGCCCTGAAAAGAGGATTTTTAGCTTGTACAAATGAAATCATTATTTCATTTGATATAGATTATTATTCTGAAAATTTTTTATTAGAGTGCTTGAGGCTTGAGAGTAATTTTACTGGAATAATAGCATCAAAAAGAATGGCTAAATCTGAAGATGGTAGAAGACTAATTAGAAAAATTGCTACAAGCTTTTTTGTAATAATATTAAAAATCTTGTTTGGCACCAATCTATCTGATACTCATGGAATGAAGGGTATCAAAAAAGAATCCGTTGATAGATATATTAAAAAAGTTGTATCAACACAGGATCTTTTTGACACAGAACTTTTAATTAGAATTGAAAAAAGTGGACAAAAGTTTAAAGAAGTTCCATCTAAAATTAATGAAATTAGGCCAAGTGTTTCTGTGATCTATAAAAGAATACCAAGAACTATTAAAAGTTTACTCAATCTTCGACTTGTGCTTTACAGAGAATCCTTAAACACAAAAAACTTATAAATTAAGTATTTAACTGGAAGTATCGAACCATGAATTAAGGTTGTGATGATCAAAACATACAATTCATTTTGTTGCCAATTTTCATTCCATAAATTGATTAAAAACCAGACAAACAAAGGCACAAAAAGGTTGATAAAGCTAATAGATACATATTTAAAAAATTCTTTATAGTTTCCATCATTTAATTTCAATTTAAATATAAATTTCCTTGAAAGAAAATAAGAAACAATGACTCCAATAATAAATTGAAAAATATTCGTTAGATAGGTTCTGAGAGGAAAGCTGACAAACTCAAGCAAAATGAATTGAAAAATATAAACTAAAAATAGTCCAAACAATAAATTAAAAGCTCCTACTAAATAGGTCCTGAAAAGTTCTGAGAATGAACCATCTTTAGAAATTTTATCAACTATTTTTTTAAGCATGTCTTTTCATTCTATAGATTATTAGAAAAAGTGAAATTGTTAAACATAGGTAAGAGAGTATAGATAACAATCTCTCAAGGGTTGTTGTTTCAAAAGTTAGTTTTACATCATTAGAGTTTGGTATGACAGCCATAAATGATGGGGTAATTCTATATGGGCCATCTCCATCTTCAAGTGTCCAGTTTGGGAAATAAGAAACTTTAATTAAATGTAATTTACCTGGCTGATTAGTAGTAAATGTTAATTGGTTATTTCTGATTTTAAAATCTGTAACATTTAGCTGAGTTTCGTCTTTAGATACTGTCTTTTGAATCTTATCTATTGTTGATTTGTCAATAACTCTAATGTTATCCTCTTTCTGAAACTCTTTCATTGATAGTGTAAAGAAGCTTTCTTCAAGTGGGTTTTTGAAAACTGAATTAGAAATCCGTTCATAAAATGAGGGTTGTGAGAAATTAATTAATTCTGATGTGACTAATTCTACTTTTTCCGAATTGATACTAAAGACTTTGAAGGGAGATGATGCAAATAAGAATTCTAACTCAGGAGAATTTGTTGCTTTATTAGAAATTGATTCTGTGTATGTAATGAAATAATCTACACCTAATTGTTTCATATATCGAACACCTTTATCAAAATTTCCGTTTATATAACTAAGTCCACCAACAGGGTTGGATGGGCGTTCAGCCAAACCGGAAATTGTAACAAAGTGGTAAGGAGTCGTAATACTAGAATCAAAATATAATCCTTCTACACTTTCATGATCGGTAAACATTGGTATTGTCATTAAAACCATAGGAGTTCCATATTTGTTTAAATCTGGACTTGGCTCCCACATAATTCTGCCAGAAGAAATATTGTTTAATTTGTCATATAGAGATGATATCTCTCCCCACTCAGCTTTACCTTCATAACCAGTGAAGTTCCAATTAAGCCAGTGGGGTAAAAAACTCACTGTGGAAATTGTTAACGTGATGAATAAAAAGGAGAATAATTGATTCAATTTATTCACATTGAAAAAATACAAAATTAAAAATAGAGAAATTATAAATAAAGCTGTCACTTCATATCTATCATTCCATCTGCTGTAGTAGTTAAAAAGTAGAAAAAAACTTATTACGAGATAGGTTAATGAAAGAAATATATGTCCTTGGAATTTAGAAGTAAGTAAATTTATATTTTGAGTTAATAAATTAAACACAAATAGTATTGTTCCAAGTATAAAAAAGGGTACTACTCTACCATTCCATAAAGCACCCTCTGGACCATAAAAAAATAAAAGAAAAGAAGATAAGATTAAATACACTTCTAAAGAAAATAGATTTTTGAAGACTTTTTTACTTTGCCCAGAAGATAAAAATATTATAGACAATAAAAGTAACGGTAAAATATCAGGTTTAATCAAATCGCTTATATTTCTATATGGAGAATAAGTCATATTCGTTGTGTATTCCAAATTTGTAAATAGTGAAATCGAAAAACGAATAGTCAAAAATAAAAATATTAGAAATGACGACAATTTCTTAAGAATTTCTGATCTATTTTTCAAAAAGTAGAAAGAATAAATTGGTATAAAAATAATAAAAGGAATAATGTGTGACAGTACGCAAAAACTAATACAAAGAGAGCTGTAATATAAAGAATTTTTTAGATTTGATTTTGTGAGAAAGTAGATTGAAAGATTTCCAAAAGCTAATGAATATGTGAATGAATATTGTCCAGCTAATGATGAGGCCAAATTTCCACCGAAAATTGTAAATGACTCAGTTAGCAAAAACAACAATCCTGCTGCAAAACCTAAATGTGAACTAATTGTATTATCCTGAGAAATCAATTTCTGAATTGAAAATACAAGTAAAACGAGTGAAGCAACAACCATTATTTTAAATGCAACCCCAAAAGGAAAAACTGGACTTAAAATAGCAACAATAATTGGTGGTAATGGAAAATAGAAATAATAAGCAGGATACCCAGCGAACCAATCATTTGACCAGCCACTTATCTTGAGATTTGAAATTAATTCAGAAACAAAAAACTTTGTTGGTACTATGTGCGCACCCATATCTCCACCTGTCGGAAGTGAATCTGAAAACACAAGATCAATTCTTAAAAAAACTAATAATATTGAAAATAAGATTGTATTCGATATTGTTTTTGAGAAACCTTTAAGATTCATCTAGTGTTTTTCCTAAATACTTTGTCTTTCTTTTTCCACTTTCAGTCCACTCTGCATACCAATAAGGACCGTGTGGACATGTTTGGCAAGACTCTTTCCCACATTTTATATTTTTTGACCTATATGAAACTTTTGTATTTTTATGGAGGTTTAATTTATTATCAACAAGCAGTTTAATTCTCTTTAAGTCCGCCTCATCTAGTTCAGCTAAACCATCTAGAATGTCCTTATCTATCATTACTAAGATATTAGTTGAAAGGTCTTAATTTATAGGTTCTTAAAATTGAAAAAAGTAATTTACATAAGCGGGGGCGTTGGTGGTGCTAAATTTGCCAAAGGTCTAAATAAGATAGAAGATATTGATTTAACAATACTTGTAAATACTGGAGATGATGAGCACATTCATGGGGTATTTCTATCACCTGATATTGATACTGTGATCTACAACCTTGCTGGCGTTGAGGGAGAATTTGGATGGGGTATAAAAAATGACAAATTCACAGTTAATAATGAGCTTAGAAAATATTATGATTTGGATTTTAAAATAGGAGATAGAGATTTAGCAACTAACCTCTATAGATCTCAAATGATAAGTCAAGGGGAAACATTAACTGAAATAACAAAAAATATTAAAAATAAGTTTGAATTAAATTGTGAAATCATTCCAATGAGCGATGACCGAGTAAGTACTAAATTAATTACAAAGAATAACAAGAAACTTGATTTTCAAGAATATTTTGTTGAAAAAAAAGGTAAACCTAGAATTAAAAATATTATATATGAAGGTTCACGAGTGGCAAAAGTAAACCAAAATACAATTAAGAAAATTAAATCAAGTGACATAGTAATTATAGGTCCATCAAACCCACTTCTTTCTGTAGGGCCAATACTTTCACTGGGTAAGTTAAAAAAGGAACTAATCTCTCATGAAAATGTAACAATCATAAGTCCATTTATTGATAAGGATGCTATTAAGGGTCCATCGAAAAAAAACTTTGAAGATATTGGTTTCAGTCCTGACATAGAAGGCATCAAAAAATATTACAAAAATATTGGAAAGAAATATATTGTACACTTTGGTGATTCTGACAAGAAAATAAATACTGTAGAGGAAAATATATTATTTAAGACAATAAAAGACTCTGAAAGTCTTGCAAGAAAAATTTTAAATTATGAATGAAGTAACAATTATTCCAATATCTGGGTTACCTGAAGTTTCAGAAGGAGACAGCCTTGCAAATCTAACTCATGATGTTCTTAAGAAGTCTGGTAAAGAAATTTTGGATGGAGATATATTCGTTGTTACACAGAAAATTGTTTCTAAGAGTGAAGGAATGTCTAGAAATCTTGATGAACATAGTTTTGAAGATTTGTTGAATAGTCAAGTCAATCGTATAGTCAGAAAAAGAGGTGAGCTAGTAATAGCAAAAACTAAACATGGCTTTATATGTGCTAATGCCGGTATTGACAAATCAAACATTCAGAAAAATACTGTATTACTTCTTCCAGAAGATCCAAATAAGTCAGCACATTCCTTTAGAAAGAAATTTGAGAATTTAACTGGAAAGAAAATTGCTGTCATTATTTCTGATACTTTTGGAAGAGCATGGAGAAAAGGACAGGTAAATTTTGCAATTGGCTCATCTGGTATAAATCCTATTACAAGCTACATAGGTAAAACTGACACTTTTGAGAATGAGCTAAATGCAACTGAAATAGCGGTGATAGACGAACTTGCTAGTGCTGCAGAGCTCGTGATGGAAAAGACTTTAAATGTTCCTATTGCAATTATAAGAGGTGTGAATTATGAAGATTCAAAAAAGAATGCGAGTGAATTAATAAGGGAAGATGAGGAAGATTTTTTTCTCTAGGGCTTAAGCCAATTTCTTACTTCAAGCATGCCCGAATTTAAATCGTATTGAGGTTCCCAATTCAATAATTTTCTAGCTTTCGTATTATCAAGTACACTACGTTGCAATTCTCCCTCCCTTGCATCTTGGTAAATTGGATTCAAATTTGATGAAAATTGGGTTTTTAAAGATTCAGCTAACTGATTGACAGAAGTTTCAATTCCCGTTCCAATATTTAAAAATAAATCATCATCAATTTGTGAAGATTTTATCAATGCAGAAATAACATCTTTGACAAATATATAATCTCTCGTCTGTTCACCATTGCCATAAATTACAGGACTTTCACCATTTAAATATTTATTTGAAAAAATAGATACCACTCCTGCCTCACCATGAGGGTCTTGTCTTGGCCCGTATACATTTGATAGATTTAAGATTGAATAACTTAAAGTAGTATTTGATGTCATGATTTTTATAATTTCATTTAGTTTTTTTTTGGATACTCCATAAGGAGAAGATGGTTCATTTGAGTAGTCACTCTCTGTAGTTGGTATATTTTTAGGTTCCCCAAAAATTGTTCCTCCAGAAGACGTGAATACAAACTTTTTACAATTTGAATTGATCAAGATATTAAGAAGTTGTACTGGTTGTAAGATATTATGTTCAAAGTCTAGACCGGGGTCTTGAACTGATACAACTACTGAAGATTGTGCAGCTAAATGAAAGCATACTTCTGGATCAAAATTTTTAATTAAAGCTAGTGAGTGTTTTGAACCAAAATTATCCTCAACTAATGTGAAATTACCATCAAATGATAAATTTTCTTTTTTTCCAGTAAGAAAGTTGTCAAAAATTAAAAGTTCATTTCCATCATTCAACAAAGACTCCACAAGGTGAGAGCCAATAAATCCTGCACCCCCTGTAACGATTATTTTCATAATAAATTTGTCCTTATAATTTGATTTCTAATTACACTTCCACTTTTAATGACTGACCCATCTGCAATTATTGAATCCTCAATTATTACTTCATCTTCAATAATACAGTTGTCTAAAACAACACTATTCGTGATGTTTGCAGAATTACTTAAAGAAACATTGTTCGGTGAAATCCAATTAGTATCACCGTTTAGGTGAGATGAAATATAAGATTCTATCGTCCCAACATCAATCATTTTTCCTATAGCTGTGTATGTATTGAGTAAATTTTGTTCTGCCAGTTTTGGAAAAACGTCACGTTCAAAAGAGCATGGTATTTCAAGGACTGAAACAATTTTTTGTAAATCTTTTTTGTATAGGTGATAAAGACCCAAGCTTATTTTCTTCCCAAAACGATGATCATCAGGTTTTTCAATAAAACGTTCAACTTTATTTTCTTCAGTTACTTGAAGCACTCCGTACCTTGTTGGATCCTCTACTTCAATAGATCCAATAAGTGAATTAGAAATTGTTGTTGATTTTATAATCAATTCCTTAAGGTCGATATCTAGTAACAAATCACCATTCATACAATAAAAAGAATCCGGCATTGAATTTAGATTTTGGATTATGTATCCAGCGGTATCAAGTTTTGTTTTTTCAAATAATAATTCAATATCATCTTTACTACTATCCTTATATTCAATCCACTGTTTTTCATGCTTATCTGAACAGATTAAATTAAATTTAAAACTTCCAAATTTAGAAAATCGCTGAATAATTAAATCGATTATTTTTTCTCCCTGTACTTTTAATAATGCCTTAGGGATTCCTGTTGAGAGAGGCTGAAGTCTTGTTGCCTCACCTCCTACTAATAAATAAATTTCATTCATCTTCTATAAGAATAGAAAATAATTTACCAACATCATCATCTTTTTTCAAATTTAAAATTTCATTCCAAACCTTATTTGCCTTTTTTAATGAAAAAACACCTTCTACGTTATTCATAAATTTTTCTTCTAATAAAGGAAGGGCTTCCTCTCGTCTTGATGGGTGTCCAATGGGGTTTTCAATTGTAATTTTTTCAGATTGAGTATCGTCATTATATAAAATTTCAATTGAATTTGAAATATTTCTTTTTGAAAACTCATAATAATTTTCTGTAAATTTTGGCTCTTCTTGTACCTGAATTATCTTTCGTAATTCATTTATCTCGGCTAAGCCTGAAAAATTATCCTCGTACATTTCATATTTTAAATCTCCATACAAGAGTGCTGCAGCAACCATATATTCTAAGCTGTGATCTCGATCAGAAGCATTTTTTAACTCCTTTTTATTTGAAATAATTCTTACAGCCGGCTCATGGGTATATATATTTATTTTGTCGACTTTATCTCTATTTTGATTAAATTCTAAACTGAGTTGGGTTGCAGCTTCAACTGCTGACTGGCCATGAAATTCCGCAGGATAAAGAACTTTAAATAAAACATTTTGAATAACCCAATCATCTAAGTCTTTTCCAAAACTTAGTTCAGAATTTTTCATAAATATATTTTCAAAACCCCAGACTTCTTGATTTTGAATTGTATCGTATATTTCATCTGTTATGCGACTAATTTGTGATAGCTCAATACCTCGTTTTGAAGCATCGGCTGCTGCCCAACTCTTTCTTTTGCCAACATTTGGAAAGTGTCTATATGCTCTTGAACTAGGTCCATCCATTAAAATGTTATTAATAGTTCTTTTTACGATGTCACTATTTCCGTCACTGATTAAATAAGAGAAAACTGATCCAGATGCTAATTTGACAAAAAATACATGATCAAAACCCAATTTATTTAATGATGTACCTAAGCAAAGAGAGCCTTGTATTTCGTATGCTTTTGTTAAAGCGGTTGTAAAATCAACAAATTTATAACTATTATTATTTTGAAAAAAAGTATAAATTGAACCAAAGTTATCAGATGGGTGACCCCATTCTTTTGCTAAAAATGTATCGTTGTAATCAAACCATCTGGTTAAAACAGTTAAGTACCACGTACTGTCGACCAAAGAATTAAAATTTTTAACTGTTGTGAATGGATTTTTAGATAACTCTACTGAGGTCTCTCCAACTGCGAAACTATGAACATTTTCATAACTACTTGCCTGAACAATGCATCCTATAGTATCTAAAATTGCTAATTTTGCTGAAAGAAAATGATTTTCGTCATTTTCTAATGGTTTAGATAAATAATCTAAGATTTGAACAGCTATGTTGTTTGAATCCAAAAATTATCTTTCAGATGGGCCAATATATTTTGCAGCTGGCCTAATCAATATATCTTGCTCTCGTTGTTCAAAATAATGTGCAGCCCAACCAACTGATCTACCTGCAACAAATATTGGTGTAAATAAATCAACCTCAAAACCAAGTTCTGCTAATAGTAGACCTCCGTAAAAATCAACATTTGGAAAAAGATTTTTTTCAGTATCCATTATTTCATCAATCTTTTTTGCTATTTCAAATCTATTTTTTGAAAAGTCAGTATCTACTAACTTTTCTACCCAATTTTTTACAACTGGACTTCGTGGATCTTGAATTTTATAAACTCCATGTCCAAATCCCATAATTTTTTTCTTTTCATCAAGAAGAGCTTTAACGCCTACTTCTGTTTCCTCGACTGTACTAAAACTATCAATTAACTCGACCGCTCTTTCATTGGCGCCACCATGTAATTCTCCTTTTAAAGTAGCTATCCCAGAAACAATAGCTCCTGTTAAATCAGCTCTAGTTGACGCTGTAACCCTAGTAGCAAAAGTAGATGCATTAAATCCATGTTCGGCATACAAGATTAACATATCATCAAGAGCTTCCAGTTTTTCCCGCGATGAGTTGTTTGGCAATAAAGAACTGGCTACTAAATACTCACTATCTAATTCGTCACAACTTTCTTGATGGTACGAAGCAATAATGTAGCAAACTGTAGCATTGATTCTGGAGGAAAGTTCTGTCTTGTCTTCTTGATCTAGCTTTTGCTTCCTGAGTGTGGTCAATTCACCCTTGTATGAAACAATTGTCCTCACAACATCCATTGGGTGCAATTTTTGTTTTATTTCCTCCAAAAGATTATTTAAATTTTCATCCTTACTTATTTCAAGGTAATATTTTGCAAAACTTTTTTTATAATCTTTATCGTCAAGAGAATTAGTAATAATTAACGAAGCAACTTCTTCATATGTGTTATTTTGAGTAAGTTCAGTAGCATCAAACCCTCTATACCTTAAAGAGGTGCCTTCTTTCCCAACTGTGGAAATAGCTGTTTCTCCTGCTACAACTCCTCTTAAGCCAGGTGAAAATTCCATATCTCATAATTGTACAATATTGCTACATATAAGGATTAGAATTTTTATATGGCACAAATCCATAATTTAGAAAACAAATCGAGATTCGGTTCGCGATACGTAGCAGGGTTCTTGCTTTTGCTATGTAGTTTTATGTTTGCAGCATGGATTGGTTTTTTTGTTTTCCTACCCATTAAGTCAGGAATGGAAATTGTGACAGACCTTGAAGAGAAATTTCTTCCAAGAGCTGAGGGTATGGTTTTAAATTTTGTATCTTTGTCTGAACCCTCAATAATATATACTTCTGATAATCAAATTCTTGATGAACTGCATGACGGATTAAACCGTGACCCAATTGCTTTAAGTGAAGTTCCTCCTTTTGTTGTTAATACCCTATTAGCAGCAGAGGATAGTAATTATTATCAACATGAGGGTGTAGATTTTATTGCAATTCTTAGTGCGGTTCTTGATAACCTTAGAGGTATTACACGTGGTGGGTCTACAATTACTTCTCAAGTCGCAAAACAGTCATTTGTTGGTGATGAGATTTCAATTAGAAGAAAAGTTGCTGAAGCAGTTGTTGCAGCTGAGTTAGAAAGAAGATACACAAAAGATCAAATTTTAGAATATTATATTAACTCTATCTACTGGGGAGCAGGTGCATACGGTATTCAGTCAGCTGCATTTGAATATTTTGACAAAACTGTAGAAGATTTAACCTTAGATGAAGCTGCAACACTAGTAGTCATCATCAGAAGCCCTGCTTATTACAATCCAAGAAAATATCCTGATCGAGTGCTGGAAAGAAGAAACGATGTAATAAATGTAATGCTCAAAGAAGGCTTTATTGTTGATATTCAAGCTAGATCTGCAAAGCTTGCTCCACTTAATGTAAAAGAAAGTAAAAATTTTGTTACCCAAGCTGAACATGTTGTTGCTGAAGTAAAAAGACAATTACTAAATGACCCTGAGTTTGCCATTTTAGGAAACACTAAAGAGGATAGGAAAAAAGCAGTTTTTGGATGTCCCTCTGATGACACAACTTGCTTTGGTGGTGGTGGTTTAAAGGTGTATGTAACGCTCAATCTATCATTACAGCAACATGCAAATGAAGTTTTAAATACATGGGTACCATCTGATCCAAATGAGGAAAATCCTGACGAACCCCGTCCTACTGGTGTCATAACACTAATTAATAATTTTACTGGAGCAATAGAAGTAATGTCCTCTGGAATACCTTTTGAGGAAGAGCAGTACAACCTAGCCACTCAAGGAAAAAGAAATCCGGGATCAGCTTTTAAACCTGTAACTCTTTTGGCTGCCTTAGAATCAGGTGCAAAACTTTATAGTTACAGAGATTCAAGAAGTCCAGTAGAAATAAATTGCGGTTATCCGTGTGCTCCAGATGGAATTGGAGAAAAATGGGTTGTACGAAATTATGGTACATCAATAACAGCTGATAGATATCTTAATAAAATTGATGCAAAAGATAGATCTATCGAGCTCCAATGTTTTGACTTTCATGTAGAAGAACTAAAAAATAAAGATTTTATTAAACAATTTCCACTTGGTATAAATCTAGAAGAATTCGAAACAGATGAAGAAAAAATGATGGAAATCGCAAAAGTATTGGGTCAGTATGACGAGGAAGGAAACTTAATCATCTATCGAGAATTAGAAGAGGATGAAGAGATTCCTGAAGGACAAACAATAATTTCTGATCTTGAGTTAATTGAAATCCAACAAAACTTAATACAAATAGATACGGATTCAGAGACTCAATTTATATTTAAACCATGTCAAGACAAAGCAGAATACAACAGATCAATTAAATTACTCGATACATCAGGAATGATTTCACTTGAAGAGGCAACAAGAAGATCTATCAATACAGTTTTTGCTCAATTAGCTTCTGAACTTGGAGGTGAAAAGCTTGCTTCTACTGCAAAGCGAATTGGTATTGAATCTGAGTTAGACCCAGTAATATCTCTAACTTTAGGAGCAGGTGCCGTTACGCCAATCGAAATTGCATCAGCTTATTCTTCTTTTGCAACAAATGGTGTTCTCGCTCCTACTTATTTAATTGAGAAAATTGAAGATGATAAAGGAAACATTCTTTATAAACATATTGTGTCACCGCGAGTAAGTATTCCTGATCCAGGTGCGGCAGCTGCAGTAAGAAAAACTTTAGAAGTTGCTGCTCAATATGGTACTGGAACAAGAGCTGTTTTAGAGGATAGAGAGATTGCGGGAAAAACTGGTACTCATCAGGGATTTAGGGAAGCCTGGTTTATTGGATTTATACCCCAGTACACATCATCAGTTTGGATTGGTTTTGCAGAAGAGCAGCTACCCCTTACAGATGTAGAAATAAAAGGTGAAATATTTAGAAATGTATCAGGTGGTCGTGTACCTGCACCAATGTGGAAAGAATTCATGACTGAAGTAGTCAAAGATTTGCCTATATTGGAATGGCCTTTAGACCCAAGTGACATAGAAAAATATTATGAAATTCCAACAATTGAAATTCCACAATTAATCGGATTAAATATACTCGATGCAGAAGAAATTGCTTTTTCCTCATATATACTTCCAACTATTAATTTAGTTGAATCTGAAGAAGCTCCAGGTCTTGTATTGTCACAAGATTTAGAAAACGGTGAGGAATTTCCCGAAGGAACCGAGGTAATTTTAGAAGTATCGGGTAACAAATTTTCTGCTGCGATTCCTAGTATCATTCCTTGTACCTTGACTCCAGAAGAAGGTGAAGACCTAATTCGTGATTTCATGAGAGAGAACAATGTAATACTTTTTATAAAACAAGAATATGAAGAGAATGATCTAGAAAATTGTAATGGAAAAATTATTGGAACTAATGTTCCTCAAGGTGCTGTAATGACAACGGGTGATACTTTAGTTTTTGTTGTGAGTAATTTAAAAGAAGATTCTTAAGAAAGAGTTTTTAAAAAATTTATAAAACCAATGACACCGAAACCTGTTCCACCAGTTGGTTTTAAAGGATCGTTGTTTCTAGATCTAGCTGGTCCTGCCATGTCTAAATGAATCCATGGAACATCATTTACAAACTCTTCTAAAATCAGAGCTGCGGTTATTGCTCCACCAAACCGACCACCTGTATTTTTTAGATCTGCAATATCAGACTTTACTAATTTTTTATAGTTTTTGTATAGAGGAAGAGCATGATATGACTCTACCCCGTTTATGTTTGAATCAACAAAATTATTTGCAATAGACATATCGTTTGAAAATACAGCACCAATATCTAAACCTAGTGCTACATAAGATGCGCCTGTAAGTGTTGCAACATCACAAAGAAGGTCAGGGTTTTCTTCCGATGCATATGCAAGTGCATCTGCCATAATTAATCTACCTTCTGCATCCGTATTTAAAACCTCTATAGTTTTTTTATTTCGCATTGTAAGAATATCACCTGGTCTTATAGCAGTGCTACTTACCATATTTTCAACAAGAGGGGTGAATACCTTTACACCTATGTCTAATTTAAATGCTGCTGCAAGTTTAATTATTCCCCAAGCAGTTGCGGCCCCAGCCATATCTGTTTTCATGGTCTCCATGCCAGATGGAGATTTAAGTGAGTAACCTCCAGTATCAAACAAAACTCCTTTTCCAATTATTGAAACTTTAAATTTGGCTGATTTGTTATATTCACCTACTAGTAAATAAGGTTCTTTTGCTGACCCTTGTGAAACACCAAGAACACCTCCAAAACCTTCGTTTTGAAGCCATTCTTTATTATGAATCTCTAAATTAATGTCGTCATTTTGTATAAGTTTTTTTACCTCGTCTATAAAAAACTCCGGTGTTTTATCAAGAGTAGGTGTATTTACTAAATCTCTTACAAAAAAAATTGCATCTCTAGTTACTTCTTGTTCATTACTAACAATTGATTTATCAAAAGTTATCTGTTGTTTTTCATTTTTTTTATTTAAATATTTATCAAACTTGTAATCTGACAACAACATTCCAAGAGTAAATAATTCGACCTGTGAAAAGTCAACAACGCCCGTGTCATAAGTAATATTACAGTCTAGATTAATCTTAGTCCTGGCAACAGCACCTAGATAGCAAGCATCGAAATCATTGTTTATATCTGCTGTGGAAATAAGTAATGTGTCCTTTGAATCTTTTAGATACTGTTTTGGAACTAAAAGCATTTCCTTCTTTTTTCCATTGAAATTATGAATATTGAAATAATTTTTTATTTCAATGTCACTTATAAAATACTCTAAAAGTTTTTCATTATTTATATCATTTAAGAATAGAATGTTTAATTCAGTCATCAGTTACTTGGTGTCCAATCTTTTTCAAAGTCTCTAGCCATCATCCACAATAAGTCAGATAATCTATTTAGATATATTAGTACTTTAGAGTCTCTCATGTCTAGGGTTTTATACCAAGTTACACATTTTCTCTCAGCTCTTCTAGAAATAACTCGAGACCAATCTAGTTTTGCAGAAATTATATTTTCACCTGGCACAACAAAGAAGTTTGGTAGGCCATTTTTTTCAGTTAAATTGTCTATATCTTTTTCAAGATTTTTAATCATCTCTTCGGTTACCAAGGTCTTTCCTGCAGAAAGCTTTTTTCTTTCTAATTTATCGGTCGCTAATTCGGCACCAACTATAAAGAGCTCTCTTTGAATACGTAAGATGATTGAATTAATGTCGGATGGTAGTTTTAATTCCGCTCTGATTAAACCTAGGGAAGCTACAAGCTCATCAACTGAACCATAAGCTTCTGGTGCTATGGCATCTTTCGATACTAAATTCCCATATAAAAGGCTTGTATCTCCTTGGTCACCTTTTTTAGTATAAATCTTCACTTGTTAAGAATAATGCTAAATAGAAAGTATTAATGTACCGGAAGCACCCATTGATACAATTAATGAAAGATAGCTTAAACCTGTACTTGCCATAACACCAGTATACGATTTCTCTTGTAGAGACTTAAACGACCCAAAAGATAAGATCGCAGCAGATATATAGAGAAACACAATTACATTATTTAATACATTGTTAGAAAGAAGATTAAAAAGATCCATTGAACTTTCGTAAAAATCAAAAAATACAAGAACTGAGAGGAATAAAGATAAAAAAGTAGAAAATATTGAAATATTTTTCATACCAACTCTAGATATTGTGGGATCTACCAAAAACCAGTGTCCAATCATCATGAGTGAAAAAACTGATGATACTAAAAGGATTGGTAAAGTTGATTTTAAAAGTTCTAGCCCAACTAAATTAAATGACCCAATTAAAAAACTTACAATAGATAAAAGTAAAATATAATTCTTTTCTTTTTTATTAAGTAAATTTGTATATAAGCCTAAAAAGAATATTCCTAAAAGTGTAAAAGTAGACAGATAAATAAAGACAGTAAAAAAAATAATTGAACTAAAAAGTAGTGTAAAACCTTTCTTTGGATTTGTAGTACTTACGATGTACCCAATAAAAGGAACACATAATATTAAAAAGACATAAGTAAATTCACTCAATTGCATATATTATTTACAATAATAGGTATGTTTGCTTCACTAATAAAAACTAATTATAAAAATGCCTTAATTGTTACTTTATTATTCCTATTAATTGTAAGCTTTTTTGACAATACTGATGAAATTAGACTTTTAAGTTTTGAGTTTTTTCTAACTTTTATAATGTATTTTTTCATGATTATATTGGCCCTAGATGCATTAAATAATAATAAAATTATTGGTCTGATTTTGTTTTTTAGCTTAACTTTACTCCCTCCAAGTATTTTTTCAGACTATGAAGGTCAACTCTTCCCAGTCACTTATTTAATATTTATTTCTTATTTGCTTTATATCTCTGGACTTATGATGTTTAAAAATTGGAAAAATAATGCGGGAATATGAAATATTTTTCAATATATCTAAAATGATTACATGAAGCAGGGGTACTTTAAAAATATTATTTTATTTTTTTTATTTTTAGTTTTCTTTATACCTTTTTCGGCGTCAAGCCAAAAAGC
>Ga0181406_1000288_pt1 | contig 19737 bp, 20 predicted proteins | sample 29SPOviralmetaG_FD_130135 | JGI IMG/M metagenome (GOLD analysis project Ga0181406, IMG submission 130135) | Marine viral communities from the oligotrophic San Pedro Time Series (SPOT) site, San Pedro Channel, CA, USA - 29 SPOT_SRF_2011-12-20 | ecosystem: Environmental > Aquatic > Marine > Strait... | reverse complement strand
TTTCATTTTCCCCCTACATTAAGCTTAGACGTTTTAAGAAAAACCAATATTCGCTGCTTTTACAGTAATAAAATAAAATACAACTAACATTTCCAGTCACGTCAGTCACAGTTTTTACATTTTTACAAAATCTATTTACATAAATGTAGTCACCTTTTACATTTATAAATTTTGTTCAGTAAGGTCAGTCACAATTTCCAGTTTTTTTGTTACCATTCCTACATAATTAGTTTGTAAATTAGAATTTTATTATTAAAATTTATGGTTCAGTGTAAAACATGTTTTATTTCGAAGAAAACAAAAAAATCAATACATAATGATGTGGAAGTGAAAAAAATGTAAAATAAAAACATTTTTCAGTCACAATTTATATTAATATATATATATTTAGTATATATGCCTAGAAAATCAAAAAATAAACGCGTTAGACGACGAAAAAATAAAACAAAAAGAAATACAGGCAAAGGAAGTGGTGCTTCAAAACCATATAAACCTAATTATACTCAAGAACAATTATTACTTAATGAAGCACAAAATATTTATGCTAATAAGACAATAGAAATGCATCGAAAATTGAATTTTAATAATAATAAAGGACCTAATCAAAAATATAAGAAAATGTATGGTTTAATAGTTAATAGAGCAAATATAAAAAGGATAGAAAAAAAGGCATGGCGATATGCTCTTGATCAGGTATTTGGAACTACAACAGATGGTATTGTTTTAAATCCAAATGAAGCACATGGAAAGAAAAAGAGGCGTCGTAGAAGAAAAAAGAAAAAGAAAACATACTAGGAGAAGAAGATAAATTATATAAATATATATTTATATCTAATATATATTTATGACATATATAAAGGAAATCAATTCTATAAAAGGCGTGTATTTAAAATGGAATAATAAACACGTATTTCCTGAATATAAATATAACTCCGGTCCAATTGTTTCAAATAAAATATTAACTCGTGCCAAAAAAATAGTAATAGATATATTAACACACGAACGTAAAAAAATTGAAAATGCCTTTACATTTTTAGCAAAAAGATACATGAATAAATCTATCAAAATTACATATGATTATGACTTAGCATATAAACGAGTTCGTTCAACCAAATTATGTCCAGCAAATGACTATTGTTATGGAGAAAGCGATGAAAGAGGAATTTGGATTTGTAAAAATAAAATAGATTATGCCGAATTAGTTGGAACAATTCTTCATGAAGCATTACATTACTTTGCGTTTTTTAATGACAAAGAAATATGTGAAAAAGATGAACATTATGTTATGAGAATATTAGGTGATGATTGTTAGGTAATTAATAAGATATATAAAGGCAATATGTTATTTATTTATAATGCAAACTGAACTTATTATTTTTGATTCAATTATTATTTTATGTGTTCTCTATGGAATATATAAATCTTGTTTTTGTGAAGATCAAGAAAAAGAACCTCTTTTAAAGGATGTAAATTATCTTAAATACAATTCAGATGATGAATATGTAGATAATGACGAATATGTTGTTGATATTGATGATGAACAAAATTATATTGCCGAAATATAAAAATAAAACGTAGATAAATAATAATTAAATTTTAGTTATTATTTATTATTTATTCAGCTACAAAATAAGGATTTACAGGGTTTTCAAAGTATTTTTGAATACCACCATATTTACTTACCCTGGCATAATGCGATTTTAAGTTTGGAAATTCTTCAAAGCAATCGAAAAGTTTAGCTTGACTACACAATTCAGTCATAGCAAATACACAAATATCTCCCCATTGTAATTCATCCCCGTTGAAATATTTTTTGTCTCCTAACATATTTTCCAAATAACCTAATTTATTTTGTAACTTACTATTTTTAACAGCTTCCCAACCATGTTTTTCTTTATATTCAGGAACATCTGGACAATATTTAGCTTTTCCCAAATCATTAAAAATATCATTACAATGTTCTTGTAACATGTCAGATACAATATTTTCCTTTTCATTCAAAGAAGTTAATTTTGCTAATTTAGCACAATATCTAGTAATAGTAGCCGATTGTGCAATACACATATCATTATGATATAATACAGGTAATTGGCCGAATGGTAAGTTTTCCTTTGGTTTTGGCCAAGTATTAGCGGTAGCATCATCCCAAACATATTCTACTCCAGCAGCATTTAACATAAGCATTGGGGTCAAAGCTCTTGCATTTGCTTTCCAATAGACAAAACGTGGCTTTTCAGCGTCAGGTAAATTAGACATTATAAAAATATAAATAAAAAAATGTTTATATTAAAATTGGCTCAAAATAATATTTTGGGGAGAGAAATATATTAAAAAAACAATAACATATTTTATTAAATGAATAAACAAGAAAAAGTCATATTTGATTTTTTAAATAAATGTAACATTGCTTTTAATGAAATGGATAAATTAAATGGTATGTTAATACCAAGAGATATGCTTTTATCAGAAAAAAAATACGACGAAATTCAAGATAATATAAAAGAATTGAAAAAAGTATTTAGCTCGTCTTCCTTGACATGCTTACAAACAGGAGCAGTAAAAAAACAAAAATGGCCACTTTTAAATCTAGTAAGACAAATTTTAAAAACAAATGATTATAAAATGACACCTAAAAGAAAAAGCAACGGTTATGATGATGATGGTAAGAAAAAATATCTAAGATTTTTTTTGATAGAGAAAATCAAAGAAGAAAAAAAAGAAACTGCGTCTATTAATACTTAAATAAATATTGAAAATAGTATATAATGAGTGATAATAGAAATCAAGCTATTATTATGGCGGTGGGTGTTGGTGCGGTTGGGACAATATTGGCATATTTAGGTTATTCTATTTTTTCAGATGAAACAAACAGAGAAAATGTAGTTGATGATGTTGGTCAAGAATTAGAAAATTCAGAATCTTTATTAACAACTAAAATAGAAGTTGATAGTAAAGAAAAATCATCAATATTTTATAATTTCTGGAGTTCGACTTTTAATAAAAGTAGTTCAAACAACAACGATGATAATTATAAAGAACGTTATCATTATTAAAAATCCAAAAATTCCTTTGTTAATTTATATTTCATTTTTATTTTTTGCAATATAATTTTTTTTATTAATAATTCAATAGGTGTTTTTAACCATTTTAATGAACAATTTATGTAAAAAGTATATCCCCTATTACATATGTTATCATTATTAGTTAAAACATAATTGTATCTTATTGTTACCAAATGATTCATAGGTAAAGTGGGCATAGTAACCATAACATCGACAGTATTATTTGAAAGATCGTATTTACTGGTTTCAATAGTATAATAATTATCTGTTTTAGATAAATCTTTTACCCAGGATGGAACATCCAATTTTAAATTATATTCTATAACTGTATTTATCATATTATTAGATAAATCATAATTAATATCTTTAAAATTGTATGATTCCATATCTTTTATATTTTTAATAATAAAATCATAATAACTTTCTGATAACATACAACCAATTATTTTTTCACTATTATGATTATATGTTTCATTAATTTGAAACGGTTTCATTATATAATAAATAACAATTATATTTATATTTATTATAATGAATAAAACAAATGATTGTAATAATTTTATGCAAAATTGTTGTTGTTTTTATAGACGAAAAAGTGTTGTTTTTCCAAAAAATGACAAAAAAGAAAAAGAAACTATTTTACAAAAAGATAAGAAACTAGAGAAAGAACAACTCGTAAATAGTAATGTTTTTGTATCTGTCCCTTTAGATTAAATGTAAAATACTTAAAAAAATATATGTATTATTTTTATGGATAAATATTGGGGAGAGTTTGATTCTTCGGTTATATTTTGCGAAGATAAATATATTAATTCACCATATATAGCTGAATATTTTAATACTATAAGTGGTATATTTTATTTATGTATAGCTAGCTATTTTTTTACAACAAAGTTAAAAAAATATGGTGTTTTGATAAGTTTAGTTAGTATTGGTACTATAACTTTGCATGGAACATTAAGATGGTATGGTCAATGGTCTGATGAAATGTCTATGCTTACACTTATGTTTTTTTATATAAAAGATGTCTATTATGATACAAAATTAGAATATTGTGCTATTATTCTAGGAATTTATATGACATTTCATAATAATTATAATGTTTTTTTGTTTTTATTTGTTTTTATGTTAATGTATCAATACAGAGCAGTACAATTAATAATTAAAAATGAAAATGCAAAGTATTATTTAATTATGTATAATACTAGTATGATATTAGGAGGAGTTTGTTGGTTATTAGATAGAGCATGTTTTACCAAGTCTATAAATTTTCATGTATTATGGCATATATTGTCTGGTTTTGGTATGTATGGAGGAACTCAAGTTTATCATGAACATCGTAAAGACTTAGACGAAGCTTGTTATAAAATAGTAAGATGGGCGAAGAAAAAAAAAATCTTAAATTAATACATATGTGGCAATTTATTATGGGTTTTGCTTCAGGATTATATGTAGGTTCATATTACGAATGTAAGCCTACAATACAATATATTGTAAAAATTATAAAAGATAATGCACCTAAGGAAAAAAAATAATTAATTTATAGTTTAATTATTTTTAGTATAATTATTTTTTGTTAAATAATGATGGAATATTATATTTTCCATTTTCCTTTGTATATTTTGCAATAATTTTAGGGTCCATTCTATTTTTTACAATATCATTATGATCATATACATTATTACATTTATCTATATAATATGATATTCCATGTATTTCTTCAATCCATACTTGGACCTTTTTATGTGTTTTTTTCGGTGGTTCATTAGAAATTTTACCATGCGGGGTTCCTTTTACATGTGTGCCACAAAAATCAAATCCTTCTTTTTTTCTTCTACTACATTGTTCTTTGTTAGCTCGCAATGCACAACATTTATCACATAAAGGAACAATATTTTTTACTCGTTTTCTTTTTTGTAAATCAGTTTTATCAATGGAACAACATTGAAAATCGTATATAAAATTATAAATTACATTAGGATCTTTATCGTCATTTTTTTTTATAAAATCAACTAATTGTGTTTTAAATACATGAAAATGATTTTGAATCTTTTTATTAATGCGTCTCTCCATTTAATGAAAGTATAGTAAATTATTTTTAATCGATTTTATAAAATAATAAAAATTTAACTTAAAGAATTATTCATCAAACACAGTTCCTACTTTGGCGGGAAGAATTATACAAAAAATAACAATTCCGGTTAGCCAACATTGATAAGGTATAAAATCTCTAAATTTAAATTCGGTAGGAAACATTCGACATAATATATAAGAAAATACAACAATTAATACACATATACCAATAATAGCTAGTTTTAATAGTTTAACAGGAATTTTCATATATATATAATAATTATTTTATAATATGTTATAATTTTCATATAATGGGTCATAAATATCGCCAATATTTTTTAAATTTAATTCATGACAAGATATAGGTATTTGTTGGTTAAAATTTCTAATAATATATTGCGAATTAACATTGAAATATCCCGATAAATTTTTATATTTTACAGTAGATATGCTTAAACTATCATTATTTTTTGCCCAATCATCAGGATTTTTAACACTCTTACTATTTTCATTCACGGAATCTAAACTTTTTATATATTTATAAAAAGGGTCAGATGGTCTATATAAAATATATCTCATGTTTTTTAAGAAAACAACATATCTAATAACTCCACCATTATAATATTTGCCGTTTTTATCACTTATATTTTTTTCTAATAAATTTCTTTGTTTATAATTAGTAGTCCATATAGCATGTTTTACTGAATAATTATAAGATCCTAGATAATAATAAGAACCATAAATGGATGTATTGTTTGCTCTTAATCCCATAGAACTTACATAAGGTATTAATTGAAATGGTCCTCCATAATATGCTACAATAGGGTTTTCTATTTTTTGATTACTTTTATCTAATAAATATAATAATTGCGGATTTTTATAAAATATTGAATAAACTGTTTCATGAACATTATACTTTAAAATTTTTCTTTTATTACAAATTTCATCAATTATAGCCCACCATAATTCTTGATCTCTTTTAAGATAATTTACTGTAATATTAGAATCGGTATCTTCATAAAAAAAATAAGCATCGTTCTCATCAATAAGAAAACCTTTTTTTTTAACTTTTTCATTTGTAATTTCTTTTACTAATTTATCAGCTATAAGAGAAGGATTCTGATTTTTAATATATTTGAATGGAAAAATAAATGTTTCTTTTCTTCCAGCAGGATATTTATATAATAAATATGATAAAAAGGGTTTATCTATATTTTCATTATTGACTATTTTATAAATGCAAACAAAAACACGATTAATATTAAGATTGTCAAAAATGGGTAATTTATTTTCCAAAAAAGTTAAATTGTAATTGACTATATCCATTTATATAAATAAATAATATTTATATAAATTATTTTTTTTTGCGCTTAATATTTTCATGAACTTTTTCTGGTCTAGATTCCATTATATAATTACTTAAATCTTCAATAATTTTTTTATCATTCTTAAAAAACATAGATAAAGAAGCTAATAAATGCTTTTTACTCAATGGTGATTTTATTTTACGAGCTGTTCTAATTAATTCACCATCGGATGTACTCATAACTTCAATGTCTCTTGATTTCATGATATCTACTAAAGATTCAGTTGTTGCTTTTTTTAGTTTTCGTCTCTCTTTTATTTCTTTCTGTAGCGTTTTTATTTGATTGTCTATTTCCAACCATGTTTTCACATGTTCTATTAATTTGCTATTATCTCCCATTATATATAATTTTTAAATATTATTTAAGTTTGTTTTATTTATTAAATACTACTACAATACCATTTTATTTTGTTGTAAAATAAAGTGTTGTTTGCAAAATCCACCTTCTTTAGCCTTTCTAGAACATTGAATTCCTTTTTTTGTTAAAGTGGAACATTTAATAAAATTTTTTTCTTTTTTCGTCTTTGTTTCTTTTTTCTTTTTTTCTTTTTCCGCTTGTTTTAATTTTCGGTTATTCAGTATTTTTAAATGCGAAGAACAATATTTTTTTAAACACGGTTTATTGCATAATGTTCCTTTTTTTTTACCCGAAAGAAATGTATAACCGCAAATATTAGTTTTTAATGTATGTGCAGGAGGCCAATTTATAAAATATAATTTATTATATCCTTCTTCGTATGGTAAAATTCCATTCTGTATTTTTCTACAATATGGACATTTCATTTGATATTTAGTCAATTTTTGAACTTCTAAATAGTTATGTTGTTTTTTTTTGTTATAATTCATTTTTTGCTTACAAATTTCGTTGAATATAGGTTTATAATTAAATTTATGTTTGCAAGTAAATTCAATGTGATCATCCTTTAATTTTTCATTCGTTATTAGACAAACATTTTCATCTTCATCATTTTTATCTAATTCTAACATTAATAGTTCATTGAAATTTAAATTATTTTGCATTTAATAATAATAAATTATTCTCTTTATATGAATTATATATAATGTCAAAAGAAAGATGGTCTATACCTACATGGATGTTATTTCACGGATTGGCTGAAAAAATAGATGAAGATTATTATAAACAAAATAATAAACAGGTTTTTGATATAATTAACACGATATGTCAAAATTTACCATGTCCATTTTGTAGAGTAAATGCAACTAAATATTTAAAAAAAATTAATATAAATAGTTTAAAAACAAAGGAGGAGTTTAAAATATTTTTATTTACTTTTCATAATCATGTAAATAAAAAGTTAGGAAAGAAAATTTTCGAACGATCTATATTAAATAAATATAAACATATAAACATGTTAAAAGCCTATAAATGGTTTGAAGAAAAATTTTATGGAAATTATATAGTTCAACATGATTTCAATAAATGGCGACGCAATATAGTAAAAGAAAAAGTAAAAGATTTTTTTGGAGGTAATTGGAGAAAGATGTTTAAATAACTTATTAATAAATATTAATTAATAAGTTAGTAATATTTTAATCATTATTTAGATACTTGTTTTATTAAACCCTGTGAATTTTTCATTTTACATTGAAATGTTCTTTTTGATAACTTACATTTACTTAAATCTTCATTGCTACCAAAATAAACCATATTAGAACCATTTTTAATTAAACCTGTAATAGCCGAAAACCAACCTAAACCTAATCCTACGCCCAATATAAGTCCCAATATTAATCCAAAAGCTAAATTATGCACACAACCTTTTACTATACGATAAAGTAAATCTAATGCAACGATTACACCATAAAATGATATAAATGGTGTTCCAGGTTTATAAGGATTTAGTTGATTTCCTAATATTAAATACGTTAAAGTAAAACCATGGAATAATGCATGCGAATCTACGGCTGTTGTCATTCTACCACTTTCAAACATAGGTTCAAAGATATCACAAAAATCATGAGTAGGTAATTCACTAGGTTTTGCTGCTCGTCCTTCTCTTATCCACGGATGTTGAGCTTTTTTTACATTTTTCATTAATCCTCTTACTCCTGCACCAGTTAATAAAGTAATTAATATACCAATTAACCATATTAGACCTTTCATATCAGCATTGAAAAACGAATTGATAATAAAAAATGATGAAATAATTATTGGTGATAAAGCTGTAAAAAATATCATAAGATTGTCAAACCCAAATGCTATAGCCATATATATTATTTGTTAGATAATTATATTATATTAATTTAATTATTAAACAAAAACAATGTCTAAAACTTCTTTAATATTTGAAACGGTAATAAAAGTTATATCATTGAATATATCTTTATCCTTTTGTTCTTCCATAAATTTTTTGAAATCATCTTGATTAGATTCAGGATATAAAAATGTTTTTACACCGGCTCTAATTCCACCCAAAATTTTTAAATCTAAACCACCTATTTCCGTAACCTTTCCTTGTAAATTTATTTCACCCGTTATAGCAATATCATTTCTTATTTTTTTTTCATTTAATAAACTATATATACACACTGTAATAGCAGTTCCTGCTGATGGACCATCTTTTGGCACAGCACCTTCAGGACAATGAATATGTATTCCTTGCATTTTGGTTTTTTCAAATGATTCAATTAACTTCATTTGCGTTTTTTCATTAGTTAGACTCCATGATAAAGTTTTTGCTACGTTCATACTTTCTTTCATAACATCACCCTGTGATCCAGTTAATTTAAAATCTAAAAATGTAGAGGAAGGATAATAAGATGTTTCAATAGGTATAATACCTCCCATACCTAAAGAATTTGCCCATAATCCACTTATTAAAGCTACAGAAGGACTAGCATGAATTTTTTTATATTTTACTGCTCGTCTTTTTTTTAAATATTTATTTTTTATCAAATCTATTGTTACGTTTAATGGGATAGGTAGATTTTCTTTTTGTTTTAATATTTCTAAATTTATTTCACTTATTATTTCAAAAATCAATTCTTTTAATTTTCTAACACCCGATTCTAATGTATAGGTTTCAATTATATATTTGATTACTTCATTGTCAAAATTTATATTACTAATATTGAATTTTTCAAAATATTCAGGTAAAATATATTTATTTACAATTTCCAATTTATCATTTATTGTTAAATGATCAAATTTAATACGATGTATTCTATCTAACAATATGCGGTCTATACTAGAAACATCATTATATGAAAAAATAAAAAGAGCTTTACTTAAATCTAAATCAACACCACTAAAATATTTATCTTGAAATTGTTCATTTTGAGTGGTATCAATTAAATGAGTTAATATACCAATAATTTCTTTACCATTTTCAGTTTTACTAATTTTATCTAATTCATCTATGAAAATAATAGGATTCATACATTTCGAATCAATTAAAACATCTACTATTTTCCCCCATGTTGATCCAACATATGTATAATTATGACCAGCAATAGTTGAACCATTACTAGCACCACCAACAGCTATAAACGAAAATGGCCTAGATTCGCCGTTTTCATCTTTTAAACAATTTGCCAATCCTTTTCTAGCTAAACTTGTTTTACCAACTCCGGGAGGTCCTTCAAAACCAAAACAATAACCACTTTGTTTTCCGGTTATCCATTGTCCAATAATTCTTTCTATTTGTCTTTTTGCCGCTTTATGGCCATGCACTGATGTATCTAAAATATTTGATATTGAATCCATAGATTCATCAATCTTATTCCATTCATTTTGAATAATATCAAAATTGTCCATAAAAGAATTAGAAATATTTATTTTAACAGACTTATATTTTTTTTGTATTTCACCATAAATTACATCATCGTCTTTGAATTTAATGATAGTATTTTTCAAATTAGTCTTCATATAATCTACTTTTTTACCAGAATGACATAATTTATGTTTTTTAATCCCGTGTTTTTTAAAAATACTATTGATATAACAAATATTTGAAATTAATATATCACGTTTATTATTACTATATAATTCAATCAAGTTATTTATTTCTTTGTCTTTAATATTTTTTATCATATCATTCTTGAAAAAATTACAATAATTTAATATTTCTAGATTAGTATATTTTTCTTTTATTTGTATATTTTTCACATTATCTAAAAAACTTATATCATCTATTAGATTTTTAAACAAAACATAAATATTATCCATATAGGAAAGTAATTTTTCTTTTCTATAAATACCAAATGGTATTTTTAATAAGCCTTCCAAATATTGACGAGCTTTTGAACCAGAATCTTCTGATTTAGCTTTTACTTCTTTTAATTTTACCATTGCTTTTTCCTTTACAGAATTAGTAGCCTTCAATAAACATATTTGTTGTTCTAATGGAATTTTATTTGTTTCAAAATCTGATATTTCTTTTGTATAGTTTATAGTGTTTTTCATAGCTTCTTTGAAAAAACGTTTTATATTCCACGGCAAACTATCAAATAATATAGTTTGTTCTTGTGTATCTACAACACCATTTGATTCGTTTGATAATAAATCGTATAATAAATAAGCTAAATATTGATATTCTGGATTATCATATTTAATTAATAATTGTATCAATGTATTACGTTGTTTATATAAATCATAAGCTAGAAATTCTTTTACGGTATCAGATATTGTTTTTTGTTTAATAATTAAATTTTGGTTGACTAATCCATTGTATTTATGATATAGTTCTTTTTGGTTATAAATTAAGAGTTCTTTTAGAGTGAGTGATTCTAGAAACCGATTGAAATCTTCTGAATGGAAAAAGTCTTCATTTGGTTTATTTTTTATTAAATCTTCTATAAATTTTTTAACATACGTTACATTACAACATTGCATAACAAGATCATCTACAATTGCTGAAATAATTAATGTTTTTTTTGAATCAGCATTTTGAAAGCATATTTTTATACCAAAAACTTTAATTTGAAATGTATTACTAGTTCTTGCTAAATCAAAGCAATCCAATGTTTGAGCAGTATCAACAATCATAAAATCTTCTACTATCTTATTTTTTGGAAGCTTTTTTTTAACAGGTTGAGTATTTTTCCAATCTAAAACTTTATAACTAGTAGGATGTAAATATTTTTGTATTATATCTAATTTGTGATTTTGTGTTAATTTTTCACAATATTGATTTCCAAATTGAATGTTTAGAATATCGGTTATACTTTTTGTTCCATGATTTCTAAATAAAATAGAAAATTCGTTATTTATGTTTTGTAATTTATTGGCAATTTCGTCGTAATTTATATTATTACTTTTACTGGTAAAGATATCCAATATGTTGTTTAATTTTTTATAAATTTCTTCCATTTTTTGGATACTATTATTTAATTGCCCCGAAGTAATAATATCCAGCGTTTTATATTTATTGTAATAAAAGGTGGTTTTTTCAATAATTTCGAAATAATAATTTATCTTGTTTTTGATACTATTTTCTTGTTTATTTTTTTTCTTGGAAGAATTTTTTTTTGAATTTTTTTTGTTTTTCGTTGCCATATTAATATATATACCGATTTAAATTAATTTATCATAAAATCACGAATATAAAATTATTATTTTGCAACTTTCAGTAAATATTAAAATAATGGATATAAAGTTTTTGTAATATATTAAAATAATATTTATGGGTATTCCTAGTTATTTTTCATATATTGTTAAAAATCATCGTAAAATTATACAAAAAATTAATGATTTAAAATATCCAATACACAATTTATATATAGACAGTAATTCAATAGTGTATGATTCATTAAGGACATTAACTGATGTAAAGAAAGAAGATTTTGAAAACAAATTAATAGAAGCAGTCTGTGATAAATTACATCAATATATTTTACACATTAAACCTACTAATTGCGTTTTCATTGCGTTTGATGGTGTTGCTCCTGTAGCGAAATTAGAACAACAACGTAATAGACGATATAAATCTACAATGGAAAAAAAGATAATGAAATCGATAGATAAAACAAATGTAAATTCGTGGAACTCTACAGCAATTACTCCTGGAACTCCTTTCATGAAAAAGTTAAACAAAGGGGTAAAAGAGTTTTTTCATAATAAAGAAACAAGTTATGGGTTAAATAAAATAAAATTTTCAGGTTCTGATGAAGAAGGCGAAGGCGAACATAAATTGTTTGGTTATATTCGCGACAATGAAAAATCACATAAACATCAAACGACCATTATTTATGGTTTAGATGCTGATCTTATTATGTTATCACTTAATCATTTGCCTATAGCAAATCATATATATTTGTATAGAGAAACTCCTGAATTTATAAAAAGTATAGATAAAGATTTAAATCCCAATGAGAGTTATTTATTAAACATTCCTGCTTTATCTCAATATATAATTTCCACTATGAATAATGGAAGGCATATAAATAATAAACAACAAACCAATCGATTATATGATTATATTTTTATGTGTTTTATGTTAGGCAACGATTTTCTTCCTCATTTTCCTTCTATTAATATTAGAACAAAGGGAATCTTTAAATTAACGAGTGCTTATAAAAATGTATTGGGAAATACAAATAAAAATTTAACAAATGGTAAAATAATTTATTGGGATAATTTTTATAAGTTGGTGGATTATTTGGCAAAAGAAGAGCACAATAATATTAAAGGTGAATATAGTATTCGTGATAAAATGTCTAAGAGGGATTTTCCTTCAAGGTCAATAGAAGATAAAAAAGCGCGCTATTTAAATGCTCCGATATTAAATCGTTGTAAAGAAAGATATATAGATCCTTATAATTATGGTTGGGAAGGTCGATATTATGATGCATTATTTGATTCTTTTAATAGTAAAAGTTATATACGTGATTTATGTCAAAATTATATGGAAGGATTGGAATGGGTTATGAAATATTATACAACAGGTTGTGCGGATTGGAGATGGAAATATAATTATAATTATCCTCCATTATTGACGGATTTATTGAGATATATTCCTAGGTGGAACATGGATCTTATAAAAGTAAATGATAATAAACCGGTAAAAGACATGGTTCAATTGGCTTATGTTTTACCAAATGAAAGTTTGAATTTGCTACCTCAAAAATATCATATACGTTTATTGAAGCAGATGAGGGAATGTTATCCAACAAATGGTCATTTAGAATGGGCTTTTTGTAAATACATTTGGGAATCGCATGTAAATTTACCACATATAGATATTGACAAATTAGAAGAAATAATATTACGATAAAATAGATATTAAATATATATTTATTTTATTAATTATAATGCCTGGAAAAATATTTCATATGAAAAATCGTGGCGAATTGGCAACTTTTGTCAAAGCCAATGATTATGTTATTATTAAGATTGGTGCCGAATGGTGTGGTCCATGTAAAAGAATTCAACCTACAGTTGATAAATTATTTCAACAAATGCCGAATGATGTTCATTTGGTTATGGTGGATGCTGATGATGGTGATATAGCAGCAGCTTTACGTGTAAAAGTATTACCTACCTTTTTGAATTATATTAAAGGTGATTTACAAGATGTGTATGCAACTGGTGACGAAGAATCAGTAGTGAAGTTTTTTCAAAGCACGTTAAATTGGGCTACAAAAGCTTAAAGGATTATTTCCTAGAATTTATATTAAATGATATTTAATATGAATTTAATGTATTTTTAAGGTGCGTTTTTTATTTTTAATTTTTCTTTTGTATCTTAGTAAAATTTTATCTTTTGATCTAGTTTTTTTCCTACCGTGTTTTTTATGTTTTTTAGTTTGTTGTAAATGAATCATTTGAGATTTTCTGGTTTTCTTTTTTCGTTTATTACCTCCACCACTCTTTACATTATTACCAAGTTCTTTATATAACATACAATCTTCTCTTAAAAATTTACCTTTGAAATAAATATCATAAGGTGGGCAACTTTGAAATCTATCACTATTATCTGTTGCTTCTGTCATTTTATTTAAACTGGTAAAATTTATTCGTGGAAAATTAACACTATCATCTTTGGTTGAAATTATTGTTTCAAATAAAGGCGAAGGTAATAAAATATTATCTTCACTGATATTTAATTTTTGACAATAATTTGAATATATATCTACTGGTATAAAAAGTTGTGAATTTATAAAATTTAATCTAAATTTTTTTTCATCAATCAAATTTCCTGGTTTTGCGAGTGTTTTTTTATTTTTTAATAAATTACTTAATTCTTTGTTCGAAAAAAAAGCCGGATTAGGCTCTCTTATAGATTGTTCTGCTGGAATTCCTTTAGCTATATTACTTAAAAAATTAAAAGTAGCTAATGTTGATTCCGGTTTAAATTCATCTTTATTTTCTGTTATTTCTGTTGTCGTGCTTCTATCATTTAAATTTACAGTTAATAAAATATAAAATGTGTTATTTTTTCCTTCTATTTTTTCATTTAACCTATTTGATAATGCTTCATTTACATTAACCCATGTTTTACTATATGCTTCGTTTTTTGAGTCCCAATCATTTTTATACTTTTCATAAGTCACTATATTCTTTAATAAATTTTCTCTAGAAGTTTTAACAGTTTCTTCAGTTCCTTTCCTAATAAATGTAATAATTAGAGTTGTTGTTTTTGGATATTTTTGTTCATATGCTTCTATTTTTTTTTTATAATTATCAATACTATCTTGTAGTGTTTTCCAGTCTTCGTACTGTGTTTGTTTATTTGCTGCTGTGACTTTTTTCATATCGATGTTAGCACCTGACTCATCATAATAATCTTCTGCCACAAAACCTATTTCATTTTGTTTTATTATTTCTTTCGCCATATCTTCTTTATTTTTTTCATTATCTTCATAGTTTATTTTTTCATTATAAATTACATCACTTACGGCCGGATTAGGATATAATACTTTGTCTTTTTGTGCATTAAATTCCCATGTCGTCTTTTCTCTGCGTGGTATTAGAGCCAATGCATCTTTAAATTTCGGTGGTGGTTTTGGAATTGTATCCGTTGGAATTCCCATTATATTATATTCTCTCACACATATTCCCTTATTTCTTAAATAAGAATGCGAAATCTTCGATTTTTTAATATTACTTCTTTTAAATAAATCTTTAGAAATTTCTCCATAATCGTCATTATCACCAGGTGCAATGGGATTATGAAGTTTTTGATATCTTTCACTTGATTTAATTAATTTATCTAAATTTTCTAATGTTGAATTAATCATTCTACCTTCACTAAGAACGTCTAAAAAATATGGATGCTTTTCCAATTTCTCAACACCAATACATTTTAATCCTGTGGCGCCATCTCTTATAAATTTACCATGCTCTCCGGTGTCGTATGCTATATTTAAATTTTCCAAATATTTAAGTTGTTCTGTTTTCCCACCTGCTTTTGTTTCCTTATTTGCTGCCGTTATACACTCGTTGATATAATCTTCCATTTTTTTTGGATCTATAACATCCTCTTTACCTGCTAAATCGCAAATAATTAAACTATGTCCAAAATCAGGATTTGTTTTAAAAGTTTCTTGTTTGGTATGACCCTTAAATTGTATTAATATTTCAAAAATTAAATGTGATCTAGAACTTTTATCATTATTATAAGTAGCCTTTTTTTGTTTAAAATTATCTAACACTTCTAAATGATATGTCAAAGCATTTATGTCTAATTCATTTTTCATTTTTTTATTATAAGCAATTAATAAATTTTTTAATGCATCAGCATCCTTTAACGGGGTTTCATTAATAGGGCCCTTTTTACTAGTTTTAGTTATAAAATTCATAGTGTCTTTATTCTCGTCAAAATACCAATTTAAATTACCATTTTTATAAAACCCATCAATGAGATCATTTTCCATCTCAACGGCATCATCATTTTTATATATACTTATCCATCCCGGTGTTGTATTACCGCTACTATTTTTTATTGCGGCAAAAAATTGATCTTTGATTTTTGTTTTACTTGTCTCTTCTATATTTCCATCTTTTTTCCACATATATCCACCAATTGTGGTATTGGGATTTTTCGTATATTTATAATAATCTGTATATTCCCCTTTTGTTTTTAATTTTTTATTAATTATATTTTTACCAACATCATTCATGAACGACTCCTTATCATCTAACATGTCTAAATAATCTATTTCATAATATTCGTTATCAGTTATTCCATATTTTTTATATTTATCTTGTTGTAATAATTCAATTAATTTTATTTTGTTTTTTGGATTATTTCTTCCTTGTTTCGATAATTCCATATATATTTTTTTCGTAGCACTACTACCCTCCGGATATTTATCCTTTAATTGATTCAAAACATGATCGACTACATATTTTGTACCCTTTTGAAACAATGATTTTTTACTATTCGCCATATTCTCAATATCTGGTTCGGATATTGATGCTTTATCTTTTTTATAATCTCTAAATAGCGGACCCCAGTCTTTTTTTAAATTATGCGTATCTATTATATAATTTACCAGTTTCTCCATCTCAGTATTTATATCTTTATTATTTGTTTCCTTATTTTCATCTGAAATTACTAGTCTTTCTCCTGCTTTGAAAAGTAAAAGGATATCATTCTTATCACTTAGGTATTTATTCGCAATATTTTCATGTTGTAAAGTTCCCCAATTTTCTTGATCTAACAAATGACTTTTTGTAGAATTGAGATTAGAGGGTTCAAAACGAAAACCACCATATGTCATTTTAAATGGGATATGAAGTTTATCGTTGCGACTTCCGAATTTACCTGGTAAAGCAATGTGTAATGTTTTGTGTATATGCTCCTTTATTTTAGCATTAACATTATTCATCCACTTTTCGTAATTTGAATTAAATGTTCCAAAATCTATTTTGGAAAACTCGGCCTTATTAGCTATATTTGTTATCATAAATTTCCCATTAATATCATATTTGGGTAACGTCAAAGCATCGTAAAATCCACTGGACCCATTAATTCCAGTAGTCAATTGATATGGTTGAAAATTATTGGCACCCAAAGCGTCTTTTGCCGTAACGATGTTAAGTTCATTAGCATTGGGAATGCTTTTCCAATACTGTTCGAGTCTGGATAAATAAACCTTAACAGTAGTCCCGCCTATAATGTCATATTTCCCTTTTGATTTCTCAGACTTTCCCGATACATATTTGACGGCTTTCTCATTTAAGAATACAGTTTTAAGCAAGTTAGTCCAACTCCCCGTAATTGAAAAATTGGGATGTATTTTTGTTAAGGTCTCCTTATCCACTTCTATCCAATTTTGACTACTTTTACTTTTAGTAACATTTTCCCATAAATTTTTAAAACGCAAATAAAGAATCTTATTAATCTGGCTAGGCCCATGTGCTGCCGTAATTTGCGTAGTTGCTGTTACCTCGCTCCCACCGTCAGTTGAAAGCATATTTTCTATATCTGGTGTCAGTAAATTTGGTAACTTATTCCAAACGGGTTTCTTCCTTTCCCGGCTATCTTGAGTTTCATCATACTTGTATAACATTTCATCGTGTCTAATTTTTATTATTACATCTTCAGACAACAGTGTTTCAGAACCATATTTTGTTAATAAGGTAGGTGATGCATTACAATGTTCTTTAAACCAATAATTTTTATGTAATGTATTTAAAAAATATATTGGTCCAAATCTTTGCCAACCTTTTCCGTCAATATAATATGGTAAATAGTTTTCAGTTTGATCGTATCTTTGTAATATTTTCTCTATTGTCTCGTTGTCTTCATTCTTTCTTATCCAAAATTTATTCAATAAATTTCGAAGTATTGGAACCTCATCATCATCTTCTTCTTTAAAAAAAAATTTAGAAAAAGCCATTAAACCAACATCATCAGATGGCAAACCATAACCGGAGTTATTTAAATTTAACATGGGTTTAAGATGTTTTAATGGAGTATCAACAAAATAATTGAAAGATATGAAAGGATTTAAATTATAATAATTATAATATGTGTGATTTGGATTATTATCATCTAATTGAGCTTTATTGTTCTCATCGTATATACATGATGATACGGAGCCGTCTTTAAACGCACTATCGAATATATTTATTCTAGATTGTGCTTTACCACTACAAAGTTGGTCTTTTTTTGGAGCAACTAAAGCAGTAACTTCTTCATATCTAATTTTAATGTTAGATATACGATAATCATCTGTTGGGCTTTTCTCTTCTTTATATTTTTTATAAATTAAGCGAATTATTTTTTTTAATAATGCTGTAGTAGTAAAAGTTTTACCGGAACCTGAAAACCCGTATGTAAAATATACGATACTTTGCAAAGAAGCTTCGTCGTTACTTACTGATAATAAATTATTAATATCATCTCCTAATTTATACCCCATTTGTTCTGCGCTATCATTCGGCCCCCAAATATTATTAATAAAATCAAAATAATAATTTTGAGGTGAAGCAGCAAAAGGAAGTCCATTTTCCTTATGATATGCACTTAAACCCTTCTTACCTTTATCATTAAATTGATATATAAAGGATTTTCCTTTTTGTCCAATTGAAAATGTATGTAATTTTCTTATTTTATAATCAGCATCATACGGACGTTCCATCAAAGCATCATGATCTTCCTCCCAATCTTTACGTCCCAAACTTTTACCACATTGAACATCAGAAATTTTCATAACAACTTTTCCTGGAGTCATAATATTTTTATATAAATTATATAATCTATTCTTTAAAAAAAAATTACTTTCCAATAATTTATCGTAAGAATTTTTAAATGTTTCATTTCCTTCAATTATATTATTAAAACAAGTTTTTAACATGTCAATGAATACATTTGTAAAGTCAGGTTTGAATTTTCCAATTGTCCTTCTTAAATTTTTTTCTTTTTTACCCATACCCATGGCATGGGGTAGAAGTAAAATATAAAATAATTTATTTAAAAATTTGATTTTCTCATCTTCCTCTTTATTAAAAAAACCCACTAGTTCTCCTATTTTTTTTTCATTTACTATTATCGAAAGTTCTACGGCCTTTTCTAAGATTTCATTCATCTGGTCATTCAATCCTTTAAATCTTTCTCCTGTATCAATGATAAATACAACAGCTAATATATATATCATAACATCTATTTTTTCATTATAATTATATACATCATAATTTTTAACAACTCCTGTTAATAATTTTGAACTTGATATTAATTTAAATATCATTTGGTGAAAATAATCCCAATAAATTTTTTTTTGTTTTGAATCCTCATGTTGCTTCAGCAATTTTTCGAATATTTTTTC
>Ga0181406_1000284_pt1 | contig 19860 bp, 23 predicted proteins | sample 29SPOviralmetaG_FD_130135 | JGI IMG/M metagenome (GOLD analysis project Ga0181406, IMG submission 130135) | Marine viral communities from the oligotrophic San Pedro Time Series (SPOT) site, San Pedro Channel, CA, USA - 29 SPOT_SRF_2011-12-20 | ecosystem: Environmental > Aquatic > Marine > Strait... | reverse complement strand
CTCCTATAACTCCTAAAATAATACCTATTATTTGTTCTGTAGATAGACCACTTTTTTTCGCCAGAATTACTGTTTCCTCCAGATGTTCTTCTTCTTCTATAATTGTTGCTCCAAACTTTCTTTTAACTTTCTTTTTCTTTTTACACTGTTCTTTAAGGACTTTAACGCTCTTGTACACTCTCTTTCCATTCCGTTTGGTAGTTAAACGCACTTTAAGACGTTTGCAAAGATTTCTCAATACTTTTCCAGGTTTACTCATTATTAGTATACCTAGAAAATTATTCATAATAATTCTAATTTTGAATATTTATCCAATGGTAAAAAAATTCTTCAAGACCTGGATTGTTAGTAAAATATTCATCATTACTTACTAACCTTATATGATTATCTAATAAGGTATTAGTAAGAAAATTATGTAACCAACCAATAAAAACTTGACCAAGACCTGGATAAGTATTAAAAAGAGCTAATACATGTCCCCTATTATTTATATATTGCGTTACTAATCCTGTATTTCCTTGTAAATTATAATTCATAAAGTGACCATCATCAGTTGAGATTCTAATACCTTCATTATTAATATCTATATCTAATTCCTGATTTAATTGAGCAGCCTGATTTAATTGAGGAAGAAGATCCCTAACTACTGACTGTGTTAGTTGTTCTTGTTGTCCTGGTTGTTGTAAAGGCATAGGAGGAAGAGGAGGTCCCCTAGGGATAGTGTAAACAGGATTATTATAATTATTATCCTCATCATCATTACGATACTGTACTGGTGTATTTGGTGTACTTGGGGTACTTGAAGAACCAAATTTATTTTTACTTTGGTTTCCAATATAATATCCAAGTCCTGTAATTAACCCTGCTCCTGCTAAAACTCCTAAGATAATACTTATTATTTGTCCTGTAGATAGACCACTTTTTTTCGCCAGAATTACTGTTTCCTCCAGATGTTCTTCTTCATCCAGTTGTTCTCTTTCTACAATAATTGTTGAACCAAACTTTCTTTTAACTTTCTTTTTCTTTTTACACTGTTCTTTAAGGACTTTGGCTGATTTGTACACCCTCTTTCCATTCCTTTTGACAGTTAAACGCACTCCGAGTTTTTTGCATAACGTTTTTAATACTTTTCCGGGTTTACTCATTATTAGTATATACCAAGAAAATTATTTTATTGTGTATTAATAAAATGAAATTTCAATTTAAAGCATTACCTTGTGGACATTGCTCTAGTTTTGAAAAATTAATTTTAATAATTTCAAATATTATATATTTTATAGCTGCTGTTAAAATAAAAGATACTTTAGGTAAATATTTATTGTTTTCTATTTTTATAATTTCTTCTGTTTATCATACATATGCTTGTTGTATTGATGAACAAGATGATATGGTTTTAAAATTACAAGCTTTAGATTGGGTAGTAGCATCTATTGTAATGTTTTATTTTTTAGTTAATAATAAATTAAACGAAGAATTATTGATATTAATAATCCCGACATTATCAGTGCATATTGTAACTTTTTTTATAGAACACAAATATTATCCTGTTTTACATACTTTATGGCACATAGGAGGAGGATTAGTTGCTTTAAAAATTATTGAACAAAATTCCAGAAAGAAAATCCAAATATAACAATAGCTATTACTTTCTTAAAAAAATCAAAATTTTCAAAAGATATACCTAGTACAGAAAATTCTAACCATTTTTCATTAAGAACTAAATAAAGAGAAATCCATTCAATAGATGCTGAATTTTCTTCTTGTAAATTAATCATAATCATATTTATGTCTTTAAATTTTTTGTTAATTTCTTCATAAGTATATCTTGAAAAATGCTTGAAAAGAAAAGTAGGACCTTTAATATATTTCAAAAGATTTTTCTTTGAATTTGAAAAATTAGATATATTGAAAATAAAAATACAGTGATTTATAGTGTATATAATTAAAGATTCCCATGGAATATTGTATTCTATATCGTGATTTATAAAATAAAAAAGTGTACTCCATGATAATGCAAACATAATGGTAGAAAAGCTAAACAAATTAGAAAAAAGTTGTACACTTAACTCTAATGTGTGTCTAATTTTAGTAAGAGAATTAGAAATTTTAAAAATATTAAGATTACCTTCTTCAAAAAGTTGGTCGGTTGTTATTTCATCTGAATAATGTTTAAGTTCTTGGGTATGTTCACAAAGTACAGATGTAAAAACAGAAGTATGTAAAAAAAGAACCATTTTGCTGAAAAACCAAATAAATGGAAATGTGACGTACATAAAAATTTTACAAAAAAGTGATTGATTTTTAAAATTACTAATTTCAACATCATTTTCAAATATGAAAAGATTTATGGAATTATAAATAACACTTATTATAGATAAAAATATTATCAAATAACTTATTTTATCATTTTTAACATATTTTTCGTAATGTGAATGAGAAAAATAATTTATTAAAAGAATATATTGAATAGATATAGAAATTTGAAGAAGTAAACTTGGAAGAATATTTAATTCATAATGAACAAAATTATAAATAGGTTGTGTAATTAATATTCCTAATATTAATGTACTATACCACCATTTTTTAACTAAATTTTTAAAATATGACCAATAATTTGGTATAATTTCTTCCATCTCGTATACATTTATTTTAACTTCATCTTGAAATTGATTATGTTTAACCTTTGGTGATAATTTATTATTATTATAATTTTTGTACAATCCTCTGGTTATATTCCTAGGTTGAGAAATTTTGTTTAACACTGGTTCTTTAATCATGTTCCTATCAATATTAATACTTAATCCTCTTTTTATTTTTTCTCTTACTCTTATGGTGTGGTTTTTTTGTTTCAATCCTAAAAAAATTAATACTTTATTAAAACAATTCATTAAAATAAAATATTATATTTTTTTCTTGTATTATACGTAGAATGATAGATACCTTTGTATGTGTTATATGTATAATAATGATTATTTTTTTCATAATTAAAATTTTTGAACTCGACGAGAGTACTCAAAAAATACAAGTAATGAAAGATTCATTCATAACAGTTCAGAAAAGAGATAAAGAAAATCCTAGTATAGCTAAAGGTGTCGCTAATAGATTACACTTAGTAAAAACTAAAGGGGGTGAAATAGTAAATTACTGTTATAAACATCAAATACCTAATCCTATAATAGCTAATAGATTACATAAAAGATGGAATAAAATAAGTAAAAAAGAAAATGGTATTAGAGAAACTTCTATAAATGAAAAGAGTGCTGCTTATGTTTTAAACAAAGGTGATCAAATGAGAATGTGTGTAAGAAAAAAGGGAGACCCTAGTAAATTAGAGGATTCTAATACTATGATATTTGTATTACTACACGAATTAGCACATTTAATGTCTGAGAAATATGGTCACGGAGAAGAATTCCAAAATAATTTCAGTTTTATAACAAAAAAAGCAGTAGAACAAGGAATTTATAGATATCAAAATTTCAAGGAAAAATCAAGTTCATATTGTGGTACTGAAATCACAAATGACGCTTATTAATTAAATATTATATTTTGTGTATAATAATCGATAAAAAAAATATTTTATATATTATAATGACTACAGCAGACCCTTTAGTAGCAGAAATGAATTGGAGAATGCTTATTTATTTAATTATTCATATTATATTTAGTTTAGCTTGTGCTACAGTACAAATACTTTCATTATGGGCAAACACAGATCCAGATGTACCATTAGATAGAGATGCTTTAGATATGAGTAATTTATTTTTAATGACATTATCTTTACCTTTAGTATTAACATTTTTAATGGCTTATGATTGTGGATGTGAACGTACTAATCAATTTCCTAAATTTTTATTTGTATTCTTTACAGGTCTTTCTTTATCTTTATTAATTATTAATTGGATGTTTCATCAATTTATGCCTGACAAAGATTTTATTTTAGAAGGAATATTTGGATTTAAACCAGGTAATGTTAAAGTTGATATAACCCCAAAACAAATTGGAGAAATAAGTGTGAAACTATCTACTCCAGAATTTATAAAACAAACAAATAAAAAAATATACGAAGATACAGCAATTAAAGCAACTGTAAATAAAATAAATGACGACAATATTGAATTAAATACTACTTCAGGAATTGTATCAGGAATGAAGGTTCTAACCCCAGGTGGTGATATTGGGACGGTAAGTTCTGTAATTAGTAACGCTATATCTATTAGAGGAGAATACAATGTAAAAGATAATGACATCTTAAAATTCACAGATGAAAACAGTTTAAAAAGTTCAACAGAAAAATTAATAGAACAAGGTAGAAAAGAATTAGAGACTGATTTATTAACTAATGTAGATGCTATATTTAGAAAACATCCCTTTAATTATACTATGAGAAATTTTTGGTTTTGGGTAGTTTTTATAGTAACTTTATTTGTCCATAGTATTAGAACAAATGTTAGATATCAAACTTCTAAAGTTACAAGTAGTAGTAGTAGTAGTAAATTAGATTTTCCAATGGATTTTTAATTTTATATTTAAATATTTTATAGTACAATTATAATTGTAATATAAATTATTTAATAATCATTTATTTTTTTCTTTTAACCTTTTTTCTTTTTTTCATGACTTTTTTTCTTTTTTTCTTGACTCTCTTTTTTTTTAATTGTATTTGTTTTCTTATCTGAGCTTGACTTTTATAACATCTTTTTTTATTTTTAAGGAAGGTAATACGAATTCCATTTTTTTTAGCCATTTGTTTTAATTTTAATGGTATAGTTTTATTTACTTTTTTAATTTTATTATCGGATGTAACTTGATTAAACAATTTTTTTTTATCTTTGACAGACATTAAAGAAACTTTTCCTATATTTTTAATATACATTTAATAAAATACAATATATTTTTTTAAAAAAAATGTTATATTTAATTAATGAGTTATTCTTTTTTTCAACCTCATGGTGCTACTTCTTCGAGACCAATTATACCTACTACTATATTACATAATGTAAAAATAAAAAATAGTAGTTTTGGTAAACCTATTGTAAAGAAGAAAAAGAAAAAGATTAAAAGAAAAAAGGTTAAAAAGAAAAAGGTTAAAAGAAAAAAGGTTAAAAGAAAGAGAAGAAAAACTTAATCGCTGTCTTCTTCTTCTATAAATAAACAAGTTTTTTTCCTAGGAGGTCCTATATCTATACTATTCTTTTCACCGTATTTATGATTCCAGTATTCAAATTGTGGATGATAAGATATACCTACGTCTCTATAAAAACAAACATCCTTCCAAAAAGATTCTAATTTTGGATAAACACTTTTAAACCATTCACGGTCTCTATCTAAATGTATAACGTTTAGTGTTATTTCGTCGTTATCGTTCATCCACGCAGGTCTGTATTCTATGAAAACACCTTTGTCTAGATTACAAATCTCCATGTTAAATAATATCTGAGAAAGATAATGATGTGGTATTTCTCCCATAACTATTTTTCTCCTTAAAGGACATTTTACTTCTATTACTATTCCATCGTATGTAATATCATCAGGGGAACCTGCTAAGAAGGGAATAGTTGGATGTGGAAGTAACCCAAAACTAAGATTTTTTTTGTTATATCTTTGACAATAATGAGCAATTGCTTCGTCTTCATATTTTTGTCCATGTCTCGTAGCATCATTACTTAAGAAAGGTCTTTTAATACCACATTTAGCAAACAGAACTTCTTCTGCTGTTTGATATTTACTTCTACCTAGAACTGTGTCTATTAAACTAGCTGTAAGAACTTTTGTTCTTTGTTCAAACCATTCTGGAGATCTTTGTTCGTATTGGGGTAAAGCTAATAGTTTTTTAACTTGAGGATGTATTTCTTCTTCGTCCATAAATATTTAGTTTTCTTTTTTTTAAATAATACTTTCAAACCAAGTTCTAAGTTTGGGTATATCATTAAAAAAACTAGAGAAATCATCTATTTTAACATGGATACCACTTGTTTCGTCATCTAAATCAACACTCAAATCTATGAAGTTTCTATTTTCTGTATTACAAGTCATAGTAATTGAATGTGTGTCTGGTAAAGATTTATTAAAAAATAAAAATAATTTACTCATAAATTTTTTAATTTCTTCATAACAATTTTTATAAAATGATTTTTCTGATTGTAAAGTTTTAATTCTTTGATTAAGGTATAAAATTCTTTTATTTTTTATATTTATATCTTTATCATATATTTCTCTAAGATGTTTTATTATGTTATCTTTATCATAAATTTTATTATCATAATCTTGTGTTATTTCATCATATTGTTTTTTTAGATCATTTACTATTTTAAGATAATCTCCTTCATTTTTTATTTCTTCTTCCTTTACTGATATTATTTCTTCTAAAACTGTTTCTTCTACAACTGTTTCTTCTACTTTTTGCATATTAAAATATAACAAGATAATAAGATCGTTAAATAAAATTATTTAAAATAACAATAATAATTAGATGGAAGAATTTTACAATATCTATAAAAAAGGTAAAAAATATAAACATTCTTATAATAATAAAGAAGTTTCTCAAAAAATTGAAAATAAGATAAAAAAATTAGGTATACCTCCTGCTTATAAAAAAGTTTGGTTGTCTAAAAAATTCAATAACAAAGTACAGGCAATATCATTTGATAAAAAAAATAGAAAACAGTATAAGTATCATCCAAATTTTATAGAAAAAGGTAAAATTTCAAAATATCGTCGTTTAAAAAAATTTATAAAATCTTATTCTACTTTAAAAAGAAAAGTTAATGAAGATTTAAAAAAAAATAATTTTGATAAAAAACAAACACTTTCTTACATGTTTTTGATAATGATGAAAACAAATATAAGAATAGGTAATAAAAAATATTGTATTGAAAATGGAAGTTATGGTTTAACTACTATGTTAAAAAAACATTTAGATAAAAATTTTACATTCAATTTTAAAGGTAAAAGTGGAATTAAACATTCTATCAAAATAAATGATAATAGAATACAAAAATTTCTGAAAAGACTTAAAAAAATACCAGGTAAGGAACTCTTTAAATATAAAAAAGATGATACATTTAAAGTAATTAATTCTATTGATATGAATGAATATTTACAAGATACAATAGGGGAAGATTTTACATGTAAAGATTTTAGAACTTTCTCTTCAAATATGTTTTTTATTAAGAATATAAGAAAATTAGAAATCCCTACTAACAAAACAAATATAAAAAAAAATATATCACAGGCTTTAAGAAAAACAGCAGAAAAACTAGGTCATAACCCTAGTACTTCTAAAAACTCTTACGTTTCTCCTAAAATTATCAAAAAATATCTAAAACATCCTAATACTTTTTATAAAATAAAAAATATTAAAAAATTTTTATACAACACCCTTTAGTTTTTATCTAAATATAATATAATAAAAATAATTAAATTAATGAGTAACATATTTGTTAAAATAGACTTATGATTTTTGTAAATGTAATCCTTCATTTAATTATAATTTATATAAAAAACTTTGCTTAAAAAAATATAATCATTATTATTATGAATACTCAAATAAAAAAAGTAATTGGAATTCAAAATACAGGAAATAGTTGTTATCTTAATAGTGTTTTACAATTACTTTGTAATATTCCAGAATTAATTAATAAGAATCATAATAATGATAAAATTTATTCAAATTTTTTAAGTGTTCACAAAGAAATGTTTGATGATTCTTCTGAAATTATAGACAATGAAAACATGTTAAATATAAATTATTTTAAAAAAGGATTAGAAAAAGTACATAATATATATAAAGGAGATGAACAACATGATGTTCATGAAATATTTAATATTATACTTCATCATATACACATAGGAAATGCTACAAACATATCATACGACAACAAAGACAATAACAAAACGATAATAGGATATCCTGTTCAAAAAATAATAATATACGCAGCTAAAAAATGGTATGAAAATTTAAATAAAGAAGGTGAATCAAACGTTACAAAATACTTACAAGGACAAATAAGGTCTAAAATTATTTGTAAAAAATGTTGGAAAGAAAAAAATAATTTTGAAATATTTAGAGACCTTAGTCTTCCAGTAGAAAATAATAATAATATATACGATTGTATTAAAAAATTTTGTACTAATGAGAATATAAATGAAGATAATTCTGTTTTTTGTGATAAATGTAAGATTAAAACTTGTGTTGTAAAAAAAATAAGTTTATGGAAAATTCCTAAATATCTTGTAATACATTTTAAAAAATTTAATTTTCAAATGGAAAAAATAAATAAAGATATAAGTTTTCCATTAAAAAATTTAAAAATTTACACAGATACTGAAAAAGAAAAAAAATACAACCTAATAGGTGTTATTTACCATCATGGGGATAGATGTTTTTTTGGTCATTATACATGTTGTATTAAATATCTTAATAAATGGTACCACATAAATGATGAAAATATTAATGAGATAGATAAAAATAAAATATGTAATAAAAATGCTTATTTACTGTTATATAAATCTCTGTAAACTTTACTTTTAATTCCTTTAGGGAAACGCTTTTTAACATTTTTGTCAATAACGTAACCATTTTTTAAAAATCTAAAAGATTTTGGATCTGCTCCTTTTAAAATTTGTCCTTTATAAAATAATTTTGCATCAGTTTTAGCCCATCCTGCTCTTAATTTTTCAAATTTTTCCACATTAGTTACATCTAATATTTCCCCAGCGTAATAAACATGTCCTTTAGTAATATGATAACCAGGCCTAGTACCGTGTTGATAACTTCCAAAACTATATTTTGTTTGAGTTGTTCCCATATTTATTATTAACAATATTTTTTTTAAACTAAATCATAATCTTTGTCTAAAGAATCTTCACTATCATAATATCTTTCAAAATTACTAGGTTTTAAAACTACTTCAGGTTTATTTTTTAATTTATTATCCATCCATGGAAAACATTCTATTACTATATCAGTAAGACACATGTTAAATATGTCTAGTATATATTCATAGTATTCAAAAAATAATTTATTATAACTATACTGCATTGTTATAATAAAATATTTTATTATCGTAAAAATATATAAAAGAAAATTAAAGTAATTAGTAATGAACTTACCTAGAACACCATCTCCTGGAGAAGAGTGTTGCATATGTTTAGAAAGAATAGAAAAAGATGATTCGAAAATATGGGGTTGTGACAACTGTGGTAAAAGGTATCATATGTCTTGTATACAAGATTGGTTGAATACTAAAGACTCTAATAGTAAATGTCCAACTTGTCGGGAAAACATAGAATGTATGAATATTACTATTAGAACTCCGATATTAAATAACATTGAACCTTCTGATAATAATACAGAAGAAGAAGACATAGTGAGAGGATTAAGATTGTCTAGAGAAAGTATGCGTTGTATATCTCAAACTGTTATGACAGGTTTGACTTGCCTTGGTTTTACTTTTATTCTTTATTTACTTAGCAGAGACCCTTAACATTATAATATTTCATTAAAGACTTTTTACTATCTTCATGCCAATTTTCATGAGATTTATGTAAAGTTGAACCTAAAGTTTTAAAAGTAACTATGGGTTTTGTTAATGTATATGTTTTACATATATTAAAAAATAATTCATCAGCAACTATTCTGTGATTGTAACCATTTGCTATGGAAATTTTACCATTTTTAAAACATGAATTATAAATCTTATTAATACCTTTTCTATTGATGACGTAACAAAATGCTCCCCAATAATCTCTCTTCCAATTGACGTACTCTTTGTTTTCTTTTAAAAGTAATTTCATTTCGTCTGGATTACTATGACCTAATTGTATTATTTCCCAATTACTATTACAATTATTAATCATTTTGTTTAATGATTTATTAATTACCTTTAAAAGAGAGAAACATACATCATCTTCACATATAATAACCATTCTTTCTTTATTATGATAAGCTTTTTCTATACATTTTAAATGTGAAGAAGTACATGCTAATTCATTTTTACTATGGTTTGAATAATATTCTTTTGGTATAGACAAGTTATACATCCCTAATTTTTTACCATCTACTGCTGATACTCTAGTGTGTTTATTTATTCCTAATTTATTAAAACTTTTTTCTACCCAATTTTTTCTATCCTTAGAACGATCAAGATTAATCCAATAAATAGGAAAATTTACTAAAGATTCTTGAAAATTTTCTTTTTTTCTTTTATTACACAAGATTACTATTAATAAAATTATTAATATAAATAATAGTTTCATTACTAGTATTAAACATTTTTAATCATTCAAAATTATATCTGAAATTAAGTCATTTATACTTCCAAAATTAGAAGTTTGTTTTGGAACATCAGGTTTATTTATAACAGTAATATAGCATAATAAACTAGACAAAAGTACACATAAAAAGAAAGTCATTATTTTATAACATTCATTTCCTTTTTTAAATTTTTTTAAGTCTAAGAATGTTTCCATCATAGGTGGAGGTGTTGATAGTGTTCCCATCATAGGTGGAGGTGTTGATAGTGTTCCCATCATAGGTGGAGGTGTTTGTAAAGGTTCTGGAATATTATTATATTCTAGAGTTCCTAAACCTAATAAATTATCTTCAGAAAAATCGTTTTCTGGGTAAAAAGTTGGACTTGGTGTAATAAATGGTTCTGGTAAAAAAATATTATCATTTAAAATTTGATCAGCAATTCCGCTAGGGGTTGGCGCGTTTGGTTCTGGTGTGAATAAAGGGCTTGTACTACTTGATGGTTGAGGTAAATCCGGATTTACAAATGATGCTACTGCGAATCCAGCAGCTGGGAAATTCATTAATTCCTCTGAAAATTCTTTAGTAGTCTGCATTCTAGTTAATATATGAAAATATATTTTTTTAGAAAAATTTTATTAATAAACGTTAAAGAATGGAAAAAATAATTTTATTATATCAACTCAAAATAAAAGAATATGACCGTCAAATCAAGAAATTAAAAGAAAAGGGAGAACATAAAAAAGTATTTCTTTTAAAAATAAATAGGAACGAAATTGTAAAACAATATAATAAAATTAAGAATGAATCATATGAACTAGTTTAAATATTTATTTTATAATAAAACTAATTATTATATGAAAAGACTAAGTAGTGCAGTTAGTTTATCTGATTTAAAAGATCCTTTGGAAACAAGTAAGGATAAATTTGTTAAACTCATAAAAAAAAGAAAAATAAAACTTGTAATTAATTCAAATGTTTTAGATCTTCGTTGCGATACTTATCGTAAGTATTTTGATGGGGTTAACATTTTTATTATATTTATAGGTAGTCTTCTAACTGTTTTAGAAGCATGGAAAAGTATATTTAGAACATCAGAGAGTGAAAATTATTACACCCGTAAAGGTTTTGACATAAGTCCTATTATTCTTTCAACTTTTCTTACGTTTCTAGCTGGTATACTTAAATTTTATAAGTACCAAGAAAAAATGGAAGCTATCAATAGATGTGTTGAAAAGAATGCTATAATAATAAGTGAATTGGAAGATTTAAAAGAAAAAGCAAAATTTTGTGCAAAACCAGAAGATTTACAAAAACTTTATACAAAATACGTTGAAGATATTTACAAAAAGTATCAATTATGTTTTCAAGAAATATATTCTAACATAAAATACAAATCTTTAGTTGAACAAGTTAAAAAACTTCATGTAATTTCTATTCAACACAGTAAATCTCAATCTTATTTTGAAGCAAATAATAAAATAGCTCTTCACGAATATAGGAAATTTTGTGAATCTGTTGCTAAACAAAATATAGATGATAAACAATATCTACCTATAAACTGTTTATCTGAAATAACTAGACAAGAATCATTATGTGATAAAGTAAGAAACTTTTTTTCTTTATTTAGTTGTTGTAAATGCTTTAAAAGAATAAATCATGAAGATTATGAAAATAATTCAGACAATAATTCAGATACTTCAAATAGTTCAAGAGATTCAGTAACTAATATTGAACTTCCTGAACAAAAATTAAATGAAGATGATGAAGAAAAGGTTTAATTATTTTTAATTGTATAAATAGTTAATAATATTAATAATAACAAACCTCCCCTAAATGTATTTTTATAAGTAAATTTTGTAAAACCTTCTACTAATTTGTCATCATCATTATAAAGTTTTTTAATAATTTCATTATATCTAGCGTTTTTATCATAATTACATCCAGGTAAATGAATTATCAAAGGGTATGAGTTATTTTTAATATGAAAAATTTTACCTCTTGATATTTCTATTTTATCATAGACTAAACTAGGACTAATTGAATATTTTAAAAATTCTAATCCTATACTAAAAGTAGTATTCGCATGTTGTGGTATTGGAACTAAATTGAGTATAAAATTGCACTTGATATCATAATGAACTGATATGTCTTTGTTATTTTCTAAAAACATTTTCCATCCTATCTGATCATCTTTAAATCTAGATATAAATTTATAAGCTTTTGAAAGTATTCCAGCTTTTCCTAAAATACCTCCCCCATTAATATAATATCCTGGTACTACTTCTCCTCCACTTGATGGAGGTTTTTTTATACCTAATGATTCTAGAAAATAATTTCTTGATTCGTCGCTTATATGTTCTACACCTATAATTAAGTCACTACCTTTAGAATTGTAAAGATTAATAAATCTTTCTGGTTTTTCTAAAATTAAAGCATCATAAGCATCAGTTATACAAATTAAAGTATCTGAGTTTAAAGTTTTAAAATAATTACTTAATAACATACTTCTCCAAGACCATCCTTTCCATTTTTTACCTATTCCTAATATTTTATAATCATGATTATTTTCTTTGACTGAATATTCCCAATTTTCAAGTGCTCTAATACAATCAGTAGCTACTGTTACAGTTTTCATTAAGTATAATTATTATTATTTTTTTACACATTTAACACACTCAACCATTTTCTTGAGATATTCCTTATTGAATTAGATTGTATAATTTTTTTTATTTGCTTTTTAAAATCTAATTCAACTGAATTTTTCCATTCATTACTAATTGTTTTAACCCATAAGCGGTAATTTTGTAAATCTTTTAAATTTTTATTATTTTTAAAATCTAAAAAAATTGTATCAAAAGGTTTTATTTTTGAAAGTGTAATTACTTTACAACCATGCGATATACCTAATAATGTTTCCCAAATACCTTCAGAACTAGGGACTATCATGTAATATGAAGATGCTACTATATTATAAATTTTTCTTTTATCAAAATCTTTTACAATTGTAAAATTATAAATCTTTTTTAAATGAAGAATTTTTTTAATTTCTATATTACCTATCCATATAAGTTTTTTATTAGGAAATTCATTCTTTAGGAAATTAAAAGTTCTAACAACCACCGTTAATTCTTCTATATTATTGGTAATACAGACACAATCATTATTGTTTTTAATAAAATAATGAGATTTTGAGCCATACTCTATTGTTTCTGTATAATCACTAAAATCTGAAAGATGACATTTAAAATCCCATTCAAATTCTTCATTATTGACAATAATTTTTTTGAATGACTTACAACTTTCTGGATTTATAAAATTATTATTATGTAAAAAAAGTATAGGATTTTCAATTTTTAAATTGTAATTTTCAAAATGATAGTAATTCCATGATATAAAATTTTTATATTTTCTATATACATTAAAATAATACCAAGGTACAAACATTAATTTTTTTGAAATTTTAATAGTATTATTACAAGGACAATATACAATAATACTTTGTTCTTTTGAAATTTCATAAACAAAATCTATTAAAAAATTTATTTCTGGAATATGACAAAATATTTTGTTTTCCCAAATTCCTTTTTCCCATGTCTCATTAAGTACGTCATTATTATCGGAATAAAAAGAAAACTTATTACTTGGATGACAAAAAATTATTAATTGTGATGCTTCATAATCAGATTTCATCATAGAATGTATTCTTTGTCTGAAAAAAGGATGCCTTTTAATTTTTTTATTAATTTTATTATAAATTTTTTCAAATTTATTTTTTTTGATTTTTTCAAGACTTGTTGTTATATTAAGTACTTCTTCAAAATCTTTTTTGTTTCTCAAATATTTAACTGTTAAATTTTTAAGAAAGTTTGAAACTTTTAAAGGTATTCTATCTAAAAAAGGTTCTTTTAAATTTTGAACAATTTGTTTTTGCCTTACTACTGTATTTTTACCATGCGTTAAACCAACTACTATAAAAGGACCATTTAATATTACTACGCTATCCTCTCTCCCTTTAACAAAAGATACAGATTCCGCACTTGATACTTTTATATCAAAATTCCTTTCTTCCCAAAATTTCTTTGTATAAGCCATACTTGCTTCAGATATAGTACCAGGTCCTCCTTCTTTACTTTCGTCATAAGCATAACATTCTACTCCATTTAAAAGATCATAACATACTAGTTCAGTAGAACCAATGCACTTTTTTTCTTGAACTAATAAAGACTTAATGCGAGATAATACAGAACAACTTTCATAATAATCATCGTCGTCCATATGTACAATATAGTCATACGAAGCATATTTTACACATAAGTTTCTTTTTTTACCTATACTTAATCTTTTTTTACTTTTAATATAATGATATTTTATTCTTGGATCTTGAACTATGAAAGGTTTTAATCTTTTGTTCATAGGACTATCATCAACTATAATCCATTCCATACGATCTTTTGGATAATCTGTTCTTTTAAAATTAGAATACATTAATTCCCAAAATTCACTCCTATTATAAGTTGGAGTTACTATAGAAATATATGGTAATTCTTCATCACTTTTTGTCTCTGGTAAAGGAAGTCTACAAACTATTTCTCCATTTTCTCCTCTTTTTTTTTGAATTTTTATTTCATCAATAATTAATTCACTGAGCTTAGAAGAGAAGTTATAAGATAAATTTTTAGGTACGTCATATTCTTTAAGTCTATCATAAAGAGATAAACAAGATTTATAATAAATATTACTATTTAAAGAACCTTGTATGAAATCTTTGTTTGTGTAAAAAATGTTGAATTTATTTTGAAAAATATATTCAAGTTTTTTGTCATAATATTGTATTTTCAGTAATTCTATTATACATTCTTTAGTTATGGTGTAATTATTTAAATTATAATAAGGTTCTATTGGGTCTATAGGTATATTATTCCATAAATTAGTTCCTAATAAGTTTTGATTATCTATTAAACATATTCCATTTGGTAAATCTTTTAAAATTATGTTTTCTTTCAATGAAAAACCTGGTTCTAATATAACATTAATTCCTTCGTTATCATTCTTGAGAATATTTTTCCATATTCTTTGATGTGAGAGTATTTTTACTATTTCTATTTTGTTTTCTATACCAAAAAGATCATAAATATTATCAGTTTTATATTCTGAAAGATTAACTAAATAATCTGATACTTTGTAAATTTCCATATATAAAAATATATATTTATTTTTAAATAGTATGAAATGTTTCATATGTAAGAAAGAACATCATTTTAAAGATTGTAATCTTTATAAAAGTAAACTTTGTAGAAGATTTTTACAAGGTAATTGTACAAGAGAACATTGCTTTTATGCACATGGAAAAGATGAATTAAAAAAAAAACATCAAATTAAAAAAAAAGAAATTGAAAATGATTATTTGAAAGAATGTTCAACATGTGGTGATAAACATTATTCAGACAAATGTGTATATTTAGATTTTTTGTAAAAAAATAATATTGTAATAATATAAGTATGGGAAACTTTTTTGATAAACTATTTAATGGACCACCTTTTAGTCCCAATTGTATACCTAATTGTACTCCTGGACCGAACAATAGAGGAATAGTATGTTATAAGGGAGAATGTGTTCCTGATTGCCCTCCTCAGGCTACCATGAAAAATGGAAATTGTGTTTGCGACAAAGATTTTTCCTTTGTTAATTATTATAATAACAAAAATCCACTTGAAGGTGAAGGTTGGGGATATTGTAAATCTGATTTAAATGAAACAATAATAGATAAATCAACTAATGAAGTTTTAAGACAATTATCAAGAGAATGTTCTAAAGAGTATGACATAGTAGAAATAATATTAAGTGAACAATATGGTAATGGAAGATGGCCTTCTGATCCTAAAATTGTTGGTATACCTTGGCCAAAAGGACAAGAATGGCCCAAAGAGAAAGATATCGTATCGTGTCAACAATTAAATATAGTTTATGATCATATAAAAAGAGCAAATGTGTGTACTTATTCTGATAATTATCCAGAAGTAAGTATTGATTGTAATGTTACATGCGGAGAGGGTACTGAAATTAGAAAAAAAAAAAATACTAAAATATTATAATAATGATTTCCCAACATATGATAATTGCGGAGAAGAAGATATTCAAATGTTTAAATGTTATAAAGAAGAGTGCAGTGAAAATTGTAATTATAAACTTAATTTAGAAAGTTTCCATAGTGCAAAATGTAGTAAACCTTGTAATTCAGGTGATGGACCTGGAGAAAAAACTTATGAAGTTACATTTATCTCCGGTCCTAAAGGGAACGGAACATGTAATATAAAGGACTGGGAGAAAAAGAAAAAAGGAGATAAAATTATGATGACATCTAAGTGTAATAAAAAAAAATGTCTTCCTTGTGAAATAGAAACAAAAACTCCTTATGGTAATTATACAGAAAGTGTAATAGATGATCAAAATAACGAAAGGATTTATTCTAAGTGTTTGGTTAATGGTACAGGAAATCATTTAGATTGTGGTGGAGGAATAGGAGGTATAAATTATGAATTAGGAGCAAGAACAAAATATAACGTTACATATAAGATTACAAAAGATGATGATGGAAATAAAACTTGTACTCCTGGGGAATCTATAGTAGAAGAAAAATGTCCTAATTTTGCTACTACTTGGAAAGATGAACAAATTATAGTTGATGGAAAATCTTTATTAGGTGGTGGTAAATTTTGTCCAGATACTAATAGTTGTGATTATGTTAAAGATATAAATGGTAATGAAGTACTAGAAAAACTTGGAGAATGTAGTGCTCCATGCGATGGAGGAAAACAGAAAATGAGACCCATAATTGTACAAGGTACACGTTCTGCACCAATATGTTTATACAGAGATCCTAATAAATATTTAAAATTAGTTGATTGTAATCAACATAGTTGTGACGACAGTTGTCAATATAGAGACGAAAAACCTAAAAGAGAACAAGTTAATGATGATTGTCCAGGAATTGATGGAATCAATAAACATATAGTTTATGATACTTTAAAAAAAGAATGGTATAATACAGAAACAAAAGAAACTTACCCATTATACGTAAAAGATAATAACGGTGAAGATTTAAAAGACAAAGATGGTAATAAAATTGGTACTTTCCGTAAAGATCTTAGAGTACCTACTATTAGACCACCCGTAGGAGAAGGTACATGTCATAATACACCAGAGACTAGGGATGTATTTATAAATTGTCCTACTGCTACAGTAGCTAAAAAACCCATACATGCACAGTGGGGACCTTGGATAGAATCTGATACGAAACAAGGACAAGGTACAACTATACAAGAAATAGATGAGTTACATAGTAATTGGTCAATTAAGAAAATAGAACCAAATGAAGTTACTAATACAGAAGTTGGAAATGAAGTACCTGGTTCTGGAAAAATCACTTGGAGTAATAGTGATAATATATATAGTATAATGGAAAAAGTTAGAAATATTTTTGGTCATAATTTAGGAAAAACCGTAGTGTTTATTGAAAAAAGAAATAATAATAAGGTTTATTTATATTCATCCTCTGGTGATAAGATATTACCTTCTGGAAGAACATGGAAACTTGAAGAAGGTGAAGAAATGAATATTAATTATGGAAAAATTGATACTGATTGTATCGATGAAGAACAATTAATGTATTCTAATCCAGCTATTCCTAAGAGAGTATTTACAAGACAAATCATTAGACCAAAAGCTCACGGAGGAGATGACGTTACTGGAACATATATAAAAAGAGAAGATTATATGTATGATGAGATAACAGGAAAATATACAAAATATTGTCCTAGAGATGCTATGTTTGCACCTAATTCATGGAGTGATATTACTGAATGGAATAATGACAAATGTTACATAGAAGGAAGTAGTAAAAATAAAAGAAACGAATATACTCAAAAAGAATTAGAAGAGGAATCCAAGAAAAGATTCGTTATAGATATTGATTTGCCAAAATATGATGATGGAAGATATAGAATTATTGGTCCTGGAGATAGAACTATTTACCGTTACAAAGAACGTAAAACCGTAAATAGTTACTGTGACGAAATTGGAGAAAATTGTAAATCTGTTAAATATGGTGGTATTCCTAGTGGAAAATGGTATCAACCAGATGAAGATTATGATTTCCGTAATTATGAATATGATGAATGTCCAGGAGTAAAGGAATTATTGAATAAAATTAATTAAATTAATTAAATTTTAGTATAAAATTATTTTTTAAAAATAATGTTGTATTAAAATAAGTATGGGAAACTTTTTTGATAAACTATTTAATGGTCCTCCCTTTACACCTAATTGTGTCCCCGGGTGTACCCCTGGTCCTGATAATAGAGGTATACAATGTTACAAAGGAAAATGTGTACCTAATTGCCCAATAGATTCAGAAATGATAAATGGTAATTGTTCATGTCCAGTAGGAATGATGTTTATTAATCAAAATTTAAATAGACAAGAACCTTCCAAAGGTGAAGGATGGGGATATTGTAAAACTGACGGTAGTAAAAAAGAAATAATACAAAAAAAATTAGATAAAGTAATAAAAAAAAATCCTGATATGACTGAAGAAGAAATTGAAATCGAAAGAGAAAAAATAAAAAACCAAATGGATTTAGAAGATAAAAAAGAAAAAATAAAATACAGACCTGAAAGTATTTTTTTGGATAAATATCCTGTTGAATTAGACGAACGTGTAAAAGAAAAAGTTACAAAAGAATTAGAAAAAAAACCTGATATGAATAAGGAAGAAATAGACAAATTAGTAGCTAGATTTACTAATATAATTATTCAAGAATTAGCAGTAGAATGTGAAGAAGAATATCAAATAATGAAAACAATTTTGAGTAAAAAGTACGGGGATGGAAAATGGCCCACTAAGGATAAGTTAAAATTATTAATTAGAAATAAAAATTTCCCATGGAAAATTAGTGATGTTAATTTTTGGTTAGAAGAACAAGAAATTTTAAGCTGTAGAGCTGTATCATCTCTTAGAAATCGTATTGAATTGTGTAATAAAGGAAAATGTGAATATTCAACAGATTACACTGAACCTATTAGCGAATGTAGTACAAAGTGTGGTAAAGGTACAGAAGAAAGAAAAAAGAAAATTATAAAGGGTTGTAACAGTGATTTTCCACCTTTTGTTTGTGAAGATATACAAAAAAAGATTATATGTAATAATTTATGTCCTGAAGATTGTAAATATGATAAGAATAAGGATGAAAATGATGAAAATAGTTTTTTGAATGCTCAATGTAGTCAATCATGTGATTATGGAAATGGTCCTGGAGAACTAAGATATAAAGTTATATACAAAGAACATCCTAAAAATGGAGGTACTTGTAATGTCGAAAATTGGGAAAATTTAGATTACGGAGATGAATCATTTGTGACAGAACCTTGTAATGAAGACAAGTGTGAACCATGTGGAATAGATACCAAAATTCCTTATAAAGATCAATATGTTGATTATACACAATATGTTACAATTAATGGTGAAGATAAAGTTTATTCAAAGTGTCTTATTGAAGGAAAAAAAGAACATATTGATTGTGGAGGTAAACAAGTAGTCTTCTCT